>ENA-UOJO01005377-UOJO01005377.1-human-gut-metagenome-genome-assembly--contig:-P57-NODE-5377-length-10290-cov-8.916952_pt1 | contig 10290 bp, 7 predicted proteins | sample MGYA00242351_ERZ723898 | MGnify/ENA metagenome assembly ERZ723898 | reverse complement strand
CCTCCGATGCAGCCGGCTAAATCCAGGCTGCTTTCAGGGCCAACATAATTGGCTTCATTATTATAGTGAACAGGCGTTGTAAAGTCAAGCATTTTTTTCGCCTGTCCGGCAAATTTCAAAAATTTTGTTTACTTTACGATCAGGTTCACGAGCTTATTTTTGACAAGGATGACCTTGACGATGGTCTTGCCGTCGATGGCGCGGGCGACCTTCTCGTTCTGCTTGGCGGTCTCGACGATGAAGTCCTGCTCGGAGTCGACGGGGACGTTGATCGTGCCCTTGAGCTTGCCGAGGACCTGGACAGCCATCTCGACGTGGGAGGCGACGGTCTTGCTCTCGTCGTATTCCGGCCAGGGCTGCTGCATGGCCATGGTACCGGTCTTCGCGGCCTCGCCGGTCAGCTCCCACATCTCCTCGACCATATGCGGGGCGAAGGGGCTGAGCATGAGCATGAGCATCTTGAGGTCGCCCTTCGTCAGGCCGTTGGCGTAGAACTCGTTGACCATGGTCATGAGGGCGGCGATGGCGGTGTTCATTTTGAGCTCGTCAATGTCCTGCGTGACCTTGCGGATGGTCTTGTGGATGATGGCCTCGTTCTTTTCGCTGAGTGCTTCGGAGTCGGAGGCCATGTCCATGAGGTTCCAGCAGCGGTCGAGGAAGCGCTTGGAGCCCTTGACGGCCTCATCGGACCAGGTGGCGACCTTTTCAAAGTCGCCGATGAACATGATATACAGGCGCATGGTGTCCGCGCCGTAGGCCTTGACGACATCGTCGGGGTTGACGACGTTGCCGAGGGACTTACTCATCTTGACCGCCGGGCGCAGCGCCTGATTGCCGTACTTGGCGATGAGCGCGTCCTTCTCCTCCTGCGTGGAGACGTTGCCGACGTAGTGCGGGTTCTGGCCGAGGATCATGCCGTGGCTCGTGCGCTTGGCATACGGCTCCTTGGTGTGGACGACGCCGATGTCATAGAGGAACTTGTGCCAGAAGCGGGAGTAGAGCAGGTGGAGCGTGGTATGCTCCATGCCGCCGTTGTACCAGTCGACGGGGCCCCAGTACTGCTCGGCTTCCTTGGAGACAGGCGCCTGATCGTCGTGCGGGTCCATATAGCGCAGGAAATACCAGCTGGAGCCGGCCCACTGCGGCATGGTATCGGTCTCACGCTTGGCGGGGCCGCCGCAGCACGGGCAGGTGGTGTTGACCCAGTCGGTCATCTTGGACAGGGGGCTTTCGCCGTCGTCGGTCGGCTCATAGCTCTCGACCTGCGGCAGAACGACGGGCAGCTGATCCTCGGGGACCGGCACCCAGCCGCACTTCGGGCAGGAGACCATCGGGATGGGCTCGCCCCAGTAGCGCTGGCGGGAGAAGACCCAGTCGCGCAGCTTGTAGTTGACCTTTTCGTGGCCCCAGCCCTGGTCGATGGCGTACTGCTTCATGGCGGGGATGGCCTCTTTGACGGTCATGCCGTCCAGGAAGCCGGAGTTGACCATGATGCCGGTATCGTCCTTGAGGGTAAAGGCGCCCTTGGTGATGTCGCCGCCCTTGACGACCTCGACGATGGGCAGGCCGAACTTCGTGGCGAAGTCCCAGTCTCTCTGGTCGTGGCCGGGCACGCCCATGACGATGCCGGTGCCGTAGCTCATGAGGACATAGTCGGAGACGAACATGGGCACGACCTTGCCGGTGGCGGGGTTCGTGACCTCGATGCCCTCGAGGCGGACGCCGGTCTTGTCCTTGTTCAGTTCGCCGCGCTCAAAGTCGGATTTGCGGGCGGCAGCCTCTTTGTAGGCCTCGACGTCGGCCCAGTTGGCAATCTTGTCCTTCCACTTGGCGAGCAGCGGATGCTCGGGCGAGATGACGGTATAGGTCACGCCGAAGAGGGTGTCGACACGGGTGGTGTAGACGGTGATATCGTCTTCAGTGTTGGTGTGGAAGGTGACCTCGGTGCCGGTGGAGCGGCCGATCCAGTTGCGCTGCTGGGTCTTGACGCGCTCGATGTAATCCAAATCGTCCAGATCGTCGATCAGACGGTCGGCGTATTTGGTGATACGGAGCATCCACTGGCTCTTTTCCTTGCGGATGACCGGCGCGCCGCAGCGCTCGCACACGCCCTCGACGACCTCTTCGTTGGCCAGGACGCATTTGCAGCTCGTGCACCAGTTGACGGGCATGGTGGTCTTGTAGGCCAGGCCGTGCTTGTACATCTGCAGGAAGATCCACTGCGTCCACTTGTAGTACTCGGGGTCGGTGGTGTCGACGACGCGGTCCCAGTCGAAGCTGTAGCCGAGCATTTTGAGCTGGCGGGTGAAGTTTTCGATGTTCCGCTTGGTGACGATGGCAGGATGGATGTGGTTCTTGATGGCGAAGTTCTCCGTCGGCAGGCCGAAAGCGTCGAAGCCGATCGGGTTCAGGACATTATAGCCCTGCATCCGCTTTTTGCGGCAGATGATGTCCATCGCGGTGAACGGGCGCGGATGGCCGACGTGCAGGCCCGCGGCCGAGGGGTACGGGAACTCGATAAGGCCGTAGAACTTGGGCTTTTTGTCGCCGGTGACAGCGGCGTAGGGCTTGGTCTGCTCCCACTTTTTCTGCCATTTCTTCTCGATGGCTGCAAAATCGTATTTCATAACAAACTCCTTTGTCTGATAATTCTGACGTTAAAAACGCCCCTGACCATCCGGTCAGGGGCGTAAACTACGCGGTACCACCCTGCTTCGGCTGCAGACGCAGCCCTCAAGCGGCCTCTAACGCGGCCATCCGTCTGTTCTTACTGCGGTTCGGAACAGCGGCTCCGGGGCGAGAGCCGTCCGCGCATCCTTCCCGGCTCGCACCGGCCGCCGGGTCTCTGAGAAATTCGCGCGGGGCATTCCCCTTCTTTGCCTTTTACCGGGTTATTGTACTACTTTTCGCGGATTTGTCAAGCGTTTTCGCCCAGGACGGACGAAAGATTCACCTGATGGCCGTCCTGCCAGAGGCGTTCGAGATCATAGAACTTCCGGGCCTCGGCCGTGAAGACGTGGACGACGAGACTGCCGAAGTCCATGAGCACCCACGTGCCGCCGCGATGGCCCTCGCGGGAGAGCATCGGCTCGCCGGCTTCGTCCATGGTCTCTTCGACGGCGTCGCAGAGCGTCTTGACGTGGGTGGAGCTGGTGGCGGTGCAGATGAGGAAATAATCGGCGAGGGTCGAGATGTCGGTGATGCCGATGAGGCGGATGTCCTCGCCCATCTTGGCGTCGAGCGCCTTTGCCGCGCGCGCGGCGACTTCTTTTGCACTGAGCATAGTTTGCTTCCTTTCTATTCTTCAGGATCGGTGTCTTCCCAGAGCGCGTCGCCCGCGAAGGGGTCGTCCGGGAGCGGCTGTTCCGGCTGTACGGGGTCGGCGGGGTCCTCCGCGGGATCTTCCGCGGGAAGGTCCGGGGTCTCGTCGGGGGCCTCGGCGGCTTCCGGCGTTTCGGGGATCTCCGGGACGGGGTCGGCCTGCTTCTGGTAGGAATAGGCCGTCTCCGGCGTGATGACGGTCAGGCTCCCGGCGCTGATGGGCGTATCGTAGGGGTTGAAGGCTTCGTTCACGACGCTCAGCAGCTTTCCGGCGTAGAGGGGGTAATAGGACGCACCATTGATCATCGCGCCCTCGCCCTCGGCGGTGTAGGTCTTCATATTGTCAAAATCGCAGCTGAGCAGTTCCTTGCCGAACCAGACCATGTTGCCGGTCGTGAGGTTCGTGGTGACGTATTGGGAGAAGATATCCGCGAATTCCCTGAGCTTCGTCAGGCTGCTGACGGACAGGCACTGCTTGGCCAGGGCCTTGAGGAACTGCTGCTGGGTCTGGGTGCGCTGGATGTCCTGCGTGGCGTAGCCCTTGCGGAAGCGGACGAGGCCCATGGCCTGTTCGCCGTCGAGCGTCTGCAGGCCCTTCTGCAGGTGGATATAGAGGTTTTGCGAGGGGTCTTCGTAGTTCATGTCCATCGGCACGTCGAATTCGACGCCGCGGACAAGGTCGACGGTCTTTTGGAACGCCTCGAGGTCCACGAGCACGTAGCCGTCGACCGGGAAGCCCAGCAGGTCTTTGAGCCTGGCGGCCAGGCGCTCCATGCCGTCCTTGCCGCCGCCTGCGTAGACGGAGTTGATCTTCATGAGTCCCCCGCCGCCGGTCGCGACCGGCGTGTCGCGCGGGATGGACAGGAGCGCGACCGTATGGTCGTTCGCGTCGAGATGGGCGATGATGATGGTGTCGGTGCGGGTACCGTCGTCGTCGGTGCCGCAGATGAGGATGTTGTAGACGCCGTCCTGCAGGGCCTTGGGCTGCTCGGTGGGGACGTCCGGCCCGGGTTCCTCCTCCGGCTGCTCCGTCTCATGCGGCGTGACACGGATGACGGAGGGTTCGGCCTCGTCCGGCTCGGATACCGGCTCCGGATCCGGCTGGGAGAGGCTGGGGCGCTGCACGGGCTTTACGAGCAGCTTCCAGGCAGCGAACACACCGCCCGTCAGCGCCAGCACGACACACACGGCGATGATCGCCGCCCGCGTGCCGCGCGGGAGCTTCTGCCGCGGCGCGGCATGGGCTGCGCGGCGGCGATTGCCAAACAATTTCATTCAGAGTTCCTTTCGGGCTTGCAGGAGCCAGTCACGCGCGTGGATGGAAGTCTCGCACACAGCCGCCCGCTCTTCCTGCAAAAAGGCGATGGTCCGCTCGAGCGCGAGCAGCACGCCCGCGTCGAGATCGCGCGCCGCGGCTTCGCGGATGGCGTCCACGCCGGGATAGGTGCGGTTCGGCTCGATCATGTCGGCCAGATAGATGATCTTTTCGAGCGCCGTCATATCGGGCTTCCCGGTCGTATGGTACTTGATGGCACTGACAACGGCGTCGCTTTCGCCGAAGATGCTCTGGGCGGCCGCCGCGCCGGTCTTGGCGTGCAGGAGCTGCGGATTTGCGCGCTCAAACTCTGTCACGGGCAGCTGCCAGCGGCCGATGAGCGCTTGCTGCTCGCCGGGCGTGAGCGCCTTGGTGACGTCGTGGAGGATGCCCGCGCGGGCGGCCAGCTGCATGTCTGCGCCGTATTTCTGCGCGAGCTGCACGGCTGTGTCGGATACGCCCTGCGTGTGTGCGCGGCGCTTTTCCTTATGGAGGGAGAGGCTGACGCGGCGCAGGTCTTCAAACGGCAGGCCGCGGTAGTCGCCGCCCACGCCGTAGAGCTTTTCCCGTTCGATCTTCGCCAGCACGTCCGGGTGCAGAAGCCCGTCCGCGATGCCGAAGAAGAGCAGCCGCCGGGCCTCGGTGGAGGAGATCTCCAGACACTCGTTCTGCAGGACGATGGGACGGACGCCGAAGGCGGTCTCAACGGCCTGCGATTGCTGCTGAAGGGCGGCGGAAAGCGCGGCATCGGCGCGCACGCGGGCCATGCAGACAGGCGTCGCTAATTTTGCGATGGTCTCCGGCTCGCGCCACTGGAAGAAGGAGAGGAACATGTCGGTCCCCATGAGCAGAAACAGCTCGTCCTGCCCATAGCTTTCCCGGAGCGCGCGCAGCGTATCCACGGTATAGCTTGGGCCGGGGCGGTCAAGCTCGATGCGGCTGACGGACATGCCGGTCTCGCCCGCGATGGCGAGCTCGGTGAGCGCAAGGCGCGTTTCGCCGTCCGGCGAGCCGCCGGCCACGGCCTTATGCGGCGGGATGGCCGCCGGGATGAAAAGGATCTCGCCCAGCTGCAGAAGCGCGCGCGCGTTCCGCGCCGCCAGCACGTGGCCCAGATGCGGCGGATTGAAGCTGCCGCCGTAAATGCCGATCCGTCTCATATCCAGCTCCTCCCCTGCACGTTGTTAATCCTGTTCTTCCTTCTGCTGGCGGCTGCGCTCGATCGCGGCGGCGACCGCCTTGTCGTGGAAGTACTGCTTGCGCTGCTTGCGCTGCTGCTCGGCCGCCTGCTTGCGGGCACGCAGACCGGCCTTGACGGGGTTGTCGTTGCCGGAGGGCTTCTTTTTGGCGGGCTTTCTGGCCGCGGCCTTTTTCTTTTCCTGCGCAAGCTTTTCCGACTTGCGCCAGATCACGAATTTCGTGCCGACGCAGGCGATGCCCTCGGCGCCGAGCGCTTCGCAGAGCGCGTCGGACACTTCCCGGGCTGTGAGCCCGGCGGTCTCGAGGACGCGGCCCTTGACGAGCTCGTGGCTGTCGAGCAGGATGACGGCCTCGTCCAGAAGGGTCTGGGAAATGCCGCTCTTGCCGACGATCAGGGTGACCTCCAGCGGATTGGCCTGCGCGCGCAGCGCGGCGCGTTCTTTACTTGTTATCATGTTCCAATTCCTCCTGATAGATTCTGCAGAAGGCCTGCAGGGCCCGTGCGCGGTGCGAGATGGCGTTCTTTTCCGCCGGGGTGAGCTCGGCGTAGGTCTTGCCGAGCTCCGGCAGGAAGAAGACCGGGTCATAGCCGAAGCCGCCGCTCCCCTGCGGGGCAAAGAGGATCTCGCCGGGGCATTCGCCGCGGGCGACGATCTTCCGGCCATCCGGCCACAGGCAGGTGATGACGCAGACGAACTTCGCCGCGCGGCTGCCCGCCGGAACGTCCTTCAGGTTTGCAAGCAGATAGCCGATGCGCTCGGCATCGGAGTTTTTGTGGCCGTAGCGGGCGGAATAGACGCCCGGTGCGCCGTCCAGGCTATCGACCATGAGGCCGGAATCGTCGGCCAGGACGGGCAGGCCGCTGGCCTTCATGACGGCCTCGGCCTTGAGAAGGGAATTTTCCTCAAAGGTCGTGCCGGTCTCGTCGACGTCGATATCGAGGCCGTATTCGGACTCGAGCGCGATCTCAAAGCCGAGGCCGGACAAGATCGCCGAGAGCTCGGTGAGCTTATGCTGATTTTTGCTGGCCAGGATCACTTTCATATGAGCGCCTCCGCGAAGCTTTTCGCGTCGAAGGGCATGAGATCGTCGATCTGCTCGCCGACGCCGATGAATTTGACCGGGATCTGCAGCGCCTGCGCCACGGCGATGACGACGCCGCCCTTGGCCGTGCCGTCGAGCTTGGTCAGCACCATGCCGGTGACGCCCGCGCACTCCTGGAACTGTTTGGCCTGCAGGAGGCCATTCTGGCCGGTCGTGCCGTCGAGGACGAGCAGGACCTCTTTGCTGGCGTTCGGCAGCTCGCGGTCCAGGATGCGGGAGATCTTGTTCAGCTCGTTCATGAGGTTCTGCTTGTTGTGCAGACGGCCGGCGGTATCGCAGATGATGACATCGCTGCCGCGGGCCTTGGCCGCGGCGATGGCGTCATAGACGACGGAGGCGGGGTCGGCGCCCTCGTGCTGGCGGATGATGTCGCAGTGGGCGCGCTCCGACCAGATCTCGAGCTGGTCGGCCGCAGCGGCGCGGAAGGTGTCGCCCGCGCACAGGAGGACCTTTTTGCCCTGGTCGCGCAGCTGGTGCGCGAGCTTGCCGATGGTGGTGGTCTTGCCGACGCCGTTGACGCCGATGACGAGAATGACCGACGGCTTCGTGTCGAGCCGCAGGCCGGAGTCGCCGACGTTCAGCATGTCGGCGAGGATGGCGCGCAGGGCGATCTTGGCCTCGTCGACGGTCTTGATGTGCTGCTCGCGGACGGTCTGGCGCAGGCGGTCCATGACGGTCTCGGTGGTGTCCATGCCGAGGTCGGAGACGATGAGGCTCTCTTCCAGATCGTCGTAGAAGTCGTCGTCCAGCTCGCTGGCGGTGAAGACGCTGCTGATGGAGCTGGCAGTCTTGCTCAGCCCCTGCTTGAGTTTTTCAAAAAATCCCATGTATCTGAATCCTTTCTGGATGGTTTGGCAGTGGAAAAGGCAAAGCCCAAGGCCCCCCTTTCAGGGGCCGATTCCCCCTATCAGGGGGAAATGTCCCGAAGGGACAAAAGGGGTAGGGATGCTGTCAGCCGCAGGCTGACTGAGAGGTTGTCGCAAATTTGAAACGACCTCTCCGTCCCGGCTTCGCCGGGCCACCTCCCCTGGGAGGGGAGGCTTTGGAACGTGATATCCGTCTTACGCCGTGATGCCCAGCTGTTTGGCGAGTTCGTCGAGGCTCAGGCGGAGGATCTTGGAGACGCCCTGCTCCTGCATGGTGACGCCGTAGAGGACATCGGCGGCTTCCATCGTGCCGCGGCGGTGGGTGATGACGATGAACTGGGTCTTGTCGCTGAGGGTATGGAGATAGCTGGCGAAGCGCTCGACGTTGCGGTCGTCCAGCGCGGCGTCGATCTCGTCGAGCATGCAGAACGGCGTGGGCCGGACCTTGAGGATGGCGAAATAGAGCGCGATGGCGACGAAGGCCTTCTCGCCGCCGGAGAGCAGCGTGATGGTCTTGACCTGCTTGCCGGGCGGCTGGACGCGGATCTCGATGCCGCATTCGAGCGGCGCGGACTTATCTTCCAGAATGAGCGAGGCCTTGCCGCCGCCGAACATCTCGGCGAAGGTCTTGCCGAAATACTCGTCGATGCGGGCAAACTCGCGCACGAAGATCTCCGTCATCTCGGTCGTGATGGAGGCGACGATGGTCTCCAGCTCCGATTTGGCGTGCTGCACATCGTCGCGCTGAGCGGTGAGGTATTCGTAGCGCTCGGACACGCGGGCGTATTCGTCGATCGCGCCGAGGTTCGGCGTGCCAAGGGCGGAGATCTTCCGCCGGACCTCGCCGATGCGCTTGTTGGCGGCGGGGAGATTTTCGATCTCGACGATCTCCTTTTCGGCGGTGCCGGGCGTCAGCTCGTAGGAATCCCAGAGGCGATCGACGATCTGCTTTTCCTCGAGCTCGCTGGTGGCCTTTTTCTGCTCGAGACGGGCCGTTTCGCGTTCGAGCTGGAGGATGGACTGGTTTTTCTCCTGCGCCTGCTTTTCGGTCTGGTTGCGTTTGGCCTCGAGCTGGGCGCGGGCGTCGACGGCGGCTTTGAGCGTCTGCTGGGCTTTGTCCAGCTCGCGCTCGCCTGCCACGAGCGCAGCGGTCTTTTCTTCGATCTGCGCCTCGAGCGCGAATATCTGCGCCTCGTATTCGGCGATCAGGTTCGTTTTCTGGGTCACGTCGCCCTGCATGGCCTCGCTGAGGGCCTGCAGCTGGGCGATGGTGGTCTCGGAGGCGCTGCGGGCCGCCTCGATGGCGGCGGCCTGCAGGCGCAGGCGGGTCATCTCGTCCGCGGACTGCTGCTGGCGGGCGGAAATGGAGGACTGCTCCGCGTCGAGCGCCGCTTCCTGCTGCGCAAGGGCGGACTGGGCGTCCGTCTGCTGCCGCAGCTGGTCCTTGAGGGTCTGGAGCTTGCCCTCCTCGCCGCCGGTGCGGGTGGTGAGGCGGGTGAACTCGGCTTCGAGATTCTGCAGGTTCTCCTCGACCGTCGCGGCCAGGAGCTGGATCTGCTTGGCTTCCTCGGTGCGGCGCAGGACCTCGTCCTCCGCTTCGCGGAGGCGGCCCTGGACGGCGGTGATTTCAAACTCGGTCTTCGCAGCGAGCGAAGCGGCCTCGGCCGCCTGCTGGCGGAGGGTCTCGGCGCTGGCGGCGAGCGCTTTGCGTTCTTCCGCGAGGCGCGAGAGCGTATTGGCGCGGGTCAGCACGCCCGCGCTTTTGGCTGCGGAGCCGCCGGTCATGCTGCCGCCCGCGTTCATGACCTGCCCGTCGAGCGTGACGATGCGCACGCGGCTGCCGCTCGCGCGGGCCATGGGCACGGCGTGGTCGAGCGTGTCGCAGATGACGGTGCGGCCGAGGGCGTTTTCCACGACGGCGCGGTACTGCGCGTCGCAGGAAACGAGGCTGGAGGCGATGGCGATGAAGCCCGGCTGGCGCTGGCAGACGGTATCCTGCAGCGTCTGGGGCCGGATGGTGGTGAGGGGCAGGAAGGTCGCGCGGCCGCCGTCGCGGCGCTTGAGCATCTGGATGGCGGCTTTGCCGTCTTCCTCGGAGGAGACGACGATATTCTGCATGGCCGCGCCGAGCGCGGTCTCGATGGCGGTGGTATAGCGGTCTTCGACGCGGATGAGCTTGGAGACCGGGCCGTGGACGCCGCGCAGGCGTCCGGTGCCCGCGTCCTGCATGACGAGGCGGACGGCCTTGGAAAAGCCCTCATAGTCGCGCTCAAGCTCCTGCAGCATGCGGATCTTGGAATCGAGGGTGTCGAGCTGGACGCTGGCGGCGCTCGCCTGCTTCTGCAGGGCGTCGCGCTTGTCCTGCCGGGTCCTGAGCCGGAGCTCGTAGCCGGCGATGGTGTTTTTCGCGCTCTGCGCGTCCTCCTGCGCCTGGGCAAGGCTCTTTTTGCAGGCGGACTGCTGGTCGGCGATCTGGGCTTTGCG
>ENA-UOJO01005373-UOJO01005373.1-human-gut-metagenome-genome-assembly--contig:-P57-NODE-5373-length-10294-cov-16.449360_pt1 | contig 10294 bp, 8 predicted proteins | sample MGYA00242351_ERZ723898 | MGnify/ENA metagenome assembly ERZ723898 | reverse complement strand
AATATTTACTCTTTTCTTTAATTATTTCTTCTTCTTTAATATAATAACCTAACTTAATCATTTCACTTCTTAATATATCATGATTATTATTAGATATAGTAATAATTTTATTAAAAAACACTTTACTATTTTTAAGTATATCTAATATAGTATAAGTACCCATTCCACTAAGTACTAAAGTAATTGTTTGATTAACTCCTTCTGGTACTCCATCACTAAGAGTAAATGTAATATACTTCTTTTCTAAATCAGTTAAATTTCTTTTAGCATTAATAATTATATTAGCTTTTATATCACTCGCTATAGAATACACTCCTCTTCTAGCAAGTAATTTACTAAGAAGTGCTTGATCACATCCAACATCAAGCACTTTTTCATTATCACTTATATAAGAAGAAATACACTTTAACCTATTCAATTAAGAAATCCCTTAATTTTTTAGCACGTGATGGATGTCTTAACTTACGAAGTGCTTTTGCTTCTATTTGTCTAATTCTTTCTCTTGTAACACCAAACTTTTTACCTACCTCTTCAAGAGTATGACATGTTCCATCATAAAGCCCAAAACGAAGTTCTAATACTTCTTCTTCCCTCTTAGTAAGAGTTTCAAGTACTTGTTTAAGTTCCTCTTTAAGCATAGTATAATCAGTATACTCTTCTGGTCCCATAGTTCTCTCATCAGCTAAAAAGTCTCCTAAATGCGAATCATCCTCTTCACCTATAGGTGTCTCTAAACTAACTGGATCTTGACTAATTCTTCTTATTTCTACAATCTTATCAAGTGGAAGATTCATCTTTTTAGCAAGTTCACTATCAGTAGGTTCCCTATTTAAATCAAGTGCCATTTGTCTTTCAACTCTAGCAAGTTTATTAATAGTTTCAACCATATGTACAGGAACCCTTATAGTTCTAGCCTGATCAGCAAGTGCTCTAGTAATAGCTTGTCTAATCCACCAAGTTGCATAAGTACTAAACTTAAACCCTTTATCATAATCAAACTTATCCACTGCCTTCATAAGTCCAATATTTCCTTCTTGAATTAAATCAAGAAATAAAAGTCCACGTCCAACATAACGTTTAGCAATACTTACAACAAGTCTCAAATTAGATTCAGCAAGTATCTTCTTAGCATCTTCATCACCAGAAGCAATTCTTTTAGATAATTCTTGTTCTTCATCTAAACTAAGTAAACTAATTTTACCTATTTCTTTTAAATACATTCTAACATTATCATTAACACTCATATCCTTACTTTCGTTAACAATATGTTCAATATTAAATTCAGGATCATCTTCTAACAAATTAGTATCAGAATCACTCTCATCTTCACTTCTAATTTCTATATTATTTTCATTAAGAGCATTATATAACTCATCCAAACTATTAGCATCCAAATCTAAATTACTAGTTTTTTTAGCAATAACTTCATAAGTTAAAAAACCTTGTTTCTTACCAATTTCAACTAACTCATTAATAACACTTTTAATATTAGTAGTTTTTCCTTCTACTTCGCCACCACTCTCACTATCACTCTTAATTTCTATATCATTATTTTTAAGTTCTTTATATAATTCTTCTAATTCACTATCACTTAAATTTAATAACATAGTTTTTTCAATAATATCTTTTTCAGTTAAATACCCTTTCTTTTTACCAAGTTTAACTAAATCACTCACAACCTTCTTAAATTCTTTACCTTCACTTACCATTTTAGCACTTCCTTCTTTGTTTCTAAAAACTTATTAGTTAGTTCTTCCTTTTCACTAACATCAATGCTGTCATTAATTTTAAGAGTTCTCTCATTTTGTAACATCTTAACTCTTTTCCTTTTAACCTTATTAATATAGTCCTCTAATTCCTCATTACTATAACTAATACTTTCAACATTATTAAGAGGATAACTTTCAACTTCTTTTATGACTCTAGTAAGGTCTTCACGTACATTAGTGTAACATATAAAGTCCGCATAGTCAAACATTTTATGACTTTCTTTATAATTTATTATAGCATCTGCTAAATTCTTTCTATTTTCATCATTCAAATACCCAAGTTGTCTTTCATAAATAGTTATAACTTCAGGATAATTAAGCATCAAATGAAGTATTCTAAGTTCACTCATATCATCCCCATTATATCTCTTTTTCACTACATTTTTAGTACTTTTTTTAACAATAACTTTATTACTATCTTTCATCTGTAGTTTACTTTTAATTAATTCAGTACTTATATCAAACTCTTTACTAAGTTCCTTAACTTTTAATTCTCTTAATACATCATCATTTATTTCATTAATAACATTTATACTTTCATTTATATAATTAGACACTTCAAGAGTATTAGATAAATCAACATTCTTTTTTAAATAATTAAGTTCAAAATCAACAAAATTAACCCTGTTATCATATGCTTTTATAAATGCTTCTTTTCCTTCATTAAGTATTAATTCATCAGTATCCTTATATTTACTAAAAACTATTACAGTAGGATTTATTCCATTTTCTACTAAAGTTTTACCAATATTAATAGTAGCAAGTTTACCAGCATCATCTTGATCTAGATTTAATACAACATTAACTCTTTCTTTCTTTATAATAGATAAATGTTCTTTAGTAAAAGCAGTTCCCATAAGCGCTACTATGTTATTAATACCCACTATATGACACCTAATAACTTCCATCTGACCTTCACTAATAATAATCTCTTTTTTTCTTCTAATCTCATCTCTAGCCCTATAATAATTAAATAAAATACTACCTTTTTTAAATATATCAGTTTCTTTAGTATTTATATATTTAGGTGCATCACTCTCATCATACTTTCTTCCAGAAAATCCTACTGGATTACCTAAGTTATCTCTAATAGTAAACATTATTCTATTTATAAATAAATCCTTATTATTAGATGAAAGTCCAATATTTTCTAGTTTACCTATATTATATTTTTTACTTAAACTATTAACTAAACCACCATTAAGAGATAGACCTATATCAAAGTAATCAATTGCTTCTTTAGTAATACCTCGTTTTTTAAGATAGTTTCTAGCATTCTCTCCTTCTTTAGTATTTAAATTATTTTTATAATAAGAAAGTGCTATACTATATATTTCATAATCTTCTTTAAATTTATCATTTACTTTAGGTTTATCTAACTTAAAATTAATTCCACTTCTTTTTGCAAGTACCTCAACAGCTTCTAAAAATGAAATACTTAAATAGTCCTTTACAAAAGTAATAACATTTCCTGTTTCTCCACACACAAAACACTTATATATTTGTTTTTCTTTACTAATACTCATTGAAGGGGAATGATCATCATGAAAAGGACATACACAAAAATAATTTTTTCCTTTTTGTACTAAAGGTAAATACCCACCAATAACATCTACTATGTCATTAGATTCTCTAACATTTCTAATAAAGTTATCATCTACCTTCATAGTAACCCTCCTAACTATTTGTAACCTCCAACTACATACTTATTTTCACTAACTACTATAAATGCATGACTATCTATCTCAGTAACTAGTTTTTTAAGTAAAGGAAGTTTTTTATTTGTAGTAGCAACAAATATCATATATTTATTACTTATTAAATCTTTTCCTTTAACTCTACTAACACTAACTGCAAAATTATGATTAATTAATGCATCTACTACTTCCTTCTTTTGCTTTACTACTATATTAACACTAACATTTGATACTATGTATTTATCACTCAAATACATTCCAACCATTACACCACATGCATATCCTGCACTATAACTAAGCGCTAATAAAAATGCACTATCTGCTGAATTTAATGCTTCTCTTACTACAATAAACCATACAAATACTTGAATAAAACTCATTAATACTGCAAACACTGTTCTATCTTTTACAATAAATACAGTAGCAAGTGTACTTAAAGAAGTATCAACGATTCTAGCAAAAAATACTAACAAGCATAAAAACACTATATTATCCATAATCCACCTCTTTTATTCCGTATCTATTTTATCAAATTAAATAAAAAAACTCCACCCCTTTTAAAAAAGTTTTACTATTTTTTAATTATATTCCTTTTAACATTCACTACTAGTTATAAAATTTCTAATAGTTACATCATCCCCATTTATATATTTAATCAACCACTCATTATTCTCTCTTACTAAAAGTATTCCAGTTGTTTTATTATGAAACTCTTTTTTTAAATTAATATCAATATAATTCATATATGTTTGTATTTGTCCAATATGTTCTTTTTTAATTTCAGTCACTTTTATTTCTACCACAACATAATTCATATCCATTACGTTAAATAATAAAACATCTATATAGTTATAGTTTGCACCTATTTTAATTTTATATTGACTACCACAATAAGTATAGCCTTCACCTAATGATTTACAAAAACTTGCTTGGTTTTCGTCTATCCATTTATGAACTACTTTTTCTGTAAGTTTTTCTTTATATTCTAACCCTTCTAACACTATTGGGTCTGGTATTTTATCTTTTACTGAAACTTCTTCCTGTTTCACTAATTTTTCTCTAATTTTACTATCAAGTCTTTCATATTCTTTTGACTTGATTTTTGTTCTTAATTCAAGTTTTGTTAAACACAACTTGTTTGATAAATTTAAGTAATACTCTATCTCTTCTAAATTTTTCAATTGCATTATTTCACATATATTTGACCATGTAATATTAATGCTTTTGAATTTGGCCGCCAATGGCGGCGATTTTTGAGTAAGTAAATAAAATTGTCTCATCTTTTGCAGCATTCTAACAGAATATCCCTTTCCTAGTTCATTTGTGAGTTTCTTAGAATACTCTTTCATTAGTTCATTACCATACTTGGCCCTTTCTTTCCACCTTGTGCTTCAACTAGAAGTTTTCCTACATTGTAATAGCTTTCTAAATCCTTTTGATTACTTTTGTATTCTCTTACTTTTCTTCCGATCGAATTATCTATTAGTATATTTTTTATTTCATTATAGTAATTCATTTTAACCATCCCAAACATTCACTAACTTGTTCTTCACTTGTTATGTAGTTTCTTACTAATATTCCGTCATTATTTATGTATTTAATTAGCCACTTATTGTTTTCTCTTACTAGAAGTATACCAGTTGTTTTATTATGAAAATCTTTCTTTAAATTAGCATCAACATAGTTCATATAAGTTTCTATTTGACCTATATGTTCTTTTTTCAGTTCTGTTACTTTTATTTCTACTACTACAAATGAATTAGATATATAATTAAATAATAATATATCTACATAGTTATAGTTTGAACCTATTTTAATTTTATATTGACTTTCTATGTATGAATAACCTTCGCCTAATGATTTACAAAAACTTGCTGGATTTTCGTCTATCCATTTCTGAACTATTTTTTCTGTTAGTTTTTCTTTATATTCTAACCCTTCTAACACTATTGGGTCTGGTATTTTATCTTTTACTGAAACTTCTTCCTGCTTCATTAATTTTTCTTTAATTTTACTATCAAGTCTTTCATATTCTTTTGATTTTAATTTTGAATCTAACTCTCTTGTAGTTAAATTCATTTTCCCAATACATTTAACATAATAGAATATTGCATTAATGTCATCCAATTTTAACAATTTTGTAATACATGTCCACGAAATATTGCGAAACTTGAATTCGGCAATCAGTGATTGCCGTTTTTGGCAAAAAGAATAAAACGTTCTCATATCAGTTAAAGACCTAACCGAATATCCTTTCCCAAGTTCACTAGTAAGCCTCTTAGAATATTCCTTAATAAGTCCGTTACCATATTTTGCTCTTTCTTCTCCACCTTGTGCTTCAACTAGAAGTTTTCCTACATTGTAATAGCTTTCTAAATCCTTTTGATTACTTTTGTATTCTCTTACTTTTCTTCCGATCGAATTATCTATTAGTATATTTTTTATTTCATTATAGTAATTCATTTTAACCATCCCAAACATTCACTAACTTGTTCTTCATTTGATATATAGTTTCTTACGATTATCCCGTTATTATTTATGTATTTAATTAACCATTTATTGTTTTCTCTAACTAAAAGTATTCCAGTTGTTTTATTGTGGAATTCTTTCTTTAAATTAGCATCAACATAATTCATATATGTTTCTATTTGACCTATGTGTTCTTTTTTGAGTTCTGTTACTTTTATCTCTACCACTATAAACGAATTAGATATATAATTAAATAAAAGAACATCAATGTAGTTATAGTTTAAACCTATTTTAATTTTATACTGACTTTTAATATATGAATATCCTTCACCTAAAGCTTCACAAAAACTTGCTGGGTTTTCGTCTAACCATTTCTGAACTATTTTTTCAGTTAGTCTTTCTTTAGATTCTAGACCTTCTAACACTATCGGGTCTGGTATTTTATCTTTTACTGAAACCTCTTCCTGTTTCACTAATTTTTCTCTAATTTTACTATCAAGTCTTTCATATTCTTTTGATTTTAATTTTGAATCTAACTCTCTTGTAGTTAAATTCATTTTATTAATACAATTAATGTAATACAAAAGCTCATTAATATCATTCAATTTTAAAAGCTTTATGATAAATGTCCAAGAAATATTAAGAGATTTAAATTGGACAATCAGTGATTGTCTTTTTTCTACAACAAGATAAAATCTTCTCATATTCTTTAAGTTTTGTATTGAATAACCTTTCCCAAGTTCACTAGTAAGCCTCTTAGAATATTCCTTAATAAGTCCGTTACCATATTTTGCTCTTTCTTCTCCACCTTGTGCTTCAACTAGAAGTTTTCCTACATTGTAATAGCTTTCTAAATCCTTTTGATTACTTTTGTATTCTCTTACTTTTCTTCCGATCGAATTATCTATTAGTATATTTTTTATTTCATTATAGTAATTCATTTTATTTTTTCTCCTTTCTTCCTAAATTTACCATATATAAAAAACACTGTCAAATTTACAGATTTTGAAAAATGCAAAGCATTTTTGAACCTTATAAACTACATTTGTAATAAATTAAATACAATTATAGATATTAATTGTTACCAATTTTTAAAATTTGTTAAAAAAATTCCCATAAAAAAAGAATAAAAACTAGTCTTATTCTTTCTTATCAACACTTAAAACACTTAAAAATGCTTCTTGTGGTACTTCAACACTACCAACTTGCTTCATACGTTTTTTACCTTCTTTTTGCTTTTCAAGTAGTTTTCTCTTTCTGCTTACATCTCCCCCGTAACACTTAGCAAGCACATCTTTCTTCATTGCACTTATTGTTTCCCTTGCAATAACCCTTGTACCAATACTAGCCTGAATAGGAACACTAAACATCTGTCTTGGAATAATCTTCTTTAAATTTTCAACAACAGTCTTACCACGATTATAAGCGTTATCCTTGTGCACTATTACACTTAATGCATCCACTACAACTCCATTCAAAAGAATATCTAATTTAACTAGTTTACTCTCCCTATTACCAATAAACTCATAATCAAATGAAGCATACCCTTTAGTAAAACTTTTTAACTTATTAAAGAAGTCATACACAATTTCCGATAAAGGAAGTTCATATATTACATCTACTCTTTTTTCATCTATATAGTTAACACTTTTATAAATACCTCTTTTATCTTGACATAACTCCATTACTGGACCAACATACTCATTTGGCACAAATATATCTGTTTTAACAAAAGGTTCTTTAACACATTTAATTTTACTTTGTTCAGGCATTTTACTTGGACTATCAATACTAAGTATTTCCCCATTAGTTAACTCTACTTCATAAATAACGCTTGGACTTGTTGCAATAAGTTCTATATTAAATTCTCTTTCAATTCTCTCTTCTACGATTTCCATGTGCAAAAGCCCTAAAAAACCACATCTAAAACCAAAACCTAAAGCATCAGATTTTTCAGGTTCAAAAGTAAGTGCTGCATCATTTAGTTTTAGTTTCATTAAAGCTTCTTTTAAGTTATTATATTTACTACTGTCTATTGGAAATATTCCACTAAATACCATTGGTTTCATAGGTTTATAACCAGGTAAAGCTTCTAACTCATCGCCTTCATGTATAATAGTGTCTCCCACTCTTACGTCTTCTATACTCTTAATACTCGCTGTAATATATCCAACTTCTCCACAACTTAAACTATCTCTTGGACTATCTTTTGGAGTTGTTTTACCTAAAGATGTAACTTCATACACAGCACCTGTACTAATCATTTTAATTTTATCTTTTAATTTAACAGTTCCATCCACTACCCTTATTAAAGCAACTATACCTTTATAACTATCAAAATATGAATCAAATATTAAAGCCCTTAATTTATCATCACTACCTTTTGGAGATGGTATTCTTTCAACTATAGCATCCATAAGTTCTTTTACACCTTCACCAGTTTTACCACTTACACAAAGTATTTCATCTCTTTCAAAACCAATAGCTTTAACAAGTTCATTTTTTACTTTTTCAGGGTCTGCATTAGGTAAATCTATTTTATTTATAACAGGAATAATAGTTAAATCATTATCAAGAGCTAAATACAAGTTAGCCAAAGTTTGTGCTTCTATTCCTTGAGTTGCATCCACCACAAGTATTGCACCTTCACATGCAGCCAAACTTCTACTTACTTCATAACTAAAGTCTACGTGTCCTGGTGTATCTATTAAATGTAGAGTGTAACCTTTATACTTAAGTTCTACTGCATTTAGTTTAATAGTAATACCTCTTTCTCTTTCAATATCCATATTATCTAAAAGTTGTTCTTTTCTTTCTCTTTCAGTTACATTACCACACACGTCAAGTATTCTATCTGCTAAAGTACTTTTACCATGATCTATATGAGCAATTATACTAAAATTTCTAATTTTACTTTTATCCATAACATTCACATCCGATTAAAAGTATACCATATTACATAAAAAATTAAAAGAAAAAAGTAGTTTTACCTACTTATCATGTTATTTTTCTTTGTCTTTATTTTATTCTACTATCCATTTTTTAAAAAGCACTAAAACTAAAAATCTACATACATTTGAAACTTTATATAGAATAGCATGTATAGCTTCTTTATGGCTAAATATAATTGAAGTAGATTATATAAAAAACATAATCATGTTAAAAATAAAATTAATATCAGATATAATAAAAGAACTCTAAAGATAAACTTATTAGAATTCTTTCTACTTTTAAATTATACTTATAAAAATACAATTTTTGTGTTCTTTTAGTCATGAACGGACGAAGTTTATGCTTTGCAAACCCCAGCAATTACAGGGTTTTAGCAAGAAATGTTCGGATCCAAAACTATTTCGTACGGTGTTTCAGGCGCTCCATTTCCTGTACTATATTTGATACAAGATTTGAGAGAAATGGCAGGACGAGCACCCCACGAAATGTGCACGTAGCTGTATTCGAGGTGGCCCGGATTACTCGAGCCGTAAACACGCCAAACGCCGCAGTCAGACCCAACCCAAACGAAAGGCGACAAGGACCACCACAAAGTACTTCCTGTTATACTTTCTCCGGAACTATTTAGATAATACCATGCATATGGACTAGGTAAGTTTGTGCTATATTTTCCTCCAGCATATATTAATTCATCTGCTGTCATTAATCCTATTGGGTATGTTAGTTTTGCTTCACTATTACTTCCTGAAAATGCATCTTTGTTATTTGTACAGTTATATGTTGGTGTCTTATTTGTAACAAGTCTTCCATTTGGTGCATAGTGGAAACCTGATCTTATACTATATTTTTGACCCGATGCTAACTCTCTATCATTACAATATACGGCTTCTGTACTTATATATTTTGAGTAACTTGATAAGTTATTATTATACCAGTTATCAATATATGTTTTTATTGTGCTATCTGTTGTATTAAAGTCAGTTCTAGTTTTTACTGTAGGATTATCAGAAATTATTTTTGATGCTAACGTTCCTTCTGAAAACGGATTATTAGATTTGAACGCTATTGAACAACTTTTGTTAGAAGTAACTTTACTTATTGTATAAGTATTACCAGAAAGCGTTCCTCCACATGTATTTGTTTCTAATTCTGCTTTAAAACCTGAATTTGGTGTTACAGTAAACTTTGCAGTTCCACCATTTCCTACTGTTTGGCTAGTTGGTGTTATACTTCCATTTGTTGCTGTTAAAGTTACTATGTAACCATCAGTAAAATCTATTGTACAATAATCCGGAACTTTTATACTAGTAAATGTTAAATAATTATTATCATAATCCCAAATAGTTGTAGACCCATTTTTACATGTTACATTTTTAACTACGTTAGTAGTTAAAAGTTCAGCATATG
>ENA-UOJO01005372-UOJO01005372.1-human-gut-metagenome-genome-assembly--contig:-P57-NODE-5372-length-10297-cov-6.381176_pt1 | contig 10297 bp, 6 predicted proteins | sample MGYA00242351_ERZ723898 | MGnify/ENA metagenome assembly ERZ723898 | reverse complement strand
AACAACTTTGAAGTAATGCAAAAAAAGGAGCAAATCGGACTAATATTATAATAAATATCATATATAACAAAAATATAATTAAAAATGGCATTGATATATATTATGGAATGAAGTATAATATGAACGTGTCTTAAGACACTATATATTGTGTGGTGGTGATTTTTGAAATGCTATATGTAGTTAAAAGGGATGGGAGAGAAGTACAATTTAATGCAGACAAAATAGCTCATGCCATTAATAGGGCGGCTACTGAAGAAGGATTAAACTTAAGAACAAGTCAAGTGCTAGATTCAGTTCAAAGAGTTATAAGTTATATAGAATTATCTGAAAAAGCAAAAATTTCAGTAGAAGAAATTCAAAATTTAGTAGAAAAAGCACTAAAGGACAGTGGTCATCAAGACGTAGCTATTGCTTATTCTAACTACAGAAGAGAAAGAACGAAGGTAAGAGATATAAAATCAGATTTAATGAAAGCTATAAAGCAAATTGGTGTTGAAACAGATAGAGATAATGCCAATGTAGGTAATAATTTTAGTTCTAAGCTTTTAAGAATAGCTTCTGAATCTAATAAATGGCATAATCTTTCTACTATGCCAAAGCGTTTATCAAAAGCTCATGAAGTTGGAGATTTATACTATCATGATTTGGATAGTTATAACTTAACTGTTAATTGTTTGCATATTCCAACTAGAGAACTTTTAGAAAGCGGTTTTAATACAGGATATGGAACAATAAAAAGACCTAAAAGAATAGAAAGTGCAGCTGAACTTTCATGCATTCTTTTACAATCAACACAAAACGATATGTTTGGTGGTCAGTCTCATCCTGATTTTGATAATGATATGGCTGTATTTGTAGAACCAACAAGGCAAGAAATAATTGATGAATTTAAAGAACTAGGAATAGCTGAAGAAAAAATGGATGAACTTGTTCATAAAAAATTATTAAATAGAGTGCATCAAGCTATGCAAGGTGTTGTATACAATTTAAATACAATGCACAGCAGAGCAGGATCTCAAGTTCCATTTAGTTCAGTAAATATAGGAATTCCTCATTCAAAGGATGCAGCACTTGTATGTCAAGTTTTCTTAGAAGAATATGAAAAGGGGCTTGGAAAAGGTGAGCAACCAATATTTCCTAATATAATATTTAGAGTAAAAAAGGGTGTAAATAGAGAGAAAAATGATCCTTATTACTATTTATATGAACTTGCATGTAGGGTCGCAGCAAGAAGAATGAATCCAACATTTATGAATTTAGATGCTGATTTTAATAAAGAATATTATGATAAGGGATATATGCCAGCTACAATGGGTTGTAGAACTTACATAATGAAAAATGTTAATGGTGAGCCTGGTTGTAAAGGAAGAGGAAATATTGCCCCTACAACAATTAACTTGCCTAGAATAGGTATACAAGCAAAGGGTAATATTGATAAATTCTTTGATATTTTTCAAAAGAGAATAGATTTAGCTAAGGAATCATTAATGCATAGATATGATGTATTAAAGAGATTAAAGGTTAAGGATTTACCATTTGTAGCAGGACAATATTTAATGAAGGGTTCTGAAAACTTGTCACAAGATGATTCAATAGAACCAATTTTAAAGCAAGGGACTTGGGGAATTGGATTTATTGGTCTTGCAGAAACCTTAGTAGCATTAATAGGAAAGCATCATGGTGAAAGTAAAGAAGCAAGAGAACTTGGTCTTAGAATTGTTACATTTCTTAGGGAAAATGTTGATAGACTTACAGAAGAAACTCATTTAAATTGGAGTTGTTATGCAACTCCTGCAGAAGGATTATCTGGTAAGTTTATAAAACAAGACCAAAAAGTTTTTGGTAAAATACCAGGTGTAACAGATAAAGAATATTATACAAATAGTTTTCATGTGCCAGTTGGTTATCCAATATCAATAAAGGAAAAAATTGATATTGAGGCTCCTTATCATAAGCTTTGTAATGGTGGTCATATAAGTTACATAGAAGTTGATGATAATCCAACAGGTCAAACAATTATGGATATATTGGATTATGCTTATAAGAAAACTAATATAAGTTACATGGGAGTAAATTTCCACATTAGATATTGTAAAGATTGTGGTGCTCAACTTTTAAATCATGAACAAAAATGCCCAAAATGTAATAGTACAAATATTCAAGGAATATCAAGAGTTACTGGATATTTAAGTTTGGATGAAAGATTTGGACCTGGTAAATATAATGAGAGAAAAGATAGAATAACTCATACTGATACTCATACTAAGAATTATATTTAATGAATTTAATAAACCTAAAATTTATATTAATTTATGAATTTTAGGTTTGTTTTTTTGCTCTTAATATAAAAATTGTTCAAAGTAGAAAAATATGATAAAATATTGAAAGAATATGGATTAAGGAGGATTATAATTAATGGTAAAATTATTTGAAAAAGGAGCATACCTTTTAAATGGCAGAGAGATTGTCGAAGATGGTGCTGATCAAGCTGCTATTTTAAAAAGCAAATTAGGGGACAAGTATCCAAGTAAAGAAGAAGCTGCTAAGAATACAATAGCATATGGAATATTAAAATCTCATAATACTTCTGATAACATGGATAGGTTAAAAATAAAATTTGATAAGTTAACTTCTCATGATATTACTTTCGTTGGAATTATCCAAACAGCAAGGGCATCAGGGCTTGAAAAATTCCCAGTTCCTTATGTATTAACAAACTGTCATAACAGTCTATGTGCTGTTGGTGGTACTATTAATGAAGATGACCATATGTTTGGCCTTTCTTGTGCTAAAAAATATGGTGGAATTTATGTTCCTCCTCATCAAGCAGTAATTCATCAATTTGCAAGAGAAATGTTAGCAGGCTGTGGAAAAATGATTTTAGGTTCAGACAGTCATACTCGTTATGGTGCACTTGGTACTATGGCAGTAGGTGAAGGTGGTCCTGAAATAGTTAAACAATTATTAAGCCAAACATATGATATAAACATGCCAGGAGTTATAGGTGTATACTTAACTGGAAAGCCAGTTAAAGGTGTAGGACCTCAAGATATTGCACTTGCTATAATAGGAGCAGTATTTAAAAATGGATATGTTAAAAATAAAGTCATGGAATTTGTAGGAGACGGAGTTGAAAACTTAAGTGCTGATTATAGAATCGGAATTGATGTTATGACTACAGAAACTACATGTCTTTCTTCGATTTGGAAAACAGATAGTAAAATTAAAGAATTTTATGAAATTCACAAGAGACCAGAAGAATTTAAAGAATTAAATCCTGGGGATGTAGCATATTATGATGGAATGGTTTATGTAGATTTATCTGAAATTAGACCAATGATAGCAATGCCTTTCCACCCAAGTAATGTATACACAATAGAAGAATTAAACAATAATCTTTTAGATATATTAGATGATGTAGAAAAGAAAGCACAAGTAAGTCTTGATAATAATGATGTTAAATTCTCATTAAAGGATAAAGTTAGAAATGGTAAGCTTTATGTAGAACAAGGTGTTATAGCAGGATGTGCAGGTGGTGGTTTTGAAAACATCTGTGATGCAACAGACATTTTAAGAGGTACTTCAATTGGAAGCGATGAATTTACATTAAGTGTATACCCAGCATCTCAACCAGTATTTATGGAACTTGTTAAAAATGGAAGAATAGCTGATCTTATGGAAACTGGTGCAATTGTTCGTACAGCTTTCTGTGGTCCATGTTTTGGAGCAGGAGATGTACCAGCTAATAATGGATTAAGTATACGTCATTCTACTAGAAACTTCCCTAACAGAGAAGGATCTAAGATTACAAATGGTCAAATTGCTTCTGTTGCACTTATGGATGCACGTTCAATTGCAGCAACAGCAGCTAATAAGGGATATTTAACTCCAGCAACAGATGTTGATGTTGAATTTACAAAGCCAAAATATTTCTTTGACAAGGCAATTTATGATAAGAGAGTTTACAATGGACTTGGAAAAGCAGATCCTTCTGTTGAAATTAAATTTGGACCAAACATAAAGGATTGGCCAACAATGGTACCATTAACAGACAATCTTTTATTAAAAGTAGTATCTGTTATACATGATCCAGTAACTACTACTGATGAATTAATACCATCAGGAGAAACTTCATCTTATCGTTCAAATCCACTTGGACTTGCTGAGTTTACATTATCACGTAAGGATCCTTCATATGTTGGAAAAGCTAAGGCTGTTAAGGCAATGGAAGAAAAAAGACGTGAAGGAAAATGCCCTTGTGAAGATAATGATGAATTAAAGCCAATAATGGATAAGATAAAAGAAACCTACAATATAAGCAGAGATACTATAGGAATAGGTAGTACAATATATGCTGTTAAACCTGGAGATGGTTCAGCTCGTGAACAAGCAGCTTCATGTCAAAAAGTTTTAGGTGGCTGGGCTAATATTGCTAAGGAATATGCAACTAAGAGATATCGTTCAAATCTTATAAACTGGGGTATGCTTCCATTTGTATATGAACAAGATGATATTTGCTTTGATAATGGAGATTATTTATTTATTCCTAACATTGCTAAGGCTGTAAAAGATAAAGCTGATGTAATAAAAGCTTATGTTGTAAATAAAGATATGAAAGAGTTTGATTTAAGACTTGGAGATCTTACAGATAAAGAAAGAGAAATTATTTTAGATGGATGTTTAATAAATTATAATAGAGCATAATTTATTAAATATATTTGTACTTTATATAATTGATGCTGTTACATTAGCAAGTAAAATTGTTAATGTGGCAGTTTCTTTTTTACTTAATTAATTAAAATAATGTGGAAAATATACAAAAAAATCATAATATATGCAGAAAAATCATTATTTTGTAGTATAATAGACTTTAGATATTTAATAAATTGGGGGCTATTTTCAATGAGAAAAGAAGAAAAATTGAAGCTAAATTTAGAATCTATATGTATATATAACGAGATATTTAAAGATTCAGTGGGAAAAAAATTTACAACTCTTGTTAATAAAATATCTAATGAGGATTCCTTTGGAGATTGTATTGTGGCATATAATGAATTTGTATATGCATTATACAAAAATAATAGTAAACTTTCATTTAAGGAAAACTTGGTAGATGAAATGCTTCTTGCAACTAATCCATTTACATTAAGACTTGAAAAATATGGAGATGTTTCAGACTTTGTAAAGATTGGATTAAAAAACGAGTTAGATTCTCTTTCAAATATTCTTAAAATTACAAGTGATGACATTAAAGAAATATTATTATCAAGGTTTGCAGATGATGTAGTTGTAGAAAGAAAAATAAATGGCTTATTAGACTGGGGCAAAGATAAGGAAAATTACATAGAAAAAAATAATGGTGATTATGAAAAATTAAAAAAGAAATTAATGGATTCTGATGATTGGACAAAGTATACAGATGATATAGTAAAATTTCACATAGAAAATGGTACTGGACGTGCTACTGCCTATAGTGCTTTTGTTTGGGAGAGATTTGAAAATGATGATGAAGGAAGACTTAGGGAAATTGCAGAACCAGATCCTATTAAGCTTGATCAGCTTGTTGGATATGAACTTCAAAAGAAGGATATAATAGATAATACAAAGCAATTTTTAAATGGTATTCCAGCAAATAATTTATTACTTTATGGTTCAAGAGGTACTGGTAAATCTTCAACAGTTAAAGCAATATTAAATGAATATGCTAAAGATGGTTTAAGGCTTATAGAAGTTGATAAGGAACAATTAAGTGATTTTACTAGAATAATAAGATTGCTAAAACATAAAAAGCAAAAATTTATTATATTTGTTGATGATTTAGTATTCCAAGAAAATGAAGCAAGCTATTCAGCTCTTAAAACAATACTAGAAGGTAGAGTTGAAAACAGACCTGAAAATATATTAATATATGCAACTACAAATAGAAGACACTTAGTACAAGAAAAATTCTCAGATGAAGATGAAATAAATTCAAGAGATACCAGAGAAGAAAAATTATCCCTTGCTGATAGATTTGGTATAACAATAAGTTTCTTCCCACCAAATCAAAAGGAATATTTAGAAATAGTTGATGGAATAGTAAAAGAAAAAGGAATTGAAGTTGATACAGAATATCTTCATAGTGAAGCATTAAAATGGGAAAAATGGCATAATGGACGTTCTCCAAGATCTGCAAGACAATTTATTGCATGGCTTGAAGGTGAACTTAAAAATAAAGATAAGTAATAAGAAAGGATGAATTTTCATGGACAAAATGGTGAGATTATCAGGAATAGCATATGAGAGCTTGGTAAATGGACCAGGCCTTAGAAGAGTTTTATTTGCTCAAGGTTGCAGACATAAGTGTAAGGGATGTTTTAATCCAGATACTCACGATTTTTATGGTGGTTCACTTATGGATATGGATGAAATAATAGAAGATATATTAGATAATCCAATGCTTAAGGGAGTTACTTTTTCAGGTGGTGATCCATGGGAACAGGCAGATAAATTTGCATATATAGCAAAAAAATTAAGAGAAAATGGACTTAATATTTGGAGTTATACAGGGTATACATTTGAATATATATTAGAAAATAAACATAAAGAAAAAGGTTGGAATGATCTTTTAAATAATATTGATGTTTTAGTTGATGGAAAATTTGAAGAGGATAAAAAGCAAGATGGATTGAGATTTAGAGGATCTTCAAATCAACGAATTATAGATGTTCAAGAAACACTCAAAAAAGGTGTAATACAGATATTAAATTTTGATTAATTATAAATTTTAAGCTCAGATGGTAATTTTTACTTTCTGAGTTTTATTTTTAATCTAATTTTAATGTTTAATTAATAGAGAATAAAGAAAAGAGGAATAATATATTATTATCACAAAGGGGGAATTTGATAATGTTTTTAAAGTATATATTAAAGTCTATGATGGAAAAGAAAGGACGATTAATTTTACTGTTAATTGCAATAGCAATGAGTGTAGGTTTGTTTGTTGCAAGTAGTGGAGTAATAGACATAGGAATAAAGTCTTCAACTAGGCCCTTTATAGAAAGCTATGAAAATAAAGATATTATAGTAAGTGGTTCTAATGATGAAACTTTTTTTGATGCAGATAATATAAAAGAAGATGGAATAAAAAATCTAATAAAAGAAATATATTTAGATGGAAGTTATATAGATAATGATTCAAATATTAATATAACATTACTTGGAAGAGAAGATGAATACATAAATGAAAGTTTATTGCTTAAGGGTTCATTAGATGGTTTTTCAGGAGCAAAATGTATAATATCTCAAAGAACTAGCGAAGAAAAAAATATTAAAAAGGGAGATAAAATAGAACTTATAATTGCAGGACAAAATAAGGAATTAGAAGTATCAGCAATATCAGCAACGAATAATGTTTTTTATACAGATACTATTAATTCATTTACAGTTATTATTCCTTATGAATACTTAAGTAAGGAACTTGGGGTGGAAGGAAAATATAGTGTTATAATGGCTGATAGTTCTAAAAATTCTTTACAAGATAGTATAGATGCTTTTAATGATGCTAATGATAATTTTAGCGCTAGAAAATTATTTGATGCAGATGAAGTAAAAGAGCAAATGTCTTCATTTACGTCTATGCTTTATGCAATGCTTGTAATAGTTGTTGTTATGAGTGCAATTATAATATATGGTTCATTTAAATTAACGGTAACAGAAAGGCTACCTGTTATAGGAACATTTTTAAGCCAAGGTGCTACTGTAGGAACTGTTGAAAAAATATTGCTTTTAGAAAGTGTAGTATATGGAGTTTTTGGAGGTATTATAGGAAATTTACTAGGCATAGGAGGACTTAAATTAATTAATTATATTATATCCCCATTAAAGGATTATGGAATAATTGAAAAAGTTGATATTAATATAGAAACTCTTGTTTTTGGAATGATATTTTCAATAATTCTGGCTGTTGTATCAGCATTAATTCCAGTATTGAAAGTAAGAAGACTTCAAGTAAAAGAAGTAATATTAAATAATGTTGCTGTTTCAACACATATTGGATGGGGAAAATTTATAATTGGAATTGTTTTACTTATTTTTTCAATAGTAGTAGCATTTGCTAATGGAGAAGAATTTGATGAACTTGGTTCAATTGCAATATTAACATCAATAATAGGTGCAGTTTGTGTATATCAAAAGGTCGTAGATATATTATCAAGGGGGTTATACAAATTATTAAAAGGAAGAAGTAAAAGCTTAGTATTTTCAATTAATAATTTAAGAACATCTAAAGTTCTACTTGGAAATATATCATTAATGATAGTGGCTTTAAGTTCAATTTTTATGATTACTTCATTAGGTACAAGTATAAAAAATATGCTTGTTGGATGTTATGAAGATTTAAAGGTTGATATAAATATACAAGATATTTCAACTATTAAAGAAGATGGAGAACCAATAGTTAAATTAATAGAAAAAGACTTAGAAAAAATAGATGGAATTGATAAATCTACATTTTGTGAAGAATATAATGATTATGTTAATATAGATGGACAAGATGAAAGAATTACATGCATTGATGAGGATAGATATGCTGATTATAATAAGTACTTAGATTTTAAATCAGATAAAAATATAGATATGTTTAATAAATTTAAGGATAAAGAAAAATCTATAATTGTTTCTAAAAATGTACTTGAGCAAATTAATAAAAAAGTTGGAGATATTGTAACTATTGAATTAAATGGTAAATCAAATGATTTAGAGATAATTGGAACTTATGATGGTAAGCTTTTTAACATGGGATATACAATGTTTATGAAAAATTCTACTCTTGAAAATGAATTTGGAATGAAGGGCAGACAAGAATTAGTGTTTTCTACTACAAGAAACGCAGAAGATGTTAAAAATGATTTGAAATTTCTTACAAAGAAGTATGGTGTAAATATATCTACTAAAAATGAAATTAAAAAAATAGATGAAGAAAACAATCAAATGGTTATAAATGTTTTATCAATATTTTCATATATGTCAATAATAATTGCGGCTCTTGGTATTTTAAATAATATAATAATAGGATTTTTACAAAGAAAGAGGGAACTTGCAGTATTAACATCTATAGGAATGTCTAATGGAAGAAGAAATTTAATGCTTGTGTTTGAATCAATATTATCTGTAATGTGGTCATTTGTAATAACCATGCCATTATGTATATTAATAATGAAACTTGTAAGTAGATTTTCAAATGTAATAAAATTACCTTTAGAAGCTAAAATGGACTTTAGCATTGTACCACAATACTTAATTGGAACATTAATAATTATTTTAATTGCTACATTACCAGTAATATTTAAAAATAGAAAGCTATCAATAATAAGTGAATTAAAATATGAATAATTGGGGGAAAAGCATATGAGTATAATAAGTGTTAAAAATTTAAATAAATCATTTCAAGTGGGAAAAGAAAAAGTACATGTATTAAAGGATATAAATTTAGAAATACGAAAAGGAGAGTTTATATCAATAATGGGACCTTCTGGTGGAGGTAAATCTACATTACTTTATCTTTTAGGTGGTCTTGATAAGCCTACATCAGGTAAGGTTATACTTGATAATAAAGATTTAGGCAAAATAAAGCAAAAGGAAATGAGCAAAATAAGAAGAACTAAAGTAGGTTTTGTATTTCAATTTTATAATTTGGTACCTAATTTGTCAGTAGAAGATAATATAATGCTTCCTATTATATTAGATGGCAAGAAAGTAAGGGATTATAAAGATAAGCTTGAAGAAATACTTGATATTATAGGAATGAAAGAAAAAAGAAAAATGACTCCAAGAGAACTTTCAGGAGGTCAGCAACAGAGAGTTGCTATAGCAAGGGCTTTAGTTTTTGATCCTGATATAATATTCCTAGATGAACCTATTGGTAATCTAGATTCAAAAACTGGGACAGATATTATGCAATTATTTAAAAAGATTAATAAACAATATGGTAAAACATTAGTTCAAGTAACTCATTCATATGAATCAGCTCTTTATGGAACATCTATTGTAAAACTTATAGACGGACAAATTGTTGGAAGAGAAGAAGTAGTAGATGAAAGCGAAGCATCATAGCAAATAATAAAAGCAGTTTATGATTTTTGTCATAAACTGCTTTTATTTGTTTAATAGCATTTAACAATAAGATTAATAAGATTTTACAATTGCTTGTATATGAATTTTACATTATTTTATTTTCAAACTGTAGTTTTACGAAGTAGAATTATCTTTTAATAATAGATAGTTCTATTTTTATTTATTAATTTAAAAATAATATTAA
>ENA-UOJO01005371-UOJO01005371.1-human-gut-metagenome-genome-assembly--contig:-P57-NODE-5371-length-10299-cov-5.219348_pt1 | contig 10299 bp, 8 predicted proteins | sample MGYA00242351_ERZ723898 | MGnify/ENA metagenome assembly ERZ723898 | reverse complement strand
TGACCTTTCCATCGGCAAACCGTTTTCTCTGTCCCCAGGTAACATTCTCGGATATAGAGCGGCTTTCTTCCTGTGCCAAGCTCGACATGATGGTGAGCAGCAGTTCGCCCTTGCCGTCAAAGGTGTAGATGTTCTCTTTTTCGAAGTAGACTTCTACGCCTTTTTCTTTCAGTTTGCGGATGGTAACCAGGCTGTCAACCGTGTTTCGGGCGAAGCGGCTGACCGACTTTGTGACGATGAGGTCGATTTTACCGGACATGGCATCGGCGATCATTTCATTAAAGCCGATGCGATGCTTGGTATTCGTGCCAGAAATGCCCTCGTCGGTATATACCTTTACGAACTCCCATTCGGGATTGTGTTTGATGTATTGCGTGTAGTAATCCACCTGCGCCTCGTAGCTGGTGAACTGCTCATCGCTGTCTGTGGACACTCTTGCGTATCCTGCGACCCGCCGTTTTTGTACAGCCACCCTGGAAAGGTGCGTCAGCGGATTGATGGTCGGCGGAATGACTGTGACCGACCGTGTTGCTGTTCTGTTCATTCCTTTTTCCTCCTTGCCTGTAATGCCCACTGTCGTGCTTTTTCCTTCATTTCAGGCGTCCAGCTTTCTGCTCTGGAGCGGTCTGTCCACCGTTTAACGATTTCAGAACCGTCGTCCATGCAGAACACCACCATATTGCTTTTCTCTGCTCTGATTGCCGTTATTTTGCTTCTGACCATATCGGTGTCAAAGCTTACTGCGCCCAACACCTCGCAGGTGAGGACTTCGAGCGTTTCTTCTGGAATCCGCTTAGCGGCACATTCGGATTTTCCTTTTGTCTGGAATGTAGTGCAATTCCAGTAGTGTTTTTTGCGGTAAGTTACGCGCTTATAGGTATTGCCGCATAGTCCGCAGTGAATCAGCCCCGAAAAAACTGAACGAGTCGGTTTCTTGCGGTTGGCAGCCTGCTGCGCCAGCATTCTGAGTCGCTCCTGTGCCTTATCAAATGTTGCCTGGTCTATGATTGGATCATGCGTTCCCTCGGCATAGTACATCGGAAGCTCTCCTCGATTGGGTAACAGTTTCTTTTCAATGTGGTTATTGCGGTATTGCTTTTGCAAGAGTGCATTGCCGAGGTACTTTTCATTGGATAAGGTATTCCGCATCCGCTCCGCACACCATGTGCCGCCGAGAACGCCTTTATGTCCTCTGGCATCAAGGTCACGGCAGATGGAACTCATGCTCTCGCCGCTGTTGAACCGTGCAAATATCTCTCGGACGATGGCAGCGTCCTTCTCGTTCACCTGAATGCCGTCCGGTGTGATGTCATAGCCGAACAAAAAGCGGAGGTTGATGATTTCTCCGCTTTCAAAGGCTTTTCGGACACGCCATTTCTGATTTTCACTGGCTGACAAACTCTCTTCCTGTGCGTAGGACGCCAGGATGGTCATCATCAGCTCACCGTCCGCACTCATGGTGTGGATGTGTTGCTCTTCAAAGAACACATCTACGCCCAGGTTTTTCAGCTCTCGGACAGTCTGAAGAAGCGTCACCGTATTTCTGGCGAAACGGGATATGCTCTTCGTAATATCAAGATCGATGTTCCCTTGGCGGCACTCCTCAATCATGTGCTGAAACCCGGCTCGTTCTCTTTTTGTGCCGGTCACAGCCTCATCGCTGTAAACGCCGCAGTACATCCACCCGTTGTGGCTCTGAATCATTTTACTGTAATAACTGACTTGAGCGGACAGCGAATGTAGCATGGCATCCTTTCCTGTGGAAACACGGGCATAAGCGCAAACACGCAAAGCTCTCGGCTGTGCGGGTATTAGGGCATCGACCCTTTCTACAACTCTCTCCATGTGGTTCACCTCCCTTTGGTGTGTGACATATTACCTCTAAAAACACGATATATCCAGCGATTTCAGCGGAATATACTACACGAAGATATGCCGTATTTATTGGCTATAATTGTATCGATCTTAGCGTACTCTTTGGCTGATATCAGCCCCTTGGAACGCATACTCCGGGCGAGTGCCATCGCCATCTGGTAGGCAAACAGGCGCTTATCGTAATCACTCATGGTCGGCCTCCTTCCTGCGGAATTTCAAATAGCAGTCACGGGAGCAGAACACCCGATGGCTATTGCCATAGCTTTCAAACTGCTTCCCGCAATGTCGGCAAGTGAGTGTGTAGTACGCTTTTCGCTGCACACTTTCAGGGTGCGCGTTCCACCACGCCATTCGGCAAGTATCGGAGCAGAACATCCTTTTCCGTTTATGCGGTGTCTGCTCAAGCGGAGCCAGGCAGTTTCGACACAGGGCATTTGAGCTCGGTAGCTCTTTGATCTGCACAGGATGTCTGGCGCAAAAGGACTTTACAGTGTTTAGCGGTAGCCCTGTTATAGCAGATATTTTCTTATATCCGTAGCCCTGGTGTTGGAGTTCCACAATTCGTGAGCGTTCCGTGTCTGTCATAGTGATTGATACCTCATTCCTGAGAAATAGCGTTTCTCGCTATACCCAGAGAAAAGGCACTTTTGTCAGGGTAAAATGGGCAAAAAAATAACGCCCTCCACGGAAAAATCCGCAGAGGGCGTGTGATAGGTTCGGTTTACTTGTTCGGAATCTTCAGCTTCATGCCGCTGTAGATGACATTGCTTTTCAGTCCGTTCAGACTGACAATCTCCTTGTAGCGGCTGCCGTTGCCGAGATACTTCTTTGCGATTGCCCAGAGGGTATCTCCGTGCGTTACGGTATGAATGCGATAGTTCTCGGCGGCATTTGTCCCTGCCACGGCAAGTGCGGAGGTCTTGACCGGCGACATAATGGCGTACTTACCGGACTCGTCCTTGTTGATGACGGCACGGTCGCCGCTGACCTCGACCACATACCAGCGGAGCTTCTTCACCCATCCGGGGATGGATTTGCCGCCATAGTAGGTGCTGCCCGTGATGGTCACGAGGTCGCCGGCCTTGATACCTACAGGTGTGGTCTTGACTGGGTCGGCAGGCTTTACATCACCGCCGAGAGTTGCCGTGACCTTGGATGCCAGATCGCCCATACGGGCATACATCCAGTTGCCGGGGCAGCTCTTGTTCGCAAACCACCGATGGACGGTCAGAACCATCTCGTCAGACTTCGGAGTGTAGTTCAGCGTCTTGGTCTTATCGCCCAGCCAGAGCAGCTTGGTTTTGCCGTTGCGCCTGCAGATATCGGTGCAAAGCTCGATGAGTCTCTTGTACACCACATCCTTAAAAGCGTAAGGCTCGGTGTTGTCGCTGGCACACTCGATGGTGATAGCTCTCTGGTCGTTGGCTGCGGAGGAGGAGCACCAGGAGCGGTTTTTCTCTTCCACATACATCCCGACCCGACCGTCCACGCCGATGCCGTAGTTGCTGCTTGCCTGCCGTGAGGTCGGCAAGAAGATGTTGCCGAGCGTTTCCACACTGCACTGACCCACCACGCAGTGCGGTGTGATACGGTCAATGCTGTGGGTGCGCTGCCCGGAGTGGTTCGGACTGAGTTTGGTGTAGGACACCAGAGGGCTGTTCGTGTAAGCCATATTATTCATCCTCCTTTTCACTGCGGTCATGAAGCTGCTCCAGCACGGATTTCAGCTTCTGCGGAATGGGCAGTCCCAGGTATGCGGCGTTTTCCAACAGGGACACGCCCTCATTCGACAAATAGAAGAAAATGACGGCGGTACGCATTACCGAACCGCTGCCGATGACACGGGTGTCGAGAATATGCCCAATGCCGACCAGGGCGAAGATGAGCACCTTTTTGAAAATGCCCTTGAATCCGACTTCGCTGGACAGCTTCTTGTCCACCACGGCGCACATGATGCCGGTGATGTAGTCGATGACTACGAAAGCCAGAAGTGCGTAAAGCAAGCCGTCACATCCTCCCAAGAACCATCCGAGCCAGCCGCCGATACCGGCGAACACCACCTGAATGGTCGTCCAGAATTCTTTCATGTTGTTTGTCCTCCTTTGAACGTTGAATTTGTGTATGAAAAAAGGCGCTCTGCCGAGTGCCTTGATTCCGAAAAAGTTATGTTACTGCGGTCAGCGACACCGTGTGCCACGAGGACCATGTGCCGCCATAGTTCCCTCGGATATACATCCTTGAGCCGTTATAGACGGTGTATCGCTGCTGAATGAAGTAGCTCTCCGGCAGAAAGACCTCCAGCATACCGATTGTGGTGGTCGGAAAGTGCTTTTCCGTGGAAGCGGAATACGCAAAATAGTAGCCGGGAGTCTTTACATTGTTGAGGTCGGTGGTCGAGCCGTCCACTCTACCCATTTTGCCGTGGACATTGACGCCGTTCATGTGGATGCTGCCGTCCACATCCAGCGTGGCCTGCGGGTTCGGCGTGTTGATGCCGACCTTCTTTTTCCGAAGCGCAATGAGCGGCGTACCCTGCGGGACAGTAAAATACAGATCCAGACTGCTCAAAGAATAGAGCTTGTCTTGGATCTGTAGATGAAAGTCGTAGGAACTGTTGGCATCCAGATTGCACAGTTCCAAATTGGAGTAGCTGAAAGAGGTTCCGCTTTTTGTCGTGCCGGAATAGATGCTGGTGTAGCTGCCGTAGCTGCTCTCACTGGTTTTCTTGTACCGATACCGCACATAAACCACGCTGTTTTTCTGCGTCCCGTCTACGGTCACAGCAGAAATAGAGCCACTGAATTTGAGCTGCATTTCCGCTTCGATATCGTTGGTTCGCCGGAGCGTTATCGAGGATATTTTCGGCTTGGTGTACGGAATGACCGTCACCGTCTGTGAAGTTTCGGCGGTGTAGCCGCGGGAGTCCGTGACCGAGAGCGTGACCGTCACACTGCCGGACTTGGCGATCTTCCCGACTGTGATAGCAGACCCAGTTGAATTGGATGCGGATAAACCGTTGCAGGAAGCGGTATAGTTGGAAATGGACGCTCCGTTCTTCGCAGTCGCCGTTCCGGGCGTGACCTTGAGGGTCGAGTAGTTCTGAACGAATAGCTGGTCGTTGCCTGTGAGGTTTTTCGTGGTCATGTAGCTGTCGGCATAAGTGAATCCGCTTATGGTCGGAGCAGAATTGGTTGCCGTGGTCAGTACCGTGGCGGTCTTGCTTGAGGTGCTGCCGATCTGCGTAGACCCGCTGTAAGACGAAACCGCAAAGGTACCTGTGAACGATTTGATGGACGCCATAGCGTTCAACAGCGTTGTCCTCTGCGCCGATGTCCGCGTAACCGTGCGGTTCGCCGTGCCCTTCGACCAGGAAAGCCCGGAAATAGTCAGGATGCTCGTGCTGCCGTTTTTAAGCACCAGCGTATTGGTGTAGGAGGCTTCGTACACGGTCACATTGATGGTAATGGAAACCGTGGCATTGTCCGCCGTCACCGTGTTGACACTATTCACCACAGCACCGCCCAGCGTCTTGACCGTGGAACTGCCGGAAGTGCCGTAGACATGATTGTACTGCCGCCTTGCTCTGACCCTCACCGTATAGCTCGTGTTCGGCGAAAGCGAAGACAATGTTACGCTGGCGCTGGTGGATGCCGTCGTTGAGAACTGCGTCCAGCTCGAACCGCCGTTTGTGCTGTACTGCCAGATGTCCGCCGTGGCAGAGGATGTAGCGGAGATTTTGAACCCGTTTGCCGTGACATTCGATGTACTGAAGGTCACGGTAGGTGCGGAACGGTCGATGGTGGTCAGCGTCATGCTGCCGCCGTATTCCTGTGAACCGTAGATATAAACACGGGTCGAGAATCCGACCGCAATCGTTTTGCTGCCGTTGCTGTTGTGAGCTACAGTAATCGTGCCACTGACAGAACCTTTCTTTGCCGGGAAAACACGGTCATCCCAATAGGTACGGCCCTTTGAGTATACGGTCGTACCATTGATCGTTACAGTGGTCGTGTCAATGGTGTAGTAAGTCGATGCGCCACCGGTAGAGGTCAGCGTCCAGGAAAGTGTCGAGCTGTTACCGACCACATTCACGCTTTCTGAAATGTCCAGTTGAAGATAGCGCCCATCGTATGCCGCGCTTTTCCAAGTTGCCATAGTTTTCCCTCCTTAATCCAGAATGACGATGTTCAGCCCTTCGGACGCCGTTGGCATCGGGACAAACTTCGTTTTACCCACGGTCAGTTCGCCGTCCACCGTGGTTTTCTTGGTTTGCGTTTCGTCCTTGTTCAGGGTGAAAATCACCTCATCGTTGTAGTAACCGGCGAACTCCGTGTTCGTGATGACCGTCCGCTGGGACGATGCGCTGTTGGATACCTCGATGCCCCGCTTGTCGATCTTGACCTCCTGCGTGTAGATCTCGTTGGGAGCAGGCGTCCACTTTCGGGGAATCGCTCCTTCGGAAATCATGATGTCGGCGAGATAAATGGACGCATCCCGACAGTAGCAGTAAATACGCAACGTGGGGTCGGTCACATCCGTGAGCGTTACGGAGTAATCCGTCCAGTCAAACGCCGTGGACTTATTGAACAGGTACTTGGTTTTGTTCCCGTTGTAGGTCACATAGAAATACCCGGACATGGTCGAGGTTTTCTTTGCCCGAACCGAGATCGTATAAGTGCCGGGAACCACACCTCGGATGTACTGCGACAACGAGGAGTATGCGCCCAGCACAAAGCAGGAGTCGGAAATGGTGTTGTTCTGGGTATCGGTGGAGGTATCTGTTTTTACCGTACCGGAGTAGCTCCAATCATCCGTGATGCTGTTCAGCCCGGAAGAGTTTTGCACATAGTTGATGCCACCGATATACTGCTCCTGCATGGTCAGGGACAGCCCGTCAACGGTGTGTTCCAGCTCCGAAACCCTGCTCTCGGAGTTTAGCACCCGTTCCTCCAGGATGCCTTGGTCGTTGGACACTGTTTCCACGGTTTCGGTAAGGGTCGCCACATAGCTGTTCAGCCCGTCGATGGTCTGCTGGAACTGTGCGTCCTTCTCGGTCAGAATGGAAATGGTGGTGCGGATCGTTTCAATGTCGTTCTGCACCACCCATTCATTTCCGTCCCATATTTTCGTTTCCGGCGGGGTCACGGAGGTGTCCACCCAGAGCTGCCCCTCATAGGGGTTCTCCGGCGGCGTGTCCGAGGTGACCACATCGCAGAGACTGATAATCGTGAACTGAGCCGATGCGATCATCTCACCACCTCCTCAAAGCGCCACAACGACCATAAAGGTTGCCTTGGTATCCACATCGGTGCTGGACACCGACAGGGTCTTGCCGGTCTTGCTGCCGTTGGTTCCCCAAGAGGTATCGACAACACCGTCTTTGTTGTACTTCGTCCAGGTGTAACTGCCGTTCCCGGCCGCATCCACCTCGGAGCCCGCCTGGTAGCAGACGGCGGTCAGCACGGTCGTACCCTGGCCGTTCTTGAACACATCGCCGCCCGTGGAGGTGACGATGATCTGCAACGGGTCGGAGTTGTCGATGAAGGTCGCCACATCGAAAAACTTCGTGTTATAAGAAGCGGATGCGGAATCCGTGTCCTGGGCACAGCACTTGAACACAGCGTAGCTGTCCACCGCTGCGGCGTAGACCGTGAGGGTATTGGTGGCCGTGCCGGTGTATTTGTCGGCGGTATCCGAGAGCTTGCGCCAGCCGATACCGAAGTCAGCATCATAGCCGGTGGAAGAAGTAGCGGTGACGGAAGTGTCCATGACCGCCCACTTGTAGCTGACCTTGGTGGTGTCCACCGTTGAGCCACGCCACAGTTCGGCCTTGGCGGCCAGACTGGCGACCTCCTCGTTCTTGAACACATTTCCGTTGGGTGTGGTGACCAGCAGGTCAACGATGCCGGAGCCGTTGACCACGCGGGAGAAGGAAATGGTCAGCGGATGGGTCAGCGACAGACCGGTGCTTTCGTCCTTGTAAGTGATGACACAGCGGTAGTCGATGCCGGGCAGCTCCGCCATGACATTGGCCTTGACCGTGAGGATGTGGCTCTTGGCACCACTGAGGGCGTAGTTCGCGCCTGCGGTGATGGCGGTGCTGCTGTCTCCCACATACCACTTGACCGAAGTGACATTGGCTGTGGCGATCTGGTCGGCAGTCGTGCCGATGACATACAGGCTGGGTGTCAGAACGAGGTTCTTCGTTTTCCAGTCGGGGGTATAACTGCCGTTGTCGGGGTTATACATCTGAGTCTTGGCGAGGTTCGAGCCGATGTACCCCGTCAGTGTCAGTGCGTCATTGTAGTCGATGATGGTAAACTGACCTTGTGCTTTGCTCATGTGAGAAGCCTCCTTTAAAGTTGTTGTATCAGGAACGGGAGCTGTGCCGGTTTCTGTTGTGGGTTCTGCGGTTGCCATAGTGAATTCCTCCGTTATAACAGGCTCTGCCTGGTCGTGGTGTCAATGAGGTCACAATAAAAAGTGGCGCGGACTTTGACATCCGCACCGGTAATGGCCACGGACTTTGCACCGCCGAAATGCTGTTCATTCCAGACTTTGTCCGCTTCTGTGTCCTCCGACACCCTTGTCCAGATAAACTGGTTGGCATCCAGCGTGTCGGTGATGTCCTCGTCCCAGGAGTACACCTTAGCGGAAAGCAGTGTTTTCACATTGCCGTTTTTGAAGATGTTCCCGTTGGACGAGATGATGACCAGCCGGAGCATTTTCTGCTCCTCGATGGTGGTAATACGGTCGCTGACCTCGGTGACCTCCTTGCTGGTGGCGTAGGCACGAAGCACGACTTCGCCGCTCTCCAAATCCCAATAAGACGAGCCATCCTGTGACTGGATAACGCCTGCCTTGATGATGTTTGCTACCAGAGAGCCGGAGGTGATGAAGTCCGCAACGATCTGCCCGTCTGCCGTGATGGCAGTTTCGTAGGGGCCGTTGTAGCCGTTGTGGGAAAAGCCCAAGCCACCCACATTCCACCGCCAGACATTCACGGCTTCGTCAATAGATGGAGCGTCCAGAATGAGCAGTTCATAGGGCTGACCGTTTTCCTCGCTGGTGTGAATGACCACATAGCCGCCGCTCTGGCCGGTGATAAGCCCGGTGGCTTTACCGATGGCGGTCTGGAGCAGCTTTGGAAAGCGTCCCACCGTGGACTCCACCTTGTCGACCGTGGACTGCATCTCGGAGATGGTGGTGATCATGCTGGACTTGCTCTGACCGAGGGAAATGCTCGTGTACCGCTCGGCGAGGGTATTGTACACAGTTTCAATGACCATAGCTGACACGCTGACACCCAGAAGCGAGTGCCGGATGGTGACGGTATCGCAGAGATTGACCCGCTCCAAGAGTGCCGAATACTCCGGCTGTTTCCAGAGCGGCTCAAAGGACACCTTCACCGTGGGGATAGTCGCTCCCAGCGGATTTGCCTTGATGTAACTGTTTGCTTTTGCTCTGAGGGCTTCTTCGGTCACAACTCCGTCAAACTGGTCGGAGAAATCCATGATGAGCGTTTTTGCCCGGACGATCTCCGAGGTCACAATGGGGAGCGTTACCTCCGGCAGCGTGACCACCGTTTCGGTGTCCGAGCCTTCCGGTGTGTATACGGCATACGGGAGCAGTGCGGTATATACGCCGCTGTTGTCCTCGTCCTGCTCCAATGCGGTGAGGTTCTTGCCGTATTCAATGACCACGCCGGTCTTTTGCCCGCGGTGCGAATGGAACTTCACTGTGTAGTTGTCCCACTCAAATTCACCGTGCCATTTGGAGAGCATGGAGCCTTCCGCACCGCCGAGGCAGGCGCGGACGCTTTTCGGCTGCGTGACCGAGAATGCCTTTGCGTCCGAATAGTCCGTCCAGCCCGTGAAGCGTGTATCTCCAGCAAGGAGCTGCGAGAGAATGAGCTGCGGAGAGCGGCTCTCGGTGGAAAACGGAAGTACCGGCACATTGGCAAGGTCATACGAAATATGCTGACCGTAGATGGTGACGATGCCGTTTAAGGGCTTCGTGATGCGATAAATGCGGAATGCCTGGTCGGCGGCGGTGTCGTTGGGTTTTGCCTTGATGATGCACTCCTTGGTGATAAGCCCATAGTGCTGACCACTCACCGGGTATTTGAGCAGGCACTCGAACACACCGTTTCGCTCCTCTGTGATTTCGCAGGAAATGGTATCCGTCAGCGCACCGTGGCCGAATGAACTGAAGTCCGTGGCGTTTGCAGCGTAGAGTACAGGAATCATAGACAGCACCACCTCGGAATGACCTCGATCCTCGTCACATTGCCGGTGCAGTTGATGGTGCAAACACCTGGTTTGAGAACCGGGAACTCCGCACCTTTGACGGTGTCATTTTTGAGGACGGTGCCTTTGAAGCAGTTCATCAGCTCACTGTCGATCTCGATGTACTCATCCAGAT
>ENA-UOJO01005362-UOJO01005362.1-human-gut-metagenome-genome-assembly--contig:-P57-NODE-5362-length-10315-cov-8.444737_pt1 | contig 10315 bp, 2 predicted proteins | sample MGYA00242351_ERZ723898 | MGnify/ENA metagenome assembly ERZ723898 | reverse complement strand
TCGTGACCGGCGGCGGCACGTACCGCATCACGGGCGTGAACGCGGACGGCAGCTATCAGTCGCAGCTGGTAAACAAGAACCAGACGACGCGCAACTATGGCGGAAGCTACCAGACCCGGAACAGCCCCTACACCATGTCCGGTGTTTCGGACTACACGAGAAGCAAGCTGAACGGACTGGAGGGAGGCTATATGCCGTCGGGCAGCGTGCAGGCGGCGCTGGCGTATCTGGAGCAGGTCAAGGCCAGCAAGCCGGACGCGTATCAGTCGCGCTGGGACGATGAACTGACGAGCCTGTATGACCAGATCCGGAACCGGAAGAAATTCAGCTATGACATGGGGACAGACCCTCTGTATCTGCAGTACCGGGAGCAGTATCAGCGCCTCGGGCGGCTGGCCATGCAGGACACGATGGGGCAGGCGGCGGCACTCACGGGCGGCTATGGCTCAACCTACGGTGAGCAGGTGGGCCAGCAGGCGTACAATGCGTATCTGCAGAACCTCAACGACATCGTGCCGCAGCTGCAGCAGCAGGCATACCAGCGGTATCAGGACGAAGGGACGGATCTCTACAGCCAGTATAGCCTTGTGAAGGGCCGGGACGACACGGACTACGGCCGGTACCGGGATACGGTCAGCGATTATTATTCGGATCTTTCGGATGCGCGGAGCGCGTACAACTCGGAGCGGTCGCTGGACCAGAGCCAGTGGGAGACGATGCTGAACTACTGGGCGCAGAAGGCCAACAACGAAAACGCTGCCTACCTGCAGGCGCTGGCGGCGGAGCAGGCGGCAGCGAAGAAATCCGGCGGCGGAGGCGGCGGAAGCAGCTCCGTGGGGCTGAACCTCATTAACGGATACGGGAACCGGGAAGAAAATGTGGCGATGCTGGATGCGAGCTACAGGGGCGTGATGCAGACGATCTCGACGCTGCTTGCGCAGGGGAACACGGAGCGGGCCTATGACGAAGCTGTGAATGCGAGAGGCCAGATGAGTAAGCAGCAGTGGAACAACCTTGCGAATCTGATCTGGGAGCGCACGGGGCAGAAGATCGACAGCGGCGTCAGCTATAAGCAGGCGAAGGTCTCAAAGAGCAGGAAATAAGGAGGACGGAATGAGCCTTATCTCGAAGAAGAAATTTATGAACGGCATCGAGAAGAACCAGTCGAAAGCGGCTGGTTCTTCCGGCGGTCTTATGAACCGGACGGATTTTGTAGCGGGTGTACAGAACGGGAACGAGGAAATGCGCAGACGGCAGGCGGCGTTTGAGGCGTATCGCGCCGCTGTGCAGCTTTATTCCAGAGATGGCGAGAGCGGGCAGAAAAAGGCGGAGAGTGCGGGGGCGGCAATCAGCGGGAAGGTATCGCAGCAGGAATACAGCCGGTCTTCCGCGATGCAGACACAGTATGGCTCATACCAGAATTACCTGCGCGGCGTGGAGGCGGCGCAGGGGCGGCAGCTTGGGCTGATGGCACTGCAGCAGCAGAGCGCGGCGCTGACGTTCCGCCCATCAGTCAAAAGCCAGAAGGATGATGTAAACAAGGCAATCGCGCGGGCACGGGCGATGAAGACCGTGGAGCGGGACCAGGTGCGCGGGATGCGGCGGACGTCGAAGCTGCTTGAAGGAGAGATTTACAACCGCGAGGTCGAGCAGGCGGACACGCATTTTTCCGGGACGGGTCTGTCTGAGAACGGAAAGAGCGTGACGCAGCTGCAGAACGAGATCGACGCGCTGCAGAAACGAAAGGCACAGGTCGACAGCCAGAGCGTGCTGGCCAGGGCGCAGGAGGCGATCGGAGACCTGAGCGAGGAAGACCAGAATCTGCTCCGGCAGTACCGCGGGAAGGAACTGAACGGGTATCAGGTGCGGGCGTATGCAAAATACGACGCGAAGAAGGCACTGAACGAGAAGGGCTATGACGACGAGAAGCTGAAGCAGCTCGCGGAATGGCAGAAGGTGCTCGACGACTATGAGAACGCGCAGAAGCTCGATGCGGCGGCACAGGAGATCGGACAGCGGTCGCCGGTGGGCGGCACGCTGTTCTCTGCGGCGCTGGCACCGGGGAAGGCGCTGGGCAATCTGGAATCGCTGCGCGGCGTGCTGCCAAGCTGGGCGGGCGGATATCAGAACGAGGATATGCCGACGAACGTATACAGCCCCGCATACAACGCGACGCGGCTGTCTTCCGGGATCCGGGGGAGCGTCATGCAGAACATGGATCCGGGATGGCAGTTTTTGTATCAGGCAGGCACGTCGGCACTGGACAGCGCGGTCAACATGGCGGTCTCGACGGGGCTCGTGGGAACCTTCGGCGGCGTGGCCGGTGCGGGGGCGAAGGACGCGGTCGCGGAGACGATGAACTGGGTGATGGGCTCGCAGGTTGCGGCAGACTCCGTGTATGAGGGGATCCAGAACGGGAAGTCCAATCAGGAAGCCTTGATCGACGGCATTGTCGAGGGCGCAATCGAGGGCATTACGGAAAAATACTCAGTGGGCGATATCATCGAGAACATGCTGAGCGGAAAGGCCGTGTGGAAGAAGGCGCTGCGGTCGTTTGCGTCGGAAGGCGCGGAAGAAATCGCGTCCAACTGGCTCAACCGCGCGTATGATGTGGTAGCGAAGCATGACCGGGGTGAGGTCATGTCTGCCTACGCGGCTTACATTGCGGACGGCAAGACGCCTGCGCAGGCGCTGGCGGCGATGGTTGGAGACTTCGCAAAAGAAGACAGCCTTTCGTTCCTTGCGGGCGGCCTGTCCGGCCTTGCCATGTCCGGGACGTATGCGGGCGTGAACCGCGTGATTTTGGAAGCAAACGTAACGCAGACGGCCAGAGCAGTCATCGAGGCGGGCGAAGTGCAGGACGTCATCGACTATGGCATGGCGCAGGAGGAAGGAACACGGGCGCACCAGCTGGCCGAGGAACTGCAGCAGACCGTGGATGAAGGCGGCGAGGTGACGCAGAAGGCCGTGGAGGACACGCTGCGCGAGGTTGCGAAGGAGCAGCAGGCAGCAGTGGACGAAGGACAGGAGCCGCGCGTGCCGGAGACGCTGACCCGGCTGGAACAGCTGCAGGCGCAGGAGCAGCAGACGCAAGCGAAGGCCGAGGCGGACGAGAAGACATTCCAGATCTACAAGAGCGCGGCGGAGACGGCGCAGGAGAACCAGAGACTTGCAGAACAGTACCGGCAGGAGCAGAATCGGGCACAGCAGAGCGTCCAGGCGGTGCAGCAGGCCCAGCAGGCGGCGCAGCAGCAGTATAACCAGGACAGCTTATTTGCACCCATCCCAGGAACGGAGAGTATGGGTGAGCTGGATCCGGTGCAGTACGCCCGGCAGCAGACGGCGGGCGCGGAGCAGGAGCTGGATGAAGCGGCTGCGCAGCAGGAAGAACAGTATTTGCAGGAGCAGGCCCGGAGAGCGGGCTATGACGAGATAACAGCGTCGTATTTCCTGAACGGCAACACGACGGGGATGCCGGCGGAGCAGTATGCGCAGAGCTTCGGACAGGTCTATGAGCAGGGCAGGCTCGGCGCGAGCGAGCAGCGGGCCATGCGCTACGCAGAGGGTATGAATCAGGACGTGGCGGCAGCCGCCTATCGAGCGGGCCTTGCCGCAGGGCAGAAAGGGGTAAACAATGGCAGTATCGAGACTACTGATGAAGGACAAATCGGGCAGGCTGGTCAGCGTGCCGAAGGACAAGCTGGAGGCGTTCGCCAAAGCACAGCGCAGCGGCAAAGAGCTGACACCGGAAGAAAGAGAGCGGAGGGTGCAGGAGATCTCGCAAAGGCTTGGGATGAAGTAACGCTTTCGGAGCTCGGTTTCGGAGAGAACAACGCGCAAAAAGTGCGCGTCATGCCGAAGGGGCAGGAGGGAAGAAGCGAGGATATCCAGGCGGCGGAAAAGTTCTTCCGGTCGATGGGCGTACAGAATGCGCGATTCTTCACCGGGCAGCTGACGCAGGAGATCGATGGGCAGACGTTTTATGCGGATGCCGCCGTGACGGAGGATGGCTCCGTGCTCATCCGGGCGGACAGCGAGGAGTATTCTGCGTTCGAGCTGGCGAAGCACGAGGGATATCACCTGCTTGTCAAGCGCTGGCCGGAGATGGCGGCGAAGATCCAGAAGCGGCTGCTGGGCGAGGGCAAGATCACAAAGGAGATGATCGAGAGCTACGTGGACGCCTACGCCGGGATCTACGGCGACGACACGGACGCCTACGTCGAGGAGATCATCGCGGATACCTACGCCGGCATGAACCGCACGGACTACGGCACGAACAAGCTGCGCGCGGACGTGAAGATGGAGGTCGGCCAGTGGCAGAAAAAATCCGGCAGCGCGAGAGCGCCACCGGCGAAAATGTCGATTGCACAGGATTTCAAAAGCAGAGTGGCGGCATGGTACAAGTCCGGGATGCCGGAGGGCACGTCCTTTGTGCTGGGTGAGACCGGCGCGACGCTGCAAGGGTTGGGGGCAATCGAAAGCGATATTTATATGAACGGCGAGAAGATCAGCACCATTCTGAAGGAGCACCCTGAAATGACGATCCGCGAGATCCAACGGATCCCGGAGATTCTGGACGATCCGGTTCTGATCCTGAAAAGCAGAAACAGCGCAAACGTAAGAGAGAACAGCAGACTTGTTATCTTCGGGACGGTAAAAGCCAGTGACGGAAGAGCGGTCATGTGCGTGATGGACCTTCGACCGACAGAAAACGGGCTGCTGCTGGATGATATGCAGAAGGTTGCAAGCGCGTACACGAAAGACAATCATCCAGACAGATTCGTGCAGAACAGTTTTGTCCTGCACGCAGACGAAAAAAGAACCATCCCGTTACTTAGAACAATAGGCTTCCAAATGCCTATCACTCTGCAACGCTATGGTTCTATGGGTAGTATAACCTATAAGGGGCCTAAAGTCAATCTGTACGGAGAGAAATTTTCAGATGTTGTAAGTGTTGGAACTACCGCAGAGACGGCAAAGAGGAAATTCTCTGCCAGCGCAGATCAAACGGCTGCAGAGCAGAGAAAGCAGAACGACAAGACCGCGCTCGACTATTTCGGGCGGACGTACAAGTGGAGCGAGACGGGCTATGTGCTGCTGAACGGCGCAAGGCTGGATTTCTCCGGGCGGCACGAGGGCGGGCCCGGCGGATACCGGACGGTCGATCATCGGGATATCATTGACGCGCTGGGCGAGGACTACGGCGGCGGAGATTACAGCGGCGGCATGGTGCGCTTTATGCAGGAAGGCAACATCCGCATTTCCCCTGAGAGCGGAGGCATCAATCTTGCTGTCATGCCGACAAAGGCACAGATGGACGCGCTCGGTGATTTTATCAGCAAGGAACGCGGCGAGGTCATTCTGGACATTGACGACGCGCAGGGCAACACGATCTCCAGCACGGAGTTTTCCAGAGGGACGCACGCAAACAAGGTACTGCAAGCAATCCGGGATTATTTTGAAAACGGGACGCTGCCGCAGGCGGACAACACGCCGTCGGTCAGCCAGTTCCGGTATTCTTCGCAGGACGGGCGGTATCGGGATCTGATGGGGGAGAAGGCGGCGCAGTATGTGCGGCGGCTGGAGGCCCGGATGGTAAACGAGCTGGCGGAGAATCTGAGCGTGCCGGGGCAGGCGAAGCGGGAGGTTTTGCAGCCGATGGCCGAGGAGGCGCTGCGGACGTTCTTTGCGGACGGGCAGCTTGACCGGGCGAAGCTGAACGATCTCTTTGAAACAGCCTACCAGGCGGGCATTGAAGAAGACACGCAGTACATCGAGCAATATGGAGACCTCAAGAAGTTCATCCGGGATCAAAAGCTTTCCATCTCCGAGACGGACCGGCAGGATATTGCGGACTACAATCTGTTCCGGAAGGCGGCAATGGGAACGCTGACGATCAGCAAGGACGGCTTGCCGGTGGACGTGGCGTATCAGCAGCTTCGGGAAATGGCGCCGGAGCTGTTTCCGGCGGACATTACCGCGCCGAGCGACCAGCTGATGAAGATCTACGACGTGGCGCGCGGCATTCAGAAGGTACAGAAGACGCTGGATGAATACTACGGGCCGCGGGCGGCGAGCTTCAAGAAGTGGCAGCAGGCGAACTTCACGGAATCTATTGACCGGCTGACGAGCGGGCTGCGCGTGGCGCAGCGGTATCTGGAGGCACAGAACAAGGCCAAAGAAAAGCTTGCTATTCCGCAGACAGCGGAAGAAACAAAGCAGATGTGGGCGCAGCTGAAGGACGCAAGGCGAGTGGTCGAGAAAGCGCAAAGCAAGACGCTGCTGACGGAAGCCGACCAGAAGATCGTGAACCGGCTGCTGCGCGGGGAGACAAGCCCGGATTATGTGGCAGGGCTGGAAAACGGGCAGCAGATCCTGAAGGTCTACGAGGCAAAGGCTGACTATGATATGCTGGCGCTGAAGCTCAAGGCATGGAACGCGCAGCGCAAGCAGGGGCTGCGGGACTTTGCCGAGCAGGCGCTGACGGAAGCCGAGGCCGTCAAGTGGGTCGACAAGACCATGGGGATCCGATATCAGCGTGAGACGATGGAGCGGAACATCCGGGATATCGCGCGGAAGGGCAAGGTCTCTGACGAAAAGGCCAATGCTTTTATCAACAAGTATTTCTGGCCCGTGCATGAGAACGAAAGCAAGCGCAAGAATTATCTGGTCGAGCAGCAGGACAGGATCCGGGAGCTGAGACTCGACCGGCAGGTACGGAAGGGAAATCTGGTCTCGGAGAGCTATGCGGTGCAGTGGCTGGGCGAGGCGGAATTCAACCGGGACTATCTCAAGCAGCATCCGCGTGTCGAAAGGCGCGGGGGGATGACGTTTGACGAGTGGAACGCGGCGATTCAGGAATTCGAGAAGCAAAACCCGAAGCTGGATCTCGGCAAGGTGCGGGCAGCCGTGAAGGTTTTCCATGAGGTCTACGACAAGCTGTTCCAGGATATGAACCGGGTGCGCATTGAGAACGGCTATGAGCCGGTCAATTATCTGCAGGGATATTTCCCACACTTCCAGGAGAACGAGGAAGGCGGCAGCATTCTGCAGAAGTTCGCAAGGGCGGCCGGGATCGAGGGCGATGTGTCGCCGCTGCCGGCGACGATCAACGGCCTCACGGCAAACTTCAAACCCGGCATCCGGTACATGGCGAATATCCAGAACCGACTTGGCTACGCGACGGCGTATGACGCGCTGCAGGGCTTTGACCGGTATATCGAGGTAGCGACGGACGTGATCTTCCACACGGCGGACATTCAGCGGCTGCGGGCGCTGGCGACGCAGATCCGGTATCGGGCGTCAGATGAGGGACTGAAGCAGCGAATCGATGCGATCATGATGAATCCGTTCCTGAATCCGGATGAGGCCAACGAGCAGGTTGCAAACCTGACGAAGAACGGACGGTATGGGCTTTCCAACTTCGTGGATGAGCTGGACGAATACACAAACCTTCTGGCGGGAAAGAAGTCGCGGCTCGACCGGGGCATGGAAAAGCTCATGGGGCGAAAGTTCTACAACGTCATGAAGAAGTTTGAGTCCCGCGTGGGCGCGAACATGGTCGCGGCCAACGTGGGTTCGGCGCTCACAAACTTCATTCCGATTGCACAGGCAGCAGCCCAGACAGGCGGCTGGAATATGGTGATTGGCATGCGGGCAACGCTGAAAAACTATTGGAACGCAGACGGGTTGAGCGCAGCGTCAGTGTTTATAAACAATAGATCCGGATATGAAAGACTGGCGGAATCTACGATGGATAAGGTATCGGAGAAAGCCGGTATTCTCATGGAGATTGTGGACAGATTCACGACAGGCAGCGTCGTTCGTGCGCGGTATTATCAAAACCTGCAAAGGGGCATGAGCGAGACGAGCGCGATGCAGGAGGCGGACCAGTTTGCGGCCGGCGTGATGGCAGACCGCAGCAAAGGCTCGACGCCGACGCTGTATTCCGCGCGGAACCCGCTGGTGAAACTGTTCACGCAGTTCCAGCTGGAGGTAAACAACACGTTAAGCTGGGTATTCAAGGATTTATACCAAGAGGAGCGAAAGAAAGGCATACTGGCCTTATGCAAAGCCATGTTTGGGTGGATGCTTGGAAGCTGGGTATTGAACGAGGCCTACGAAGCGATGACTGGAAGAAGAATGGGCCAAGACCCGTTTGACATCATAAACGATACGGTTGGTGATATTACGGGCTATCAGATACCCAATACGATCGATGCGATGATCTCGGGCGAGTGGGACTTCACGACGCAGCAGGAAGACGCCTACGGCGTAGCAGCGAACCTGACGCAGAATCTGCTGGGAGAACTGCCGTTCACGCAGGTACTGACGATGCTTGGACTGGAGGTCGATAACGGAAGAATCGCGGTTGCGTCTGCGCTGCCTGATCTGGGAGCGATTTTCAAGGCTGCTACAAGCAAAGAGATTGCACCTGAGAAACGGGGCTACACGATCCGCCGGGAGCTGGCGAAGCCTGCATACTATCTCGTGCCGCCGTTCGGAGGCGGGCAGGCGCGAAAGCTGATTCAGGGCGGCGTGGCAGCATGGAAAGGCGGCAGCTACTCGGTCGACAACGAGGGGCGCGACATCTTACAGTATCCCGTGTATAACGACAATCCCGCAGACCGGGCGAAGAGCTGGGCGCAGGCGCTGCTGTTCGGCAAGACGGCGACGGAAGAGGCGCAGAGCTGGGTGGAGAGCGGGTTCAAGTCGCTGTCCGCGAAGGAGACTGCCGCCTATCAGGGCATGACCGAGGGAGGCGAGGACCAGCGGGAGACCTATGCGTTCATCCAGGCGGCGCGGAAGCTGGAGAAGAACTATGACAAGATGATGCTGCTGAAGGCCTATGATATCAGCGATGAGGCGAAGGCAGAGTATTATTATCAGGTTCTTGCCGGGGATACGCAGAAGGCGGAGATGGAGCCGAAGAGCACGCAGGAGCGGATCGACTACATGAACGAGAAGATCCAGGACGCGCAGGAAGCGAGGCAGAAGCAGGATCTCAAGGATGCCGTCGCCGCCGGGACCGTGACGCAGGAGAAGGCGATTCAGAAGATCCTTGCGAACGACTACGCCGAGGATGAGAACAAGGCGTACTGGCTCTACAAGGAGTGGATCGGCGGGAAGGACTATACGAAGTACGGCAAGATCCTGCAGACCATCGAAGATGGCGGGGATCTGAAAGCGGCGGCAAAGGAATACTTCGACCACGGAGCCAAGAAGGGCGATATCGGCGACGCGATCACGACGGAATACAAGCCGAAGTACATTGCGGCCTCGCCTGAGGAACGGAAGAAGCTCAAGGAGAAGCTGCTGGCAGCCTATACGGCGGTCGGCTTTGACAGGAGCAAGAAGTCGAAGGACATTGACAAGTGGCTGAAGGAATGATGAGCGGGCCGGGGCGAAAGCCCCGGCTTTGCTGCGCGTGGGGTGAATCCGGCGCGGGGGTCTGCTACACTGGATGAAAAGGAGGGATGCGGTATGGCGACGCCAATTCCGGGGGCTTATCCGAGCCCGAGGATCGACAAAGGGGTACTGCGGTGGTACGAGGGAGACACATTCTCGATCGTGCTGCGGTTCGACCTGAAGGACCAGGACGGCGAGGCCGTCACGATCGGGACGACGGACAGCATGGCGATCGTGTTTCTGGACGATACGCGGCAGACCGTCCACACGTTCAGCTTTGCGAAGGTGGAGAATGACCAGGTCACGCTGAACTTCGACGCGACGGTCACGGCAAAATTCACGAAGGGAAAGTACACCTACGATATCCGGTACACGCACGGCGACAAGACGACGCTGGCGAGCAGGAACCGGGCGTTCGTGGAGTAAGGAGCAGGTATGAGGGTAGAGATTCCGAATCAGATCACGGTGACGATCGGAGGGCTGATCTCCCGCGGGGTGAAGGCCGTGGAGGTCACGGACGCGGGGAAGCTGATTTTCACGCTGACGGACGGCAGCACGATCGATCTTGGCTCGGTCATGGGCCCGCAGGGGCCGAAGGGTGAGACCGGCGCGACCGGCCCGCAGGGGCAGACAGGGCCGCAGGGCGCGAAGGGCGACACCGGAGCGGCAGGCGCGAGCGTTGTGTCGCTCACGAAGAAATCGCAGAGCGGGACGACGGCGACATACACGATGACGCTGTCGGACGGCAAGGAATTTGATTTTGACGTCGAGACCGTCAAGGGCGAGAAGGGCGACACGGGCGCGAAGGGTGACACCGGCGCACAGGGCCCGAAGGGGGAGCCCGGCTCGCAGGGGCCAAAGGGCGAGACAGGTCCGCAGGGCGAGCAGGGGCGGAAGGGCGCCACCG
>ENA-UOJO01005360-UOJO01005360.1-human-gut-metagenome-genome-assembly--contig:-P57-NODE-5360-length-10320-cov-5.292645_pt1 | contig 10320 bp, 8 predicted proteins | sample MGYA00242351_ERZ723898 | MGnify/ENA metagenome assembly ERZ723898 | reverse complement strand
GCCAGCCAGGGGATGTGCAGCCCCTTCTTTATGTAATACATGGGACCGCCCACGTAATTGCCTTCTTCATTCTTCTCCCGGTACAGCATGCCCAGGATGATTTCCCCGTACTTGGTTGCCATGCCCACAAAGGCAGCAACCCACATCCAGAAGATGGCTCCCATGCCTCCGGCCAGCACGGCCGTGGATACGCCCACGATATTGCCGCTTCCCACACAGGATGCCCCCGCGGTACACAGGGCCTGAAAGGAAGAAATGGTTCCAGAATCTTTGGATTCTTTATTCTTGGAACGGATCGGCTCCCACACGGTCTTCCTGATAATGTATCCAAAACGCCGTATCTGGATTCCTCCAGTAATGACTGTATACAAAATACCGACACCCAGAAGCACGAACAGCAGCCAGTTGCCCCAGAGCCAGTCATCAAAGGCCGTAAGAATTGCCTGAAATTCTTTCATTCTTCCTTTCCTCCTTTACGTACGGTCTACCACTCCAGATAAATGGGATTTGTCCACGCAGTACGTCCATACCGGTCCACTGCCTCCACGCGCACATAGGTTTCATGGCCCTTCAGCTGGTATTTTGCATGACTGAGCGTATCCTTAAACCGTTCGCCCAGCACCGTGGTCCCGTCATTGATGATATTCCCACATACAAAGTTTACATGGTTCACGGCAGATGTGTCAATCCATACCTTCCCATCCCTTACTCCCCAGTCATGGATTTCCGGCCCGGAAGAGGAATAGTAGTTGCCGTCTATAAAATTCTGTACAATGCTGTCATGACTCAGATCCGGTGCCTGGACACAGATCCAGCCGCCGCATGAATCTTCAAAAAGACCTTCATTATGATTGTCATCACTGGCAAAGGCATTCATCCGTCTGCCCATGCGCAGCATCCTGTCCCAATAGGTCACGTCATACCCTGTGTTGGATTCCTGGACCGTATTAAAGTTAAAGATTTCCAGGGCGCTGATGCCTTCCGTATATATGAACTCCTCCTCCGTCACCCTGCTCCAGATAGGGTGGTTATACGTTGTCACACAGCCGTGGTCCCTGAGCATATCCGCCACTTCCTGGGCAGCCTCTGGCCCGGTCCACTCCCCAAAGAACTTCATGGGCGGAATATACTGCATATGTTTGTATGTCCCAAGAGGCGCCGCATCCTGCATGGCCTGTGTCCCAAGTATGCCGTGAAGATGGTGTATCTTATAACGCTCATTGGTCCCCTTTGCCCGGTACAGCACCACGCTGCCCTCCACGGCAGGCACTATGATAAATGTCTCCGTGTTAAACTGCTCCCTGTAATCCGTGATTATGTCATGTTCTGAAAAGCAGAGGAAATGATATCCGTTTTCCTTATACAGCTTTACGGACTGTTCCGGGGTAAGCATGCCGTCCGATATGGTGGTATGGCTGTGGATATTTCCCTTATACCAGCTGCCGCAGTTCTTAAAACCATTATATTCTTTCATCCTATCATACCATCCTTCCGATTCTTACTGTGCACTATCCGCTGCATGGCACTTCTTGATGCGGTGGATTAAGAATGTAGATACGCCCACGCCCACAACGGCCCATGCAATCATGACCCCAAATACAATCCTGAATCCAGTCATACCCGGGTATTTGTCAAGAAAGCTTCCGTACATCACATAGGCAAATGCGTTGGGCAGATAAATCACAAGAGATGCAAGGCTCATGGCAGCGCCGGTGATTTCCTTGGGGACCCTGACTTCATCCATTGGCGCAAAGAACACGGCGCGCATGGTAAATACAATGGCGCCAAAGCCAAGGGTACAGGCTGCTCCCAGGATCCAGCTTCCGTTCTGCCCCAGCGTCTCATGAGGTACCATGAGGAATGCCGCCATTGCAATGATACATACCACGAAGCCGGCCCTGATGTGCTTGGCTGATGATCTGTGTACTTTATCAGACATGAAGCCGACGATTGGGCCGCCAACCATCTTAAGGCCATACTGGTTGATGATCCCATACATTCCCACTGCGGTTGCAGGCAGGAAATAAATCTGGTTTAAGAATGGTATGAAGTAGGTAAGTCCGCAATATATACAGTATACCGTAAATCCGTTTAATGAAACAGCCCATATATCCACACTCTTAACAGCCTGCATCATGCCGCCGAATGCCGCCTGCGCCTTGTTGACTTCCTTGCCGGTCTCATCCACACGCTTTTCATCATTGGGGACAAATATCAGGCAGAGCACTCCGGCTGCAGCGGTGACAGCGGATAAAAACAGGAGGCCGCCCCTTAATGCGCCCGCGCCCTCTCCCATTGCCTTAAAGATGGCAAGGGCCGTGGATGCAATGATTACATCTACAATGCCGCGTCCCATTTCCAGAAAACCGAACATACGGCCCTGGGTCTTCTCATCGCCCAGCAGACGGATGGCCTTTAATAACACGGGCCAGTATGTAACCTCCCCCAGGATGGCCATGACGCCAAATGCTGCCAGGAATCCCCAGTATCCCGGGAAGGTGGACAGATATACGCCCACTGCCCCAAGTCCGATCAGGGAACCGCCTATCATATACTTCTTGCTGAACATATCGCAGATGTAGATACCGGCAATCAGGCCAATGGTCTGTACAATTCCGTACGCGCTCAGGGCGCCGCCTATCTGGGTATTGGAAAGACCCATGAACTGCTGCATAGGTACATAGAACATGTCTTTCATGGATGAAAGCTTAAATGCAATTCCTCCTGAAAGTGTGAGGATACAGAATACCAGCCAGCGGTTTGGGGCCGCCTTTACAATCTTTGCCCTTGTCTCATTACTCATGTCATTAAATCTCCTTTCGTCATATATACCTGATACTGCGCAGCATGGACATTTCCGCCTTAAGCGCCAATGGTATACCCGTTCCCGGCGGGCCATGTAATTTTGCTACAGACTTAGTATATCTGCTTTTTATTGGGTTTTCAAGCATTTTCGCAATAATATCAAATTTTTTTCGCAATTATAACAAATTATTTGTTGGGTTTTTGTGCATTTAGCATCTATAAAATTGGGTTTCCCTCCGTTATAATGAATATATCCGCAACGATTCGCAAGTTTTTACAACACTTTTTTCTGGCCGGCCCAAGGTCCGGACTGGGTTTTTATTGGGAATCATTGCATATTCCCTTTTCTAAATTGGGAAATTGGGGTATAATATAAAAACTGTACATCAACACAAAACATGGCATCAGAAGGATGACATCGGAAGGGAGGGCAATCATTCATGCTGGCAAAGCAGCGCTATAACAAGATTCTGGAACTTTTGGATAAAGATGGGATTGTACATACAGCCGAACTGGTAAAACTAATGGGGGTATCATCTGAGACAGTACGCAAAGACCTTGAATACCTGGACAACCAGGGACGTCTGTCCAGGGTGCACGGGGGAGCCGTGCCGGTTGATAATGGGACCACGCCGGATATGCCCGGGGGATACATTTCCCTGCAGATACGTAATTCCCAGCACCTGGAGCAGAAATCAGCCATCACGGCAAAGGCGGCATCCATGGTGGCGGAGGGACAGATCATTGCATTGGATTATGGAAGCACCAGCCAGATGATGGCGCTGACCCTTAAGGAACGTTTCAACAGACTGACCGTGGTTACCAATTCCATTCAGAATGCCCTAATCCTGGCCGAGAACCCGGGGATTACCATCATCCTTACGGGCGGGGTCCTGAACCGGGATGAATACACCCTGGTCAATGATTTTTCCGCCACACTGGAGAGTATACACATAGATATCATGTTTATGACTGTCACGGGCATTGACCCGGTGGTGGGCTGTACGGACCAGCGGCTCAGTGAGATACGGATCCAGAACCAGCTACATCAGTCTGCCAGCCGGACCATTGTCCTGGCGGATTCCTCTAAGTTCGGCAAAGCCAGCCTGATTAAGATATGCCCCTTTGAGGAGATTGACACCATCATAACCGACGGGGGAATCACCCCGCTGATGGAAGAGAAAATCCGCAAGACCGGTACAAGGCTTATTATTTCATGAAAAAAGTCATAAAGAAAGGCGAGAAACCATGAACGTTTTTGATATCCTCGGGCCTGTGATGATTGGCCCGTCCAGCTCCCACACAGCAGGGGCCGCCAGAATCGGCCGTATCACGCTGGCACTTTTAGGAGCCCCCGCCGTAAAGGCAGACATTTTCCTTCACGGATCATTTGCCAAGACATATAAAGGGCACGGAACCGATAAGGCGCTGATTGCAGGCATCATGGGCATGTCCACGGATGACAGCCGCATACGCCGGGCGCCTGAGCTTGCAAGGGAACAGGGGCTTGCGGTCACCATAACCACCGGCGACATTGACGGCGCCCATCCCAACACCGCCAGGGTGGCCCTGACGGACGCCGATGGCAACCGGGTATCCCTTCTGGGCAGCAGCATAGGAGGCGGCAACATCCTGGTAACAGAGGTCAACGGTATGGAGGTATCCATTACGGGCCAGCATACCACCCTGATCGTGCTCCACCGTGATGCGCCGGGCACCATTGCAGCCGTGACAGAGGTCATGGCTGAAGCAGGGGTCAATATCTGTAATTTCCGCCTTTCCAGACAGCAAAAGGGCGGGGATGCCGTGATGACCATTGAAATCGACGGCAGCTTTGGCCCGGAACTGAACCAGAAAATCAAGGTACTGCCCAATGTTTTCTCCAGTACCATGCTGCAGCCCATTTAACAACAAGGAGGAATCTTACGATGGAACTAGATTTTAATTACTCTTCCGTGGCCGGTATCGTGGCTGCCGCGGAGCAGGCCGGACTTCCCATCTCCCGGCTTGTGTTGAACCAGCAGGCGCTGCAGATGGAGCAGAGTGAGGAATCCATATACGAACACATGAAAAGCAATTACAGGGTCATGGCTGAATGCATTGAACCAGGATGTAAGAAAGACCTGCGCAGTACCAGCGGACTCACAGGCGGCAGCGCCTACAAGATGCGCCGGATTGCGGAAAGCGGCACAAGCCTTACCGGCTCCTTCCTTTCAGGCGCGCTGTACCGCGCACTGGCTGTTTCAGAACTGAATGCCTCCATGGGCCGTATCGTGGCTGCTCCCACTGCCGGAAGCTGCGGTATCCTTCCCGCCGCCCTCCTGACCATGCAGGAGGAAAAGAATATTCCTGAAAGGGATTGTGTCATGTCCCTGTTTACAGCCTCTGCCGTGGGCATGGTCATTGCCAATAACGCATCCCTGGCAGGCGCCCAGGGCGGATGTCAGGCCGAGTGCGGCTCTGCGGCAGCCATGGCGGCCGCTGCCATTGTGGAGCTGGCCGGAGGCACTCCCCGCATGGCGGGACATGCCATCGCCATTGCCATCAAGAACATTCTTGGACTTGTATGCGACCCGGTGGCCGGCTTAGTGGAAATACCATGTATCAAGCGTAATGCCTCCGGAGTGGCAGGAGCCTTTGTGGCAGCCGAACTGGCGCTGGCCGGCATCGAAAGCGCCATCCCTGCGGATGAGGTCATCTGGACCATGAAAAAGGTTGGGGACGCCATGTCCTCGTCCCTTAAGGAGACAGCAGAAGGCGGGCTTGCCGCCACTCCAACCGGAAGGCGTCTCCACGAACAGGTCTTTGGAACTGCCAGGGAACCCGGAAGCGGGTGCAGCGGATGCGGTGGGTGTGCATCCTAGGGTGTGTCTGAAAATTCATTAAGGGCCGCTGCCGTACAGTCTGTGGATTCATTCCTGACTGTATGGCAGCGGCCCTTAATCATGCCCATATAGGCTTCATCCTATATATGCCCCATGTTATATATCATGGCTGTTGTACCGTGAGACTGGATATTACCCTCTACCTGAACTGGCTGTACTTGTGTCCCGGGGCAGCCCCTCCCCTGTAGGCAGCCAGCTCACTGACCGTTACAAGCTGGTAGCCCCTAGCTGTCAGTTCAGGAATCAGCACCACTGCCGCGTCGGCCGAGGTGCTGTATATATCATGCATCAGGATAATGTCCCCATCCCTTACCTGACTCAGGACCGTGTCAATGGTCCTCTGGGCGTTCCGATGCTGCCAGTCCCTTGTATCAATGGACCACATGATGGCTGACATCCCCATGTTGCCCACCACGGACAGGGACCTGGTGTCAATGTATCCGCCCGGAGGACGCATCAGCACCGGCGAGACACCGCATATGGCTTCAATCTTCTGGTTGGTGGAACCTATCTGGCTGATGATCCCATCCGCACTCAGCTTAGAGATGTATTTGTGGTCATGGGTATGGTTCGCCACTTCACAGCCCTGGGCCACCATACGTTTGATTATGCCTGCATTGGCATTCACATTGGAGCCCACCATGAAGAAAGTGGCCCTTCCCCCATTGGCCTGCAGGCTGTCCAGGATCCTGCCGGTAACCGATGCCTTAGGCCCGTCATCAAAGGTAAGTGCAATCATGGGCCTTGAGGGGTCGATGGAAGCAGATACCGCAGGAGCCTGTACCGGTTCCGCAGGAAGGCCTGCGCCTTTGGCCGTGATGGAGGCGCGGATACCGTCTACCCTGAGTCCAGCCCCCTCCACACCCGAGGCGCTGCCGTTGGCAGCCCAGTCCGTCCATGACCCGTTCTGGAGCACCCGGTAATATAAGTCATAATTAGCTGCCGCGCTTCCGGTCAGTTCCATGCGGATGGATTCAAGAGGCATGACTCCTTCTGCACCGCCCGCCTCTGCTCCGTCTTCGGACCAGGGCAGCCAGCCGGAACCGCTCAGGTTAACCTGATACCGGATTCCCACCTGCGCACCCTCGGGTATCTGAATCAGATTGGCCCTTATGGAAGTTACCCAGGCCCCTGCCCCAGCCGCACAGGGATGGTTGTCCGCAGTAACCGCGCTCCAGCCCTGCTGTACCACAAAAGCACTGTAATTGACCTGCAGGGGGGGTTCCGGCTGGACAGGAGGCGCAGCCTGTTCCTGGCCCTCCGCCTGGCCTGCCTGGGCTTGGCCCTCTGCCTGCCCTGCCTGGCCCTGGCCTTCCGCCTGCCCTGCCTGGCCCTCCGCCTGCCCTGCCGCGCCGGGACCTGTCTGTTCCGACCTGGCTGCCCCGATGCCCGTGGTGCCGGCAGCCGCGGTCAGCCCCTGTGTGCTGAAAATAATTCCGGCTGTCAGTATGGCAGCCGTTAATCTACAAAACCTTCCAACTCTTTTCATGGATAATCTCCTTACCTATTCAAATTACCGGGAATCTGTCATTCCTGCACGTATACATCCTCGCCGAATACATTCCTGCAAAGCATGATATATTCCTGATAATATACGTGACTCTCCAGTTCCTTCAATGCATGTGCAATTCCCCAGTAATACCACGCATGCTTTCTCTTATCCTTCTCATTAAAGCGCTGCCATATGTGATCCCCCATGACCAGGTAATCTCTGGCCGTGCTCCGCATATTGCTGAGCTTGTCCCCCAAAGCCAGTATCTTAATCTCCCTGGAGGCAGTCATGAGATGACGGACCGTATACCCCTTCCTCTCCTGCCAGGTCTTTCTCTTATCTTCGCTTTCATCCATCACCAGCCAGGCCACCCTGGGACCAAAAGCCTGCTCCAGCTCTTCCCGCGTAACCCCGGCATCCTCCATAACGTCATGCAGCAACGCAGCTGCAATCATCTCTTCATCATCCGTAAATGCGGATACAATCACTGCTGCTTCCATGGGATGTGTAATGTAGGGAATGTCCGTCCCCTTCCTGAATACCCCCCTGTGTGCCCTTTCGGCAAATACAGCTGCTTCTCCTATCATGGGTTCTGCTCCTTTTGTGACGGCGTATTTTATTTTATGGATCCTGTGTCCTGAACCGGCAGGACTACACCTATCATACCATAACCAGCTGTTCTTTTGAAGAGTGTTGTGCAATCTTTGGCATTTTCCAACTTCACCTTGTAAGAAAAGGTATTTTCTGATATGCTATAAAAGTATTTTTGGTGCTTATACTTTAAGGAGGATTTTTTATGAATCGTCATTCATCATATTCCGCCCCCCGCAGCGAGCGTCCATCCGGCTCCTACGGCGGTCAGAGGGGCCGCAGCAACAAGCGCAACACCTATAATAAACGTTCCTGGAAGGACAACCGGACCCTGTTCAACCTGGTATGCTTCATCCTTCCCTTTATCATCCTGAACCTGATCATCCTTTTCCTGGCTGTCTCAACGCCAAAGATTGAATATACGGTATCTGATACCCAGGACTATAAGACGGTGGAACTGAGTGTCAAAATCCGTTCCCTGCTTCCTATAAAGGAAATGACGGTAAGCCTTGGGACACAACCCCTGGAGATGGTTAAGGAAAAAGGGGTATATAAGGCCACCCTGGAAAATAACGGGACCCTGGAAATATATGTAACCGGCTGGAACGGAATGTCCAACCGTATATACGACCATGTTGCCACCCTGGACGATGCGCCGCCCACCATCAATGAAGAGGATTATGTGATGGAAGGAGGCCGGCTCACCATCAATGTAGGCGACAGCCAGTCCGGCGTCAACTTTGATACCGCCTATGCAACAGATGAAAATGACCAGACGGTAAAGCCTGTGAACGTCACCAAGAACACCGGCAGCACCGGGACCACAGGTACAAGCGGAACCATTACCTTCCCCATGGATACCGCCTCCCTGACCGTCTACATAGAAGACTACGCAGGCAATACATTCAAGGCCTCCTTCACCAGCCACACCGAAGGCATTGATACCAGCAGCCGTGACAATGATTTTTCATCAGATGATTCCGGCAGCAGTTCCTCCGGCAGCGCCTCCAAGTCAGGCAGTACAACCAAGGAAACCACCAAGGCTGCTAAGGAGACCACCAAGGCCGCCAAGGAAACCACCAAGGCCGCCAAGGAAACCACTAAGGCCGCCAAGGAGACCACCAAGGCTGCCAAGGAGACCACTAAGGCTGCCAAGGAAACCACCAAGGCTGCCAAGGAAACCACCAAGGCGCCGGAAACCACCAAGGCGCCGGAAACCACCAAAGCGCCGGAAACCACTGCGGCCAATACCTTGTCACCATCGCCCACCCAGGCCACCAATGCACCTGCCGGACCGGGAGGGGATACCGCACCGACACAGTCCCCAAGCCCGTCGCCCACCCAGGGTTCGCAGCCGGCATCGCCCACCAGCGGGGCCAGTGATATTGTTGTGGTGCCTGTGGGTTAGGGCCTGTTTGGAAAACCATTCCCGCCATCCGTATACCCTATGACATATCATATATGAATCATGATCAGGTCATGACTTCCGTATAAGGGATACATGGCCTGAAACTGTCCTGTCACCGTATCATCTGCCGTACCAAAGGGAAAGGAGACATAATGGATACCATTATAAGGATACCTGCTAAAAACCGATCATCCTCTGTGCAGCCCTACAACTAAGTATTTGTGCAGAGGAGAATATAAAATGAAGCGATTAAACAGACCACTGGTTACCCAGGAAACAATAAAGGCCATGGAAGACATGTCCTTCTTCACACACGCCATGATATTTGATGACCTTCTAATCATTGCCCAAAGGGAGACCAGCTGTTTTGTACTATGGACCACTGACGGACTGATCATAATCGATGCAATCTGGCCGGCAAGACCGGCATTTGATGCAATTGTCAATGCCATCAGCGATGCGGGATGGGGCGGATGCCCGGTGAAAAAGCTGCTGCTTACCCATGGACACGTTGACCACACGGGCTGCGGCAGATGGCTGGCAGAAAGGTACCGCCTTAAAACCTACCTGTCGGAAACAGACGATGTCTTCTGGCAGGAGCATCCGGCCAAACCAGACCGGCCGGAAACCTGGAAGGATTACAGGATTGATTGCTATATAAAGGACAAGGATACCATCACCCTGGGGGACAAGACCATATATGTCTGCGGCACACCAGGACATACCCCGGGATGCCTGAGCTATCTGTTTCCTGTAACGGAAAACGGACAGACCCACATGGCGGCTTTATGGGGAGGCGCCACCCCGCCCCGGACAAGGGAGGGGGTAGTACAGTATCTGGAATCCCTGGATTATTTTATGGAGGCAGCAAAGGAAAGGAATGCGGACGTGGCATTAAGTAACCACACTTCCATTGACAATGGGCTGGAACGCATTGCATATGCAGCAAAAAGGATGTCCTATATGCCTAATATCTATATCATCGGACAGGACGGATTCCGGCAATACTGTCAGGTGTTCAGGACCCTGAGCAGCGAAATGCTGCAGCGCATCCGCAAAACCCAGTAACTCCGCAAAACCCAGCAACTCCGCAAAACCCAGCAACTCCGCAAAACCCAGCAACTCCGCAAAACCCAGCA
>ENA-UOJO01005343-UOJO01005343.1-human-gut-metagenome-genome-assembly--contig:-P57-NODE-5343-length-10331-cov-4.363274_pt1 | contig 10331 bp, 9 predicted proteins | sample MGYA00242351_ERZ723898 | MGnify/ENA metagenome assembly ERZ723898 | reverse complement strand
AAGTACAACCAACAGGTTTTTAACGCCCTGCTGCCCGATCTGGAGGCCATCTCCGGCGAAGATGCGGAATGTACCATTCGTACCATTGAAATATTTTATCGGGTAATGTGCGAAAGGAGAAACGACCTTGACAAGTGATAAGACAGATTTTACACAGGGAAATATTTTAAAGAAACTGGTACCTTTTATGATTCCGATTCTGGGCGCGCTGGTACTCCAGGCCGCCTACGGCGCGGTCGATCTGCTCGTCGTCGGCAGATTTGGCTCCACCTCCGGGCTTTCTGCAGTTTCCACCGGCAGCCAGGTGTTAAACCTCGTCACCTTTGTTGTGACACAGCTCGCAATGGGCGTCACCGTCCTGATCGCCCGTTATCTCGGGGAAAAGAACCCGGAACAGATCGGCTCCGTCATCGGCGGCGCAGCGGTTGTGTTCACGCTGCTTTCTGTCTGCCTGTTCGCAGGGATGGTTTTCTTTGCCCGCCCCATCTCTGTACTCATGCAGGCTCCTGCTGAAGCAGTCACTCTGACCACAAGTTATGTTCGTATCTGCGGCAGCGGTATTTTCTTCATCGTCGCCTACAACCTTCTGTCGGCGATTTTCCGCGGACTTGGCGACAGCAAATCTCCGCTCCTGTTCGTCCTCGTCGCATGTATCGTCAACATCGTCGGCGACCTCGTTTTGGTTGCCGGCCTGCACATGGACGCAGCGGGCGCAGCATTTGCAACCGTATTTGCACAGGCGGTCAGCGTTGTCTTTGCGGTGGTTATTCTTTTCAAAAAGCAGCTGCCCTTCCACATTGGCAAAAGCGATCTTGGCTTCAATTCCCAGTGCAGCAAATTTTTAAGCATCGGACTTCCTCTCGCCCTGCAGGAATTTCTGACCCAGGTTTCGTTCCTCGCCCTCTGCGCCTTTGTCAACCGCCTCGGCCTGGAAGCCTCCTCCGGCTATGGTGTCGCCTGCAAAATCGTCAACTTTGCAATGCTGATCCCCAGCTCCCTGATGCAGTCCATGGCGTCCTTCGTTTCCCAGAATGTCGGTGCAGGCAATCTGAAACGGGCCAAAAAATCCATGTTCACCGGAATCGGCATTGGTCTGATCTTCGGCTGCCTTGTCTTTACCCTTATCTGGTTTAAGGGTGACCTGCTCGCATCTTTCTTTTCCACAGACGCTGCCGTTATCCAAAACGGCTTCGCGTACTTAAAAGGCTTTGCGCCCGAAACCATCGTCACCGCTGTTTTATTCAGCATGATCGGCTACTTCAACGGCAACAACAAAACGCTCTGGGTTATGCTCCAGGGACTGATCCAGACCCTCTGCGTCCGTCTCCCCTTCGCTTACTTCATGAGTATCCAGCCAAACGCCAGCCTGACAAGGATCGGACTTGCCGCACCGGTTTCCACAACTGTCGGCATCCTGTTGAACGTTGGATTTTATCTCTACCTGAACAAGAAAGAAAAACGCGCCTGACGGCGCGTTTTTTTATGCATCTGATCTGGAATATGCGTTTTTCATCTGGCTGCTCAGCTCAAACAACACCTTATCAAGCGTATCGTCTGTTTCCTTCTGCAGCATCGCAGCAATCTCCGCATTTGCCTGCTGCCGCAGCGCTTTTCTTGCCGCCGGATCCTGTTCTGCTGCTAAACGTGCATCATAGCGGTTGATCAGCTCGTGTCCCTTTGCTGCAACCCTTTCCTGATAACGCTCCACATGGAACAGAGATTTATTATAGGAAGCGTCCGCCATCGCTGCGATCAGACGGCTCGACCAGTAAAAGTTCTCTGTCGAAACCCGCCCGGTCGTGTTGTTTAAATACTCCGGTGTTTGCTCCACATCTGCATAAAATGGAACAAGGGCGTTAAATGCATTGGACCCGTAGGCAATCCATTCCACCGGCCTGCAGTCCGCTTCCATATCCGGTCTGATCTGGATCAACGCCATGAAATCATTTCGGTTGATGCCGATAGAACGGTATGCACCACGCATGGATTTATCGCCATAGGATCCATAGGGATCATACGGCGTCCCCTGATAGTGACCGGACAGGACATATTTCACATCCTCGACTGTGATCTTTTTTTCGGGAACCATGCACCACGGCAGATCGTCGGAAACCGGTGTAAAATCAGCAAGCGCACCGTCCCAGCGATAGGTGTTCGGATTCAGATACCGCTCCATAAACCATGCCCGGGGTGTGTTGTATACATGATCTGCATCGTCATGACTGCCGAAGACGTCCCGCGGATTCAGCGAACCGTCCATCGAAAGGTTCATATGGTATGTTTCGATAAATTCTTTCAAATCTGCGGAGCAGAGGAAATTTTTCTGTTCTCCGTAAGCATCTTCCAGATCAAAGCTGTCGATTCCGAGCTGGTTTGGCATCACGACATAAACCTCATCCGGCACTCTTCTTGCCATCCAGTGATGTCCTCCGATGGTTTCCAGCCACCAGATCTCGTCTTTATCCTGAAAAGCGATTCCGTTCATCTCATATGTCCCGTATTGCTCCAGCAGGCTGCCAAGACGTAAAACGCCCTCTCTGGCGCTTCTGATATAAGGAAGCACCAGACAAACCAGATCCTCTTCCCCGATTCCTCCGGCAATCTCTTCCTTTCCATCCGCTGCAGGCTGATAAACGACCAACGGATCCGCTCCCAGCACGCGCGGATTCGAGGTGATCGTCTCAGTAGCAGTCATCGCAACATGTGCCTCATTGACGCCGCTGGCAGCCCAGATACCTTTTCCCTCCACCGCATTCGGCATCGCTGTATAGCGCATCGGATTCTCCGGCAGTTCGATGGTCACATGAGAGAGCACGGAATGATAGGTTTTCGGTTGCTGCTCCGGAGAAACCACTGCAAACTTCTTCGCTGTAAAATGTCCGGCGCCGGAATCATCGTTTCTCGCGATCATCGTTGATCCGTCATAGGTCGCTTTTTTCCCGACCAGTATTGTTGTACACCCCATATCTGACCTCCTATTTTTCTAATGCTTCTACGATTTTTGCATACCCCATGCCGTGGGAAGCCTTGATCAGTACCGAATCCCCATGATGCAGAAGTCCAGGCAATGCTGCAAGCAGTGCGTCGGTATCTGTGAAATGTTCCGCCTGAGAAATTCCAGCCTCCTTCGCTGCTCGGTACATCTCTTCCGAAAGGCTTCCTGCACAATACAGACAGTCTATGCCTTGTTCTGCGGCATATGCGCCAACCTGCCCGTGCATCTCCCTTTCCTTCTCTCCAAGCTCAAACATATCACCGAGCACCGCAACTTTGCGTCCGTCTGCCAGACTTAACAGATCCAGCGCAGCCTTGGTCGAAACCGGGTTTGCATTGTAGCAGTCGTCGATCAGCACCAGATCCCCCGCCTGCACAACACGGCTTCTGCCGCTTACTGCCTGCACGGCAGCGATTCCGGCTGCGATCTGCTCTGTCGTCAGTCCGAGCTGTAAACCAACTGCAGTCGCCGCCAGGGCATTTAACACCATATGCGCGCCCGGCAGCGGAATCTGTACGTCAAACGCAGCGTCCGGCGTGTGGATTGTCGCTGTACTGCCCAGCAGTCCACGGCTTACGATGGTGTCTGCGTAAATATCGTTTTCGGGAGAAAGTCCAAAGTGAACCGGCCTTTTGCCGTGTACTTCCTCAATTGTCATGAGTTTGTCATCGTCTCCGTTGACACAGACCGTCCCTTCAGGATTCATAAAGTCAAAAATCTCGGATTTTGCCTTCAAAATACCGTCCCGGCTTCCGAGGAATTCCAGATGGCACTGACCGATATTTGTCATCACGCAAATATCCGGCTTTACCATCTCGCTTAAACGGTGCATCTCTCCGAAATGATTGATGCCCATCTCCACAACGGCAGCCTCTACATCCTCCGGCATAGCAAGCAGTGTCAACGGCACGCCGATTTCGTTGTTGAAATTGCCCTGCGTCTTGTGTGTCTTGTATTTCTGTGCAAGCACTGACGCAACAAATTCTTTTGTACTGGTCTTACCGACGCTTCCGGTGATCCCAACGATCGGAATTGGCATCTGCTCTCTGTAAAACGCAGCGATCTGCCGAAGCGCAGCCAGACTGTCCTCCACACGGATGCAGGGACCCGGCAGTTCTTCCGGTTCTTCTTCACACACAACTGCAATCGCGCCCTTGTCAAAAACTTCCCGGATAAACTGATGACCATCCACCCGTTCTCCGCGGATTGCCACAAAAATATCGCCCGGTTCCACTTTGCGGGAATCGATTACGATTCCTGCCGCTTCTTTGCCGGAATAGCCGCGGATTACAGCCATTCCCGCCGCCGGACAGGTTCCGGTATGCTTTCCCGCCGGCACAGCCAGATGCCCCTTACAGGCTCTTGCTATATTCCATATCGTCATGTTTTTCATATCACTTTTGGTCTCCATTTTACAGTTGAAAAGCTACATCCTTTTCAGTCCTCAAATGCCATATCCAGAATCTTCTGGCAAAGCTCGTCATAGCTGATGCCGACCGCCGCAGCTTCCTGGGGAATCAGGGAGGTGGGAGTCATGCCGGGGAGCGTATTCGCCTCCAGACAGTAGGCGTTTCCGGCCTCATCCATCATAAAATCCATCCGGGCATATTTATGCAGGCGCAGGGCATCGAATACACGCTCTGAAATCTTCTGGATCTTTCTGGTGCTCTCTTCGCCGATCGGCGCGGGGCAAATCTCAATGGTGCTGCCTGCCTGATATTTGTTTTTGTAATCGTAAAAGCCTTCCTTCGGCGCGATTTCCACGATCGGAAGCGCTTTGCCGTCCAGCACGCAGCAGGTTAACTCCCTGCCCTTGATATACTCTTCTACAACGACCTCGTCTCCATATAAAAATGCGTCATCGAGCGCTGCCTGATAGTCCTCTTCTTTCTGCACGATGGAAACGCCGATGCTCGAACCACCGGAGCTTACCTTTACCACGCAGGGAAACTTCGGCTGCTGGCCTTCTCCCGGCTCCTGACCCTTTTTCAGGCGGAAGCCTGCTGGGGTCGGAATCCCGTTTTGCATAAACAGTTCTTTTGCAAGGCACTTATCCATCGCCAGCGCGCCGCTGACAAAGTCTGTGCCGGTGTAGCGGATTCCCAGCAGATCAAATGCCGCCTGCACCTTTCCACCTTCTCCGTCTGCACCGTGCAGTCCTAAAAAGACAACGTCCGCCATCTGACAGATCTTGATCACGTTTGGTCCAAAGTAACATTTGCCGCCGTCCTTCCGCAGTGCCTTTACCGCACTGATATCGGGATTGATCTCATGAATCGCTTCGATTCCTGCAGAAAAATCCTCATCACTTTCAAAAATATGATCAATGTCATCCCGTTCCATTCCAAGAAAAACGTCCAGCAGGACAGCCTGATGTCCCAGTCTCTTCATCGCCTGATAAATCATCTTGCCGGAAATCAGGGATACGTCACGTTCCGTGCTGATTCCGCCTGCTAATACTACAACCTTCATGTCTTTCTCCTCTTCTACTGTTTTCCAAAATTACTTCATGCCATAGTATACGCTCAATCCACTGCCCCGTAAAGGAAAATCAGCAGTCAGTTTGCCTAAAATACCGATATATTTTACCATATTATCCAGTTAAAGCGCTGAAATATTAATTTTTTGTAAAATTTTTTCGCACCTTTCTGCAAATAGGTGTATAATACAGACACGTTACAAAGACAGATGTCTTTCTACAAAAGACATTTCTTCCAGGAAAGGCATTTTTCTTTTGAAAAGGAGGAACTATTATGAAAAAATCCATGAGTGTTTTACTGGCAGCCGCCATGTGCAGCGCTATGCTTGCAGGCTGCGGCTCTACAGCAGCTGACACTGCAGCAGACGCTTCCGCTGAAACCACTGCTGCCGCTGCTACCGAAGCAGCAGATTCTTCTGCTTCTGCAGAAGGCGTAAATGTATTTAAAATCGGCGGTACCTCTCCCCTGACCGGCGCGGCAGCAATCTACGGCAACGCTGTAAAGAACGGCGCACAGATCGCCGTTGACGAGATCAACGAAGCAGGCGGTTCCGTACAGTTCGAACTCAAATATGAGGACGACGAGAACGACCCGGAAAAAGCAGTTTCCGCTTACAACGCATTAAAGGACTGGGGCATGCAGATTTCCCTGGCTTCCGTTACCACAAAGCCCTGTGAAGCAACCAGTACAGAGCACTTTGCTGACCGTATCTTTGGTCTGACTCCTTCCGCTTCCTCTACCGCTATTACAGAGGGCAAGGACAATGTATTCCAGATGTGTTTTGCTGACCCCAACCAGGGTCTTGCATCCGCTGATTATATTGCAGATCAGAAGCTCGGCACAAAAATCGCTGTCATCTACAGAAATGACGATGTATACTCCAGCGGCATCTACGAGAAATTCAAAACAGAAGCAGATGTAAAGGGTCTGGAAATCGTTTCCGCAACCACCTTTACCGATGCAAGCTCCAATGACTTCTCCGTACAGCTGACCGAAGCAAAGAATGCAGGTGCTGACCTGCTCTTCCTTCCTATCTATTATCAGCCCGCTTCCCTGATCTTAAAGCAGGCAAAGGATATGGGCTATGAACCCACCTTCTTTGGCGTAGACGGTATGGATGGTATCCTGACCCTGGAAGGTTTTGACACCTCTCTGGCAGAAGGCGTTATGCTGCTGACTCCCTTCAACGCTGATGCGACAGATGAAAAGACCCAGAGCTTTGTAACCAAATACCAGGAACTCTACGGCGATGTTCCGAACCAGTTCGCAGCAGATGCTTATGACTGTGTATATGCTTATAAAGCAGCTCTGGAGGCATCCGGCGCTACCGCAGATATGTCTGCAGAGGAGCTTTGCGACAAGATGATCGAAGCCTTCCCGACTCTGTCCTATGACGGTTTAACCGGTACAGGCATCACCTGGGATTCCACCGGTGCCGTATCCAAGACTCCTAAGGGTATGGTGATCAAAAACGGCGCTTACGTCGGCATGGAGTAATACTTACCCTTTAATTTTGATTTTATCAATGCGCAAGGGAGCACCGTTATCGTTTTTGATACGGCGCTCCCTTGCGTCATACAGAGAAATGAGGTAGCTTATGACCTTTTTATCACACCTGATCAACGGCATCAGTCTTGGAAGCGTATACGCGATCATCGCACTGGGATACACAATGGTATACGGTATCGCCAAGATGCTGAACTTTGCCCACGGAGACGTCATCATGGTGGGCGCATATATTTCCTTCTGTACCACCAGTTATCTCGGACTTTCTCCGCTGGTATCTGTCCTTTTTTCCATCATCGTCTGCACGGTTCTCGGCATCGTTGTAGAACGTCTGGCATACAAGCCCCTGCGTCAGGCTCCTTCCCTCGCAGTTTTGATCACTGCCATCGGCGTTTCCTATTTTCTGCAGAATGCCGCCCTGCTGATCTGGGGCTCCAGCCCGAAAACCTTTTCTTCCGTAACCGGAAGCTGGACCTTAAAGCTTTTTGACGGACAGCTGATCGTTTCCGGCGTCACGATCGTTACGATCCTTGCCTGCATCCTGATCATGATCTGTCTGACTCTTTTCACCAACAAGACAAAAATGGGAACGGCGATGCGCGCAGTTTCTGAAGACAAGGCTGCTGCAGGTCTGATGGGTATCAATGTCAATACAACCATTTCCCTGACCTTTGCCATCGGCTCCGGTCTGGCGGCCATCGCAGGTGTATTGCTCTGCTCCGCCTATCCGACCCTGATGCCCACCACAGGCTCCATGCCCGGCATCAAGGCATTTACTGCAGCTGTATTTGGCGGCATCGGCTCCATTCCCGGCGCAATGATCGGCGGTATCCTGCTCGGCATTATTGAGATCTTTTCCAAAGCGTACATTTCCACACAGCTGTCCGATGCGATCGTATTTGCGGTTCTGATCGTGGTCCTGATCGTAAAGCCGGATGGTCTGCTGGGCAAACACGTCAGCGAGAAAGTATGAGGTAGCAGCATGAACAAACTCAAACCTATTCTGTCAGCCAGAAAAGACTGCACAATTTCCTATACGATCGTCATTCTCGCCTTTATCCTGATCCAGACCATGATCGCAACCGGAAACATCACCTCTTCCTTAAAGGGACAGCTGGTTCCGATCTGTGCCTACATCATCATGGCGATCTCCTTAAATCTTACCGTCGGCATTTTAGGCGAGCTTTCTTTAGGGCATGCCGGCTTTATGTCGGTCGGCGCTTTTACCGGCATCGTGGTTTCCACCTCCCTTGCCGCTGCGATTCCGAACGGCCCTCTGCGCCTTGCCATTTCCATGATCGTCGGCGGCCTTTTTGCCGGAATTGCAGGACTCATCGTCGGCATCCCCGTACTTCGTTTAAAGGGTGACTATCTTGCCATCGTTACCCTTGCATTCGGTGAAATTATCAAGAATATTATCAACGTGCTCTATATCGGTCTGGATGAAAAAGGACTGCATTTCAGCCTTCTGGAACAGCATTTTACCCTTGCTGAGGGCGGTTCCATGATCATCAACGGCCCCATGGGTGTCGGAGGTGTCCAGAAGCTTTCCACCTTTTCTTCCGGCGTTGTCCTGATTCTGATCACGCTGTTTTTAGTCCTGAACCTGATTCACAGCCGTACCGGCCGTGCCATCATGGCTGTCCGCGACAACAAGATAGCCGCAGAGAGCATCGGACTTTCTGTAACCCGCTATAAGCTGCTGGCATTCGTGATCTCCGCCGTTTTTGCAGGTATGGCAGGCACCCTTTACGCCATGAATTTCTCTACCGTCACCGCATCCAAATTCGACTTTAATACCTCGATCCTCATTCTGGTATTCGTCGTTCTGGGCGGTCTTGGAAATATCTGGGGCTCGATCATCGCCGCTGCACTTTTAACCGTGCTTCCTGAGCTTCTGCGCTCCATGAACGACTACCGGATGCTCATCTATGCGATCCTGCTGATCGTTATGATGATCTTCAACAATTCCGGTGCAAAGAAGCGTCTGACAGAATATTTCAGCGCACAGAAGGAAAAACGGACTGCGAAAAAGGCAGCTGGAAAGGGGGTAAACTGATATGGCAACTCTCGAAGTAACCGGACTCGGTATTTCCTTCGGCGGTCTGCGGGCCGTTGATGATCTTACCATGTCCATCGAAAAAGGCGGCCTGGTGGGCCTGATCGGACCCAACGGTGCCGGCAAAACCACCGTATTCAACATGCTGACCGGCGTTTACCGCCCCACAGACGGCGGCATTCGCTTAAACGGTGAAAATCTGATCGGCAAAAAGCCTTACGAAATCAACCGCATGGGCGTTGCCCGCACCTTCCAGAACATCCGACTGTTCCCGCAGCAGAGTGTTCTGGACAACGTTATGACCGGCTTAAACAATCAGGTGCAGTATTCCCTTGCAGAAAGCCTTTTACATGTGGGAAGCTACCACAAAAAAGAAAAAGAAATGACCGAGCGTTCCATGGAGATCCTGCGAGTCTTCGGGCTGGAGGATTCTGCTCAGACGCTGGCATCCAACCTGCCCTATGGCAAACAGCGTAAACTGGAAATTGCCCGTGCGCTTGCAACCAAACCGGAGCTTCTGCTTCTGGATGAGCCTGCCGCCGGCATGAACCCCAACGAAACCGGAGAGCTGATGGATACGATCCGTCTGGTGCGCAAGAAGTATCAGGTCACCATCCTTTTGATCGAGCATGACATGAAGCTGGTACAGGGTATCTGTGAATACCTCTATGTCCTGAATTTCGGTCGTCTGCTGGCAGAAGGCACTCCTGATAAGGTTTTAAATGATCCTGCCGTTGTCAAGGCATATCTGGGCGATTAAAGGAGGCTTCTTTTATGGCAATGCTCACTGTAGAAAATATCAATGTATATTACGGCGTGATCCACGCCCTTAAAGACATCTCCTTTCAGGTAAACGAAGGCGAGATCGTCGCACTGATCGGCGCAAACGGTGCCGGCAAAACCACCACCCTGCAAACTGTCAGCGGCATGCTGAGCGCAAAGTCCGGTTCGATCCGATTTCAGGATCAGGAGATTTCCAGAATGCCGGAGCACAAAATCGTGAAGCAGGGAATTTCCCACGTCCCCGAAGGACGCCGGATGTTCTCCAATCTGACAGTTTTGGAAAACCTGAAAATGGGCGCTTACACCAGAAAAGACAAGCAGGAAATCAACAATTCCCTGGAAATGGTTTATGAGCGGTTTCCCCGCTTAAAGGAACGTACCCGCCAGCTGGCAGGAACTCTTTCCGGCGGTGAACAGCAGATGCTTGCAATGGGACGCGCGCTGATGGCAAATCTCAGATTCGCGTAACCAGTATTATTTTCCGCCAGAAGCACCAGATGGTAATACC
>ENA-UOJO01005322-UOJO01005322.1-human-gut-metagenome-genome-assembly--contig:-P57-NODE-5322-length-10358-cov-5.025624_pt1 | contig 10358 bp, 10 predicted proteins | sample MGYA00242351_ERZ723898 | MGnify/ENA metagenome assembly ERZ723898 | reverse complement strand
GGGTGGGAGGATTGTCCCCGCTGCCCACGATGCAAGCATCACTGGGCGACGGATGGTCCAGACCATGCTGGGTGGTCTCGTCGGTGGTGACCAGAACCATCTCGCCTACACCCGCGCCGATGTTGTCGCCCGCCACGATGGTATCCTTTTTGGAGCCGAACACCGGCTCCACCAGCAGGAACTTATAGCCTACAAGCTCCGGCATTTTGCGGGTGGCGACAACGGTCCCCTTGACGATCCCTAAAATCATAGCTTACTCCTCTTTGCCCAGCACGGTGACCAGCTGCCCCTGCTTGAGCAGGAAGGCATTGCCATCGTCCGTGTCGATGTGAAAATCCAGTGCACATTTGTCGTTTGCGCGGATCAGCACCCCGCCCATCACGCCCGGCTTGGGGCCGTCGATCTTTACCTGCACGCGGTCGCCGTCGGCAAGGCCGAAGGCCGCTGCCTGTGCGGGAGTCATGTGGATGTGGCGGTCGGCGATCATCACGCCCTCCGGCACGGTCAGGGTGCCATTGGGGCCGCGCAGGGTCACGCCCGGCGTGCCCTTTGTATCCCCGCTGGAACGCACCGGCGCTTTGATGCCGATGTTGCGGCAGTCGGTCTGCGCCAGCTCGATCTGAGTGGCACTGCGCTCCGGGCCAAGGATGCGGACATGCTTCAGTTCGCCCTTGGGGCCGATGATGTCCAGACATTCCTCGCAGGCAAACTGGCCGGGCTGGCTCAGCGCCTTTTTGGGGGTGAGCTGGTAGCCATAGCCAAACAGCTTGTCCACATCATCGCGGGTAAGGTGGATGTGCCGCACCGAGATGCCTACCGGCACCTGACGGCTGCGCTTTTGCAGCTCTGCCTGCACGGCCTGCGTGATCAGGAGCAGCAGCTGTTCCTGACTGATGTCATGGTAAACCAAGGCACAGCGCTCCTTTCTTATGCAGCGTCAGCGCAGGGTTCAGCGCAGCTCAGGCATGCACTCGGACACGCTTGCGTGCGGGCGGGGAATGACCAGTGCGCTGACCACTTCGCCAATGCGGGAAGCAGCGGTCTGGCCTGCCTCAACAGCAGCCTTCACAGCGCCAACGTCGCCCTGCACGAACACGGTAACAAGGCCTGCGCCGATCTTCTCCTGACCCACCAGAGAGACATCTGCGCTCTTCAGCATGGCATCGGCTGCCTCGATGGAAGCGGTCAGGCCGTTGGTCTCGATCATGCCCAGAGCGGCATCCAGCGGCACCTGCTCGCCTGCGGGCAGGCCGGACTTGCCGGTAGCGGGGCCCTTGGCGGGCATGATGCGGGCCAGATCTGCGTGAGGACGTGCAATGACGTTGACGCAGAACAGCTCACCCACGCGGGAAGCTGCCTCTTCGCCAGCCTCGGTAGCAGCCTTGACAGCGCCCACCTCGCCGGTAACGATCACGGTGGTCAGACCGGCACCGATGGTGTCGGAACCAATGAACTCAACGTCAGCAGCCTTCAGCATTGCATCGGTAGCGTCGATGTTGCCAACCAGACCCTTCGTCTCGATAAAACCCAGAGCTTTCATAAGTTGTTCCTCCTGTCAGAACACTGAAAAAATTGTATGTGATGGTTTCGTCCTTCAAAAACTCAGATGATGCGCAGCCCGCCCTCGGCCAGCATGCAGCGGCGGCGGCGGCAGAAACTCTTTGCGCAGGTGATGCCCTCGCCGGTGGGGCCGGCAATGGTCATGGTGCAGTGGCCCTCGCCGCCAATGCCAACACCGGCCTTGGTGGCGCTGTTCTTTACGTAGATGGTGGTCTCAATGACCCGGGCAAAGCGGGTCATGTGGTCCACATCCTTGGAGAAGATGGAAGCGGTGTGGCGGTTGCCGTGCTCGGCCACCACGGCATCTTCCACCGCCTGTTCAAAGCTCTGGCAGCGCACGATGGGCAGCACCGGCATCATCTGCTCCACCAGCACGAACGGATGGTCGGCAGGCACCTCGCAGATGGCAAGGCGGCAAGTATCCGGCACATGCACGCCGATGGTCTCCAGAATGCGGGCGGCATCCTTGCCCACCCACTTTTTGTTCACCTCGTGGCCGCCGCCCTTCTTGGGCTGCAGCACGATGTTCACCAGCTGTTCGGTCTGGGCCTTGTTCAGCAGGTAGGCGCCCTGCTTCTGCAGCTCGTGCAGCAGGCCGTCGTAGGCGGTGTTCACGGCGAACACTTCCTTCTCTGCAAAGCAGAGGATGTTGTTATCGAACGAAGCGCCTTCGTAGATCTTGCGGCCTGCCAGCTCGATGTCTGCGGTCTCGTCCACGATGACGGGCGGGTTGCCTGCACCGGCACCGATGCACTTTTTGCCGCTGCGCAGCAGGGCGTTCACCATGCCCATGCCACCGGTGCCTGCCATCAGGCGGATCTTGGGGTTTGCGGCCATCTTGTCCACATTCTCCATGGTCGGCTCACGGGTCATGGTAATGAGGTTTGCAGGGCCGCCCGCCTCGATGATGGCGGTATTCAGTGCCTGCAGGCAGTCGGCAGACACCCGCTTTGCGCGGGGGTGCACGTTGAACACCACGGTGTTGCCGCCTGCGATCATGCTGATGGTGTTGTTGATGATGGTCTCGGTAGGGTTGGTGGTGGGGGTGATGGAGCAGATCACACCAAAGGGTGCGTACTCTTCCAGCATCAGGCCCGCGTCACCGCTCTTGGCTTCGGTGGTCAGGCATTCGGGGCCGGGGGTCTTGTTGATGACGGCCAGATGTTTTTCCACCTTGTCCTCATAGCGGCCCATGCCGGTCTCTTCCACGATCTTGTGGCACCACTCCTCCACATGTGCCCGGGCACAGCGGCGGATGGCTTCAATGATGCGCTGGCGGTCCTCGATCTTGTAGTTGGCCGCCCAGTCGCGCTGGGCTTTCCATGCAGCCTCCACTGCGTCGTCTACGTTCTCGAACACGCCGCGGTCGCCTGCTGCACCGCCGGGTGCAGCGGTATAGGCTGCAGGGGCGGCGCTTGTCTGTGCACCGCCCATACCGGCAAGCACCTGCTTGACGATCGCTTCAATTTCCTGCGAACTGATATCCATGGTTTTCGTTCCTTTCCGTAAAGGTCATATCCGTTGGATCAAACGAAACTTTTTGTTATTGAAAGCTCTTCAGCGTCCGGCGGATGACCTCGGCCATTGCGGCATCGCGGGCATTTGCGGACTTCGGTGCGGCCGGGGCCGCTTCCATTGCAGGGACTGCCGCAGGCTGTGCGGCGGGCACCGGGGCAGGGGCAGGAGCCGCCTGCTGTTTGGGCAGGGTGGGCAGCGCCATGCCCGGCTGGATCAGCCCGGTAACGCCCGGCAGGCTCACCGGCTGGGCAGGCTGTGCGGCGGGTACTGCCATTGCCACAGGCTGTGCAGCGGGCTGAGCCATGGGCTGCACGGCAGGTGCGCCGCACTTGCTGCAGCCGGTGCAGTGACTGCCGCAGCTGCCGCATTTGGAGCAGCCTGCGCAGCCCAGCTTTGCGGTGACGGCTGCGTAGTAATCCAGTGCTTCCACCAGATGGGCCGCATCTGCCGGGGTCTTGCCCCAGGTCAGGCAGCCGTCATTTTCCAGCAGGACAGCCTTATCGGTGCGGCACAGCAGGCTGGCAGCCTGTGCCTGCGCGTCCACGTTCTGGGCGGGCAGCAGCTGCACCCGTCCCAGCGCCCGCACTGCGGGGCTGAACGCTGCAGGCTGCACGGTCTGGCCCTGCATCCCCATCACAGCCGCGCAGGCCGGATAGGTGTGCATCACGCACTGGGCGTTCTCGTTTTCCTGATAGATTTTCAGATGGATGGGCAGATCTTCGGGCAGGGGCTTGGGCTTTGCGCTGAGCATCGCCTTGCCATTCATATCCACGCGCACCAGCATATCCTGCGTGAGCGCGGCCTTGTCGGCACCGGCAACGGTCACCCACACGGCCTGCGGGCCGACGCGGACGCTCATGCTGCCGTCACCGGCCACCAGCCAGCCCTTGGCTTCCAGCCGACGGGCCATTTCCATGATGGCTTTTTTTGCCTCAAAGTCTGAGAGGTAAGTAACGCCTTGAATCACCATACGTTTCTTTCCTCCTTTTTAACGGCGCAGCGGCGGGATCTTGAGCATGGCGCGCACCTCGTCGGGAGTCATGGGCATCATGCCCTTGGACTTTACGATGTCCGACACCTTTGCGATCAGCGCTGCGTTGTTGTCCACATGGACACCCGGCGCGATCATGTCCGAATCCTCAAAGCCGATGCGCACGGTGGAAGCGCCCATATCCAGCGCAGTCTTGACCATTTCCCAGTCCTCGCGGTGGGCCTGCGTGTAGCCCCACAGGTAGTCGCCGTTTGGAAAGTTCTCTTCCAGCGCCTGGATCATGTGGCGCAGGGCCGGCACCGTGGCAGGCATCTCGCCGCCATGGCCGAACACCAGTGCAAACAGGATGGGTTTTACAAAGTGGAACTTGTCGTTCAGTTCCCGCACGGTGTTAATCATGCCCAGCTCAAAGACCTCGGTCTCCGGGATCTTCTTGTTGTCCATGATGGTCTTGACGCAGTACTCCACATCCTTGATGGGGTTCTGGTACACCGAGGTACCCAGATTCACCGAGCCGACATTCAGGCTGTTGGCTTCCACCCAGGAGGGGTAGCAGGGCTGCACACGTTCCTCAATGGTCAGGTTGGACACGCCGCCGGTGGAGATCTCCACCACGATGTCGCACATCTCGCGGATGTAGGCCACCGTTTCTTCCAGCAGGCTCAGATCCGGGGTGAGGTTGCCGTTCAGGTCGCGGCAGTGCAGGTGCACCATGGACGCGCCGTTTTTGTAGCACTCATACACATCCCGGGCAATGGCCCGCGGATTGATGAGAATGTCTGTGGCCGCAACGGGGGCCACGGAGATCATGATTTTTTTCATTGGATGAACACTCCTTGCATGTCGCATTGGAGAAGCTTAACAAAGGATGCTAACGCCATTTTAGCACAAACATCCCATCTTGTAAACTCACAGTCCCCCGCCCGCCTTTTACGGCAGGCAGGCGGCCTGTATGCTTACTTCTTCCAGAAGATGTAGTGATCCTGCACTGTAGCGGCGATCTCGTCCACCTGCCTGCGCTCGATCACGCTGAGCAGCTGGCGGTGCAGCTCTACGAACCGCTCGATCTCCTCTTCGCCCTTGGCCAGCACCTTGCGGGTGGTCTCCAGACGGCTGGGCATCGTCAGCCGGGTGATATACTCGGTGATGGTGGCCAGCATAGGGTTCTGGGCCGCATTGGCGATCTGGGTGTGGAACCGGCTGTCCAGCTCCAGCACCTTGTCCACCGAAGGCTCCGGCGAGTGCATTTCGGCAGAAAGCTCGCCGAAGGTGCGGTACAGGTCCGGCAGAAAGGATGTGATATCATTGCGCTGAATGATAATATTCAGCGTACCGATATCGATGACGGAGCGCAGTTCCACAAATTCCTGCCAGCTGTTCTTCTGCAGGATGATGCTGTACAGCATCGGGTCCAGCATTTTCTGGTTGTAGTTTTCGCTCACAAAGGTGCCGTCGGCACGCTTGATGTACAGGATGCCGTAGGCCTGCAGCTTTTTCACAGCTTCCCGCACCGAGTTGCGGCCCGCGCCGAACTGCTTGCACAGTTCCATTTCGGTAGGCAGCTTGTCGCCCGGATGCAGGGTGCCGTCGATGATCTGGGAGATGATCCCATCCATGACCTGATCGACTACAGACTTTACCGCATTCTTCTGTTTTTCAGGATGTTCCATTGACATAGTTCCGCCTCCAAATCCGGTTCGGTGGATATTCGGGGTCGTTCAACGTGGAACGTTCTGGGGCAGAAAGCCTCCAAACATCACATGTTGAACTTTCACCACTATTTTACCATATCTGAAAAGCGGACACAACGGTTACGCCATCAAATAGGTGGGCAGCAGGATCAGCTGAGGGAAGGCGACCATCAGGGCAATGCAGACGAAGGTGGCCGCAATAAACGGCACCAATGTGGGGAACACTTCACCAACAGTCGTATCCATCAGGTCGCAGGCAACGTAGATACACATGCCCACCGGGGGAGTGACCAGACCAATGCCGATGACCACGGTGATCAGAACGCTGAGCACGATGGGGTTGATGCCCACGCCCAGAGCAATGGGATACAGGATGGGCATGAACAGGGTCAGCGTTGCAATGGACTCCATGAACATGGTGACGATGAAGAAGATCAGCAGGATCATGATGAGGATGACGGTGGGGTTGGTGGAGAAGCCCAGCATGGTCTTGGCCACCCACTTGTCAAAGCCTGCGGTGGTCAGCATGACGGTGTACAGCTTTGCAGCGCCGATAACGATGAAGATACGGCCGCTGGTGCGGACGGTCTCTGCAAAGGCAAACTTGATGTCCTCCCACTTGAGTTCGCGGTAGATGATGCCGCCGGCAAACAGACCGTAAACAACAGCGATCACGCCTGCCTCGGTGGGGCTGACGATACCCATGGTAATGGTGCCCACGATGATGATGGGCATGAGCAGGGCGGGCCAGCTCTCCCACAGGCCGTGCAGCACAGGGCCGATGGTGAAGTGACCGGGCTCCTTGGGCACGCCTTCTTTCTTAGCGAGGAAGTAGCTGACGATCATCTGTGCCAGACCGCACAGGATGCCGGGGATGATGCCGCCGAGGAACAGCTTACCGGTGGAGATGCCGCAGATACCGGCAATGACCACCATGGGGATGGACGGAGGAATGATGATGCCGATGGTGGAGGAAATGGCGGTAACGGCAACGGTAAAGTTCTTGGAGTAGCCCTTGCGGATCATTTCCGGCATGAACATGCCGGAAACACCAGCGGTATCGGCAACAGCAGAACCGGAGATGCCCGCAAAGATCATGCTGGAAAGCACGTTCACGTGAGCCAGACCGCCGTAGATGTGGCCGACGATGGAGTAGCAGAAGTCCATCAGGCGCTTGGAAATACCGCCCTTGGACATGGTGAAGCCGGCAAAGGTATACAGAGGGATGGCCAGCAGTGCAAAGCTGTTCATGCCCTCAAACATGCGCTGGGCAATGGTGACGGTGCTGCCGCCGCCCAGGAACAGGATGCCGCCCATGGCGGACAGGCCCAGACTCCTGGCGATGGGCACACCCAGGAACAGCAGAACGAAGAATGAGATCAGCAGCCATGCGATCATTTGGATTCGCCTCCTTCAGGTTTCGTGGTAAGCTCAACCACCAGATTGAGAACGGCGGACAGGATGCACAGCACACCGGCAATGGGGAAGATGGTGTACACCTGACCCATGGTGAACTGCGGCATGGTGGAAACGGCCTGCTTTGCGCGGGTGCACAGCTGGTAGCCGCCGTAGGTGACCATGACGTAGAACAGGATGATGAACACATCACGGATGATGACAACGATCTTTTTGCCCAGCGGAGTCTTACCGAGGATGGAATCCACCACCTCCACGCGGAGGTTGGTGCCCATGGCGTTGATGCCAATGCAGGCAATGAGCATGGACCAGACGTTCAGATACTGGCTGCTCTCCATGTACCACTTGAAGCCGCCGATGCCGGGGATCAGGCGCAGCACAACGTTTGCGAACAGAATTACCATCATAGCCGCGCACAGAATGGCGGAAATGAGGGTGGTGATCTTGTCCAGAGTGGTTTGCAGTTTTTTCACAGTACAAACTCCTTTCCAAGTGCGATTCAGATAAAATGCAAAGGGACGAAGGGCACGCCCCTCGTCCCTTTGCTTCGGTTTTATTTCAAGGTTTTCTGGTCAGTGATCTCAGCGGGCTTCTTTCCATGCCTTCAGCTGATCCAGCAGGTCGCCGTAGGTATCAGCGTTGTCGGTCAGGACCTTTTCGGTCGCAGCTGCAAACGGAGCCAGTTCCGGGCTGTTGATCTTCATGCCCTTCTCTTCCAGAGCGGAGACCAAATCGTTGGTCTGCTGCTCGTTCAGCTCACGGTCGTAATCGGCAGATGCCTTTGCAGCGTCGGAAACGATCTGCTGCTGGTCAGCGCTCAGCTTGTTCCAGCTGCTCTCGGCAATGGTAAAGCACATGCCGGAGTAGATGTGGTTGGTGATGCTCAGGTACTCCTGAACCTCGAACAGGTTGTTGTTGTAGATAACGGGGATGGGGTTCTCCTGTGCATCGTAGGTCTTCTGCTGCAGAGCCTGATACAGCTCAGAGAAGCTCAGCGGCTGGGGGTTGGCACCCAGAGCGGTCATGGTAGCCATGATGACGGGGTTCTCGGGGGTGCGGATCAGCAGACCGTTCATGTCGGCAGGGCTGTTGATGGGGCCCTTGGAGTTGGTCACGCAGCGGAAGCCGTTGCAGTAGTGGGCCAGCACACGCATATTCTGGCTCAGCAGGCCTTCCTCAGCGGCAGCCTCGATGTCGCTGTCCATGAATGCCCATGCATCGTCGAAGGTCTCGAACTGGAACGGCAGTGCGGAAATGCCCATCTTTGCATCGTAGGTGGCAAAGTTGGAAGCGTCGGTGATGATGATATCCACCGTGCCGGAATCCAGAGCGATAGAGTTGATCAGGTCAGCATCGCCGCCCAGCTGGCCGGAGGGGTACAGCTGAACTTCCACAGCGCCGCCGGTCTTTTCGGCAACTTCTTCTGCAAACTGCTTTGCGCCCTTTGCACGGGGGTCTTCTTCGTTGGTGGAGAAGCCCAGCTTCAGGGTGACAGCCGAGCCGGAAGCGGCAGCGGAAGAACCGGTGGAAGCTGCAGTAGAGGCAGTGGAAGCAGCAGTGCTGGTGCCGGAGCCGCCGCAGGCGGCCAGACCCAGAGCAGCAGCGGAAATGCCAGCCACCTTCAGGAAGTCACGACGGGAAATCATCTTTTTCATAAGAATTCTCCTTCAAAAAAATATCTTCTCCTGAGCCGGTCTCGTGCTCCGGCTCTTGTTTCTTTTTTAAATGGTGCCTTTCTTTTCCAGCGCCTTTTTCAGCTCGGCTGCACCAAAGCGGGGGCTGCTGAGGACCACCTTGCCAAACTTATCGGCGATATACTGTTCGCAGTAGGCCATGCTGCCCTGTGCAAACACGATCACGTCTACCTTGTCGGCAATGGTACCGGCCATCTCGGTCATGCGGGCCTTGAACTGATCCTGATCCAGACCGAATGCACCGTCCACCAGACAGTCCACCAGTTCCACGTGCCTGTTGCACTCGCGGGCCATGCGCAGGATGGTGCCCTTGGTGGGTTCCAGCGTGGTGGGCAGGGTAGCCATCACGCCGATGCGCTGGCCCTTGCGGACAGCCTCGCGGCACATCTCCTCGTCCACGCGGACGATAGGCACACCAATGTACTTTGCCACGTCCTGTGCACTGTCGGCAACCTCGCCCACGCTGCTGCACAGGTTCAGCATGGCATCCACGCCTTCCTCAGCGGCTTTCATGTACATGCCGATCAGGCGTGCTGCCGGTGCAGTGGTCACATAGCCTGCCGCGCGGACATCTGCCAGAATGCTGGGGTCCTGCAGGCTGTACAGCTCCACATCATCGCCCAGCTGCTTTTTGACCTCCTGCTCCACCAGTTCGATCAGTTCCGGGGTGGTGCTGGTATAGATCAGACCTACCTTCATAACGGAAAAGCCTCCTTTTGTTTTTCGCGTTCTCGTGCCGGACAAGCCCGCAGCAAAGGTCCTTTGTTACATCCTACCTTTAGTTCAATCTCAACAGCTTGTCCGTCTTTACATCCTACCATTAGATTACTCTTCGGTCCGCAAAAAGTAAATTGGCGAATAGCCGATATTTCGGGCCGGTTTTGGTCGTTCTGCACAAATGTGGGATGCATGTGGTGAAAAATTCGCTTCTTTCTGGACATCATCCCATCTTTCAGCGTATAATACCCTTAAAGAAAAAGACAGGGAAGGAGCCACCGGAACATGAATCCGTTTCAAAGTGATAACATCTGGAAAAAGAAGGCCCGGCAGGGCAAGGCGCAGCAGCATCCTCTCACGCCGCAGCAGGAGTGGCAAAAGCAGGTGAACAGCAGCAGCCTGTGGCTGGGCGGCGGCGTGGTGCTGCTGGCACTGTATCTGGCCGCTGTCCGCGCCGGCACCGTGGCGCTGGACGCAAGCGCCGTCGTGCTGATCGTGGTGGTGGGCTGCTTCTGCGTATACACTGCCGCATCCCTCGGCAGGCTGATGAAGAACAAGCCGGAGGAAAAAGGCAGCAAAGAAGAAAAAGAAAGCAAAAAAAGATTGATAACGCGTACAGAAAGCCAGAAAATCTGCGGATTTTCCGGCTTTTGTTTTTCGGCTTCCCGCGCAGAGCGCAATCGTGTAGGGCAGGTTTTATGGCTTTTATAAAATTCTTCTCCGCCGGATACGTTCTCTTTTGCGTGCCAAAAGAGAACCAGAAAAGCACCC
>ENA-UOJO01005316-UOJO01005316.1-human-gut-metagenome-genome-assembly--contig:-P57-NODE-5316-length-10372-cov-3.770767_pt1 | contig 10372 bp, 6 predicted proteins | sample MGYA00242351_ERZ723898 | MGnify/ENA metagenome assembly ERZ723898 | reverse complement strand
AAAGTGAATGTTCTAAAACTAAATATGGCCTTGGACGAGAAAGCCGATTAGTTTGATTTAGTTAGGTGTTTATTTTGCATCGGGGGATGCGTCCATCCCCCGATTTCTTAAAAATTGAAGAAACGGTCGGGTGACCGCAAGGGATGTTATTACCCTTTAATTAAATAAGTTTTAATATGCAGTTAATAAAGACAACAATGATGATGGCAGGGGCTTTACTCCTTGCTTTAAATGTGTGTGGACAAGAGAATGTTCCCGTGGAGAAGAAGGTTGAAAAAAGGTAACGAGTGAGAATCATGATGCCGGCAAGGTGAATTTTAAAGTGAGTGCCGACGTGGTGAGTTCTTACATATGGCGTGGAGCTTACAATGCCGGAGCCAGTATCCAACCAACTTTGGGAATGAGTGCGGGTAACTTCTCGCTTACGGTTTGGGGATCGAAAGAGATCAGTGATTTACACAAGGAAATTGATATTACGGCTACCTACCGTTTCGGACGTGTATCCGTGTCTGTTGCCGACTACTGGTGGGAAGGTGACAAGTTCTGGGAAAAAGAGGATCATTCTTCTGCCAAGTATTTTAATTTGGATAATCATGACACGAAACATCGTCTGGAGGCCGGGATTTCGTGGACAATTTCCGAGAAGTTTCCCTTGTCTGTGGCTTGGAACACGATGTTTTGGGGAGCTGATAAGGATACCCGGGACGGGAAACAGAATTATTCTTCTTACGTGGAATTGAATTACCCGTTCACGGTTCGGCAGATCAACCTGACGGCAACACTGGGTTTTACTCCTTACGAGAGCCGGAATATGTATGGAACCGGAGGTTTGGATGTGTGTAATATCACATTATCCGCCGCGAAAGAGATTCGGATTTCAAAGAGGTTTTCCTTGCCTGTTTTTAGCCGGGTGGTATTGAACCCTGCCGCGCAGGATGCACATGTTGTTTTCGGGTTCACTTTACAATAATCCTGTGCGTTTAAGGGGAAAAATCCTGTTTTTAATCGTTTAAATTAACATTTTTTATTACTTGTAACTTTGTGATAAATAGTGTGTTACAAGCGTTTTACCGGGAAAAGACCTGTTTTTACAACTTGGAGTACTTTTTTACGGTTCTTGATAGATTATTGTAATGTTCTGGTTACCTTAAGTTTAGATTCGAAAAAGCAAGTAAAAATCAGTGTTAAGTTATTTGACATTTACCGCTTATCTCCGGTAACTTTCTGGTGACTTTCCGGTGACTTTCCGGTGACTTACCGGTAACTTACCGAACAAGGAGTTAAGGATTCTAAAATCTACAGTTACTAGATTTAAGATCAGTTGGGGAATTGGGGGGATGTTTTATTGCCATCCCCCACCTAATGCCTTGTAAAGATTAACGACGGAAAGCAGTTCGTCCCGCACGGCATTGTTCAGGCCGATCTGGGCATCGAAGTAACCTCTTTGGGCATCCAACACGTCCAGGTAACTGATCACCCCGTTAATATATTGCAAGTTGGCTAGTTCCATGTACGAGCGGGCGGCCTCTTCCAACCGGGCTCTTGATTCCCGCATATCCCGTATTTTCGAGAACGTGGTTAAGGCATTATCAACTTCCTTGAACGCGGATAGAACGGTCTGTTGATAGCTGTACGTCTCGGCCTCCAGTGCGGCACGGGCGGCTTTAAGACGAGCCCGGTTGCTCCCGGCATTGAACACGGGGGCGAGTAGTTTACCTCCCAGGTAAAAGTAAGGTGCCTTCAGGAAGTCGCTGAGTTCGCTATCTTCCCGTCCGTATCTGGCCGTCAGCGTGATTTGCGGGAAAAGACTGGTGTAGGCAACACCAACTTTAGCGTTTGCCGCTTTTAGTTTATATTCCGCTTGCCGGATGTCGGGACGGCGTTCAAGCAGGGAAGAGGGTAATCCTACCGGGAGATCGGTCAGCAGCGTCTGTCGATCTATGTTCGCTCCGCGGGGGATGTCACCGGGATAATGGCCCGTGAGCAAGGATATTTCGTTTTCTTTCAACCGGATCTGTCTTTCAAGGTCGGGAACGAGTGTCGTGGTCTTCGCTAGTTCCACTTGTGCCTGACGATAGGCTGTTTCGGAAGTCAACCCGCCTTCGAAACGTAGTTTTGCCAGACGAACACTCTCTACACGAGCCTCGTGGGTCTGTTTGACAATACTTAATTCCATGTCAAGAGCCCGTAGCTCGAAATAGGCTTGTGCCACTTGGGAAACTAACGTCATGTGTAGGGCCCTTTGTCCTTCCACGGTTTGGAGATAGGCTGCCAAACTGGCCTGTGAACTCCAGCGGAGTTTTCCCCAGAGGTCAAGTTCCCAAGAGAGGGTGGCCTCCACGTTGAACGTGTTACCGGGAGAACGGTCATATTCCCTTTCCGCGAGGGCGTCTGCTCCGACTTTGGGGAAGAGATTCGCTTTCTCCATGCGGTGGGCGTAACGACTTTCTTTCACCCGGGCTGCGGCAGCCAGCAGATCCTTGTTGTAAGTGAGTGCCGTGTTGATTAGACGTTGTAACACGGTGTCCGTGTAGATCGTCGGCCATTGGATGTCAGCCACGGTCGTCGTGTCCGAACTGTTCGTGTCGGCAATGGTTGTCGGTAAATCCAGTTCCGGACGGGTATATTTCTTACCGATCTTGCAGGAAGTCGCTAAACTTCCAATAAGAATGGCAGCAAGTATGATGTGATAGTGTTTCATGACGATGTGTTTTAATAATGGGCCGTAAACTATTTCTTTTTCCACATTTTTACCTTATAAATTTGCACGAAGAAGAAGGGTACAAGGACGATCCCAACGGTGATGGCAACGATCATACCGAAGAAGATTCCGGTACCGATGGAATGACGGCTGGCCGATCCGGGACCCGTGGCAAGTACCATGGGCAACATACCGAGTACGAAGGCCAGAGAGGTCATCAAGATCGGGCGGAACCGGGCTCGGGCAGCGGTGATGGCCGCTTGTACGGCATCAACGCCTTTATCCACTTCTACCTTGGCGAATTCCACGATCAAAATGGCGTTCTTGGCTGCCAGTCCGATCAGCGTTACCAAACCGATCTGGAAGTACACGTCGTTCTCCAAACCGAATACCCATACGCCGAGATAAGCTCCGAGAGCGGCAATCGGCAAGGATAACAACACGGCAATCGGCACGAACCAGCTCTCGTACAAAGCGGCAAGGAAGAGGAACACGAAGATGAAAACGAGCGACATCACCATTCCGGTTTGTCCTTCCGCTTTCTTCTCTTGGAAGGAAAGACCGCTCCATTCTGTACCGATGTTGTCGGGCAGGTGTTCACGTGCCAGTTTCTCGATGGCTCTCATGGCCTCACCGGAACTATGGCCCGGGGCGGCTTCACCGTTGATGACAGCGGTCGTGAACATGTTGAATCGCTTGATTGATCCGGGTCCCGTGGTATTTTCCGCTTTACCGAGGGCCGTCAGGGGAACCATGTTTCCCTTGGATGTCTTCACGAAGAACATGTTGAGGTTCTCTTTTTGCATCCGGTAGGGGGCTTCCGCTTGCATATATACCTTGTAAACCCGGTTGAACATGTTGAAGTCATTGACATACACCGAACCCGTGTACGCTTTCATCGTGGAGAATATATCGGCTAGGGGTATTCCTAGGAATTGGGCCCGGTCACGGTCCACGTCAAAGTATAATTGGGGAATCTCGGCCTGCAACGAGGAAGATACCCCGGAAAGGGCCTTGTCATTTGCAGCGTATTTTACCAGCGTGTCGACAGCATCTACCAGATTCTCGAAGGTGGCCCCGTTACGAGCTTCCACTTGTAGTTCGAATCCTCCCGACGTTCCCAAGCCGGGGATAACGGGCGGGGTGGAGAGGAATACAAGGGCCTCCGGGTATTGTTTGAATTCGGTGCGGACATCATTCATCACTTCTTTCAAAGACATTCCGCCTTTCTTGCGTTCTTCCCACGGTTTGAGGATAACGGTCAATTCCGAGCGGGATTGGTTTGTTCCGACACGGGGACTACTTCCCGCCACGCTCTGCACGTATGCCACGGCAGGGTGTTCCTTCAGGTAATCGACAGCACGTTCCGTCACCTTGCGGGTGCGTTCTAGCGTGGCTCCTTCAGGCAACGCCAGTTCTACTTTAAAATATCCTTGGTCTTCCTCCGGCAGGAAACTACTGGGGATTACCCGGTTTAACACGATGATGAAGACGATTGCCATTCCGAACCCGGCGATGATTCGTCGGGGGTTGGCAAGAGCCCGTTGCAGGAAATGAACGTATTTGTTATTCCCGCGGGCGAGCCACTCGTTGATTTTACGGAATACGAAGTTCTTCTTCCCGTTAGACGGGCGTAACAGGATGGCACACATGGCGGGGCTTAGCGTCAGGGCCACAACCAGCGAGATCAACACGGACACCACGATTGTGATGGCAAACTGACGGTAAAGCATACCGGTGATTCCCGGCAGGAAACTCACGGGTACAAACACGGCTCCCAGCACGAGCGAGGTGGCAACCAGCGCTCCCGTCAGCTCTTTCATGGCTTTACGGGTGGCCTTGTAGGGCGACAATCCCTCTTCTTCCATGATACGTTCAACACCCTCGACGACCACGATGGCATCATCGACGACAATACCGATGGCAAGTACTAGTCCCAACAGGGTCAGCATATTCAGTGAGAACCCGAAGGCCAGCATGAACCCGAAAGTTCCGATCAGGGACACGGGAACGGCAACGAGGGGAATCAGGGAGGCCCGCCAGCTTTGGAGGGAGAGGAACACGACGAAGATCACGAGGAAAAGAGCCTCGAATAGGGTTTTATATACCTCGTGAATGGATTCCGAGATGTAAGTCGTGATATCGAAAGGGATGTTATAACTTACTCCTTCCGGAAAGTCTTTACTGATTTCTTCCATGGCTTTCACCACGTTCTTGGCCACTTCCATGGCATTCGCACCGGGGAGCATGTAGATGCCGAGTACGGCAGCATTCTCGCCGTTCAATCCACTCTCCGTGTTGTACGAGCTGGCCTCCAGCGATACTCTCGCCACGTCGCGCAAACGGATGATGGAACCGTCGGGATTTGCCCGGACGACAATTTCTTCAAATTCGTTTACGGAGGAAAGACGTCCCGGAGCCGTGATGGGGATGGTGATGTCCGTCCCGCTCATCGGTTGCTGGCCGAGTACCCCGGCCGCAGATTCCCGGTTCTGATCTTTCAGTACGTTCTGTAAGTCTTTGATCGTTAACCCGAAGTTGGCCATACGGTCGGGGAGAATCCAGATTTGCATGGCGTAGTAACGGCTACCGATGTTGGAAACACGTCCCACGCCGGGAACACGTTTCAGCACGTCAAGCACGTTGATAGTGGCGAAGTTACTGAGGTATATCTCGTCAAAACGAGGGTCGGATGAGGTCAGCGTGAGAGTCATCAACGGGCTGGAAGATTGTTTCTCCACCTTGATCCCGTTCTGCACGACTTCTGCCGGGAGACGGGATTCTGCCAGTTTCACGCGGTTCTGAATATCGACGGCGGCCAGTTCGGCATCCGTGGATATGTCGAAAGTCACGGTAATCGATAGACCTCCCGAGTTGGAGCTACTCGATTCCATGTATAACATTCCCGGTGTTCCGTTCAATTCCTGTTCGATGGGAGTGGCTACCGCCTGTGAAACGGTAACGGCACTGGCTCCCGGGTAGGATGCGGATATTTTCACGACGGGAGGGGTGATTTGCGGGTACTGGTCCACGGGAAGCAGGAACAACCCGATGAATCCTACCAGCACGATGACGATAGATAGCACAGCCGAGAATATCGGTCTGTCAATAAAGAAACCAGGTTTCATAATGCAACCTCCTCCTCTTTAATCATTTCGGGGCTCACTGGTTTCACGAGCGCACCCGGGGTTAGTTTGTGGTAGCCTTCAACGACAACCAGCTCGTCGGGTCCAAGCCCGCGTTCTACCACGGTATGATTATTCACTTCGGGGCCGGTTTCGATGAAACGTTTCTCGGCTGTACTGTCGCGGCGGACAACGTATATGTAGGCGCCGCCTTTTTCAATGGCGACCGCCTTGCTGGGAACGACGATGGCGTTTTCACGCACGTCGAGTAACAACTTTACTTTAGTGAATTGTCCCGGCAATAGTTTCCTGTCGGGATTGGGGAGTTCGGCACGCACGCCGAATGTACCCGTTTGGGGATTTACCTGCGGGTCGGCGAAGTCCACGATTCCGGTTAGGGGATAAACCGAGTTATCCGCCAGCGTGATGGTCACGCTGGGTTGCCATGATCGGTTGGCGTCTTTTTCCCCGAGGGTTACATTCCGTTGCTGGCTACGCAGGTAGTCGAGGGCGGTAAGACTGAAATCCACGAGTACCTCGTCACTCTCCACGATGGTGGCCAGTTGGGATTTCCCTCCGGGACCGACCAGTGTACCGATGTCAGCGTACCGTTCACTAATATATCCATCAATCGGGGAACGCACGGTTGTGTAGCTTAATTCGAGTTCCGCTTGTGCGAGGTCAGCCTTGCTCATGGCGACGTTCGCTTTGGCACTTTCGTAGGCCGCCACGGCGTTGTCAAGGTCAAGCTGGCTGGCAGCCTTTTGCTCGTAAAGGGGGCGCAGGCGTTCCACGTCACGCTCGGCTTTTGCCTCTTGGGCTTGATCTTTTGCCAGTTGAGCCTTTGCCTTGTCAACACGTGATTGGTAAAGATCACTGTTTATTTTGAAAAGGGGCGGGTTCCGTTTCACGCGCTTCCCTTCCTCGAAAAGCATCTGTTCCAAGTAACCTTCCACGCGGGCTCTCACCTCGACGAATCCTTTCGCCCGGATCTGCCCGACGTATTCCCCGTATATTTCCACGTTATCTACTCCTACTTTTTCTACAGCCACTACTTGCCGTTCCGGTTCGGTCTTGTCTTTACATCCGGACAAGAGAATGAATGACACGAGTGTAATTGCTATTCCTAATTCTTTCATATTAATTGATTTTGTATACATTTTCGTCGTAATTCTTCTTATGTTATGAAAATAACATGCTACATTTTTACGTGATATTGTAAAAATAAGTTATATTATTGAGGTCCAACATTATTTGTGAATACTGTTCGTTTATTCATTTCACCAATGGCGTGTTTTCGTGTAGAATAATACCACAAATTGTGGAAGGGGCAAGTTGATTTCATGCTCGCTACGGTTTTCATTACTTGGATAGGGTTATAATGCTTTTACAATGAGGTGTCCCACGTAAACGGCCGTTAACCCCAGTACAATGCTGAGGACCGTGTAGGACATAAAATATAGATAGTTTTGTTCTCTCAATAACACGAAGTTCTCGTTCATAAAAGAGGAGAAGGTGGTAAATCCCCCGCATAAACCCACGGTCAAAAACAGACGTAGGTCTGTGTTAAGTAGATTGCCTCGCTCGAACAACCCGTAGAAAATCCCGATCAACAGGCAACCTGTGATGTTCACGATCATCGTGCCAAAAGGGAACGTGGCAAGGAAATGATTTTGTACGAAACGAGTGAGGAGAAATCGAAATATCCCCCCGCAGAAACTTCCGAGACCGATGATAAATAGTGTTTTAAACATATACTACGCCTACTTAATGGTTTAACATTTTACATGTAGGCATCATCAGCTTTTTCAAGCGGTTCGAGGTAGATACCATTACCATAAGTTGGGCGCAAAGGTATGATTTTTTATTGCCTTTGGCAAGTTGCAGGTTAGAAGTTTACAAGTTACAAGTTCTTTTTCCCGACAATCTTTTCCAATTCTTCCTTGTGCGGGAGTCGAGAACTTGTAACTTGCTAACCTGTAACCTGCAACTTGCAAGCGGCAATCTAAGCCTATTTCAATCCACTTCTTTCCAGTAAAGCGTCAACCGTCGGCTCTTGGCCCCGGAAGCGCTTGTAGAGAGTCATTGGGTTTTCTGATGCCCCCTTTTCCAGCACGTTGCGGCGGAACGATTCGGCGGTAGCTTTGTCGAAAATACCGTTTTGTTTGAATAGAGAGAAGGCATCGGCATCCAGAACTTCTGCCCATTTGTAACCATAGTATCCGGCAGCGTATCCCCCGGCAAAGATGTGTCCGAAAGCGGGAGAGAAGGCACTACCTTTTACAAGAGGCATGATCTCCGTTTTGCCCATAGCCCGTTGCTCGAAGTCCGCGAGAGGTTCGGTAACAGGTTCGGTGATCGTGTGCCATGCCATGTCTACCATGCCAAAACTTAACTGACGGTCGCTCGCGTACCCGGCTTGGAAATTGGATGATTTCTTGATTTTGTCAATATATTCCTGCGGAATTTTCTCTCCGGTCTGGTAGTGTACGGCCCATGTATCAAGCCACTCTTTTTCGAGCGCGTAGTTTTCCATGAATTGCGAGGGTAGTTCCACGAAGTCGCGGGACACACCGTCCATGGATGTGGAACCGTAAGTACATTTACTGAACATTCCATGAAGAGCATGGCCGAATTCATGCAAGAAAGTAGTTACCTCGTTGAACGTCAGCAAGGATGGTTTCGTGTCGGTTGGTTTCGTGAAGTTCATCACGAGTGATACCAACGGGCGCTGATCTTTACCGTCATCCATTGTCTGACCGCGGTATTGAGTCATCCATGCTCCGCCTCCCTTGCTTTCCCGCGGGAAAAAGTCCGTGTAGAGAACGGCAAGAAACGATCCGTCATTGTCATATACCTCGTAGGTTTTTACCTCGGGGTGATATAACGGGATGTTGTTCACTTCCTTGAAGGTAATGCCGTAGAGACGGGTTGCCAGGTCAAAGACACCCTTCTGCACGTTTTCGAGCTTGAAGTAGGGTTTCAGCATCTCGTCGTCAAGGGCGTATCTCTCTTGCATTAATTTGTTGGAGTAATAAGACCAGTCCCAGCGTTGCAATTCTCCCTTTAATCCCGCTTTGCGGGCGAAATCCTCCACCTCTTTTTTATCTTTGAGTGCATAGGGGTAAGACGCCTCGTGCAATTCGGAGATGAAATTATTCACGATCTCCGGGGTGTTGGCCATGCGATCGGTTAATGCATAATTCGCGTAGGTCGGGTAACCCATGAGTTTCGCTTTTTCCAGACGCAGGGCGGTGATCTTCTTGACCACTTCCTCGTTGTTATACTCGTTGTCTTTGTATGCCCGTGTCGAGTTGGCACGATACATTTTTTCTCTCAATGTCCGGTTGTCAGCGTATTTCATAAGAGGCCCCATGCTCGGGTAGTGGAGGGTGAAAATCCATCCTTCCTTGCCCCGTTGTTTGGCCGTCATAGCTGCCATTTCCTTGGCACCTTCGGGGAGACCGGAAAGGTCTTTTTCGTCGGTCACGTGCAACTCGAACGCGTTGGTCTCGGCCAGTTCGTTTTTATCAAAGGTCAGGCTTAATTTACCTAGTTCGATGGAAATCTCTTTGAAACGTTCGCGGTCGGCACCTTCTAGGTTTGCTCCCCCGTCGATGAAGGCTTTCCACGTGTTTTCGAGTAACATGGCCTGTTCCTGATTCAGGTTCAAAGTTGCTTTTTGCTCGTGAACTTGTTTTACCCGTTCGAAAAGTTGCGGGTTCATATAAATAGCGTGGCTGAATGAAGTCAGTTTCGGGGACACGTTTTGAGCAATGTCCTGCATCAGACTGTCGGTGAGACAAGCATTCAAGTTGAAGAATATGCCGGAAATGGCATTCATTTTTTCACCGATGTTATCTAGTGCCACGATCGTGTTTTCAAATGTTGGGGTCTCTTTTGAGGAGGCAATTTGCTCTACCTCTTTCTTGGCTTCCTCGATAGCCACGTCAAAAGCCGGTTCGTAGTGCTCGGCCTTGATTTTACCGAAAGGAGGCGTTTGATGGGGTGTGTCAAAATTCGATAAGAGCGGGTTTTGTTCCGTCTTTCCGCAAGATGCCACAAGAAGAATAATTGCAGCCATAAAAGTTGTTTTTCTCATTGTTTTTATTGATTTTGTATTCGAAATTTCGGTCACGAAGTTACAAATAAGTTTGTAAACTCATTTCTTTTTCCCCTTGAACACGATCTTGGGTTCCACGATCATCGGGATCACGGTTACCGTGATGTCAAGGTTAAGTTGATCCTCAGTCACTTTCCCCTTGTGAATGTAGGAAATGGTCTGTTGACCGACAGATACTTTACCGCCACCTTCCAAGTTAAGAGTGGAGTCGGTTTCGGTTACTTTACTCAATGCCGGGTTAACCGTGATGCCTTTCACGGGCATGGTGAAGTCCACGAGATTCAGCGTGACGTTCTTGCTGGTATCCGCCGTGATGCTGATTTTACAGGGAATCGGACCTTCGGGAGTAAGCGTGTTGCCGTTAGCGTCGGGTTTGAGCATAGCCTTCACGTGGTCGGGTAGGATGATTGTGGCCTCGCCCTC
>ENA-UOJO01005305-UOJO01005305.1-human-gut-metagenome-genome-assembly--contig:-P57-NODE-5305-length-10389-cov-4.209890_pt1 | contig 10389 bp, 9 predicted proteins | sample MGYA00242351_ERZ723898 | MGnify/ENA metagenome assembly ERZ723898 | reverse complement strand
GGAGGTGCCTGCTGGAACTTCTTAGCAGCTCTTGGTTACGCAAAGACTAAATGGAGCGATGAGAACAAGCAGAAAGAATTTATGAGGCGTTTGTATCACAATGTATCAGTTATGGATTCCGGTGCCAGAGGTGCGACAACAACGTTTGTGGAAAATGGTAAAGGCGATGTGCTGATTGCATGGGAAAATGAAGCGATTGCAACCATGAAATCCTACGGCGGTAAGTATGAAATTGTAAATCCGTCTGTCAGTATTTTAGCACAGCCAAGTGTTGCGATTGTGGATGATAATGCAAAAGCAAATGGCTCAGAAGAAGTGAGTAAACGGTATTTGGATTTTCTTTATACGAAACAGGCACAGCGGTTAATTGGAAAAAGCGGATACCGCCCAACCGACAAGGAAATTTTGCAGGAATTTGGAAATGAGTTTGATTTGTCTATAAAATTATGGACGATTGACGATTTTGGCGGCTGGGAGAAAGCATATCAGAAATGTTTTGATGATGATGCCATGTTTGATGAGATTTATAACTATTAGAAGAGGAGTTTTTCGGATGAGGAATACAGTCAGACAAAAGAGAGTAAAAAAAGCAAGAGTGATTCCAGGATTTCGCTGCACATTTGGAATTGTTGTGTTAATGCTTTCCCTGATTGTGCTGATTCCGCTGGCTTCAGTGCTTGTGTATTCCTTGAAAATTTCACCGGGAGAATTTTTCTCTCTTCTTTGGAAATCAAATGTAAGAAATGCTTTTTTAACAAGTATTGGCTGTTCACTTGTGGCGGCAGGAATCAATACGGTGTTCGGCATTATCGTGGCATGGACTTTAGTAAAATATGATTTTCCGGGCAAGCGGATTGTGGACGGGCTGATTGAACTTCCCTTTGCACTGCCGACGGCCGTAGCCGGAATTACACTTTCCAAATTATATTCGGAAACCGGATTTTTTGGAAAAATGTTAGCAGGTATTGGAATTAAGGTGACTTATACGAAAACCGGATTGGTTATCGCACTTGTGTTTGTCGGACTTCCTTTTGTAATCCGGGCGGTTCAGCCGGTCCTTGAAAAACTGGATGGACAGTATGAAGAAGCGGCTTATATGTTAGGTGCAAGCCCATCGAAAACATTCAGACGTGTGATTTTACCGGAATTAAGACCTGCGATTTTAACCGGATTTGGTCTGGCACTTGCCAGAGGAATTGGTGAATACGGCAGTGTCATTTACATATCAGGCAACAGTGCAAAAGAAAAGACACAGGTTGTTTCCTATGTAATTATGCAGAAATTAAGTTACATTGATTATGAGAGTGCGACGGCAATTGCCCTTGTGATGTTAGTGCTGTCCTTCGTGTTATTATTGTTTGTCAATATTGTACAGGCACGGCAGGCGGCAAGAACAAATCTGTTATGAGGAGGAAAAAAGGATGGAACGACGAAAGAAAATAACAAAAATTATTTTAATCACGATTACCCTTTTATTTCTTCTGCTCATGCTTGCAGCACCACTTCTTTCGGTTCTTGTCAATTCGCTGAAAGAAGGAATCGGATTTTATGTGCAGGCAATTTCAACACCGTATGTGGTAAGTGCTTTGCTTGTTACTTTGTTAGCGACGGTGATTGCGGTTGTCGTAAATACCTTTTTTGGAATTTGTGCGGCATGGCTCTTGACGAAGTTTTCGTTCCGGGGCAAACAGATTTTAGCTACACTGATTGATATACCATTTTCTATTTCTCCGGTTATTGTAGGTCTTTCCTATTTGATGACATTTGGAAGACTGGGATGGTTTTATCCGGTGATTCGGGCGTTTAACCAGTTCTTTGGTACGAATATCCGAATTACATTTGCAATACCGGGTGTTGTGCTCGCAACCATATTTGTTACCTTCCCGTTTGTATCGAGAGAGATTCTTCCGGTGCTGAATGCACAGGGCAAAGATGAGGAAGAAGCGGCAGCTCTGATGGGCGCCAAAGGTTTTACGATTTTTCGTAAAATTACACTTCCACAGATGAAATGGGGACTGATTTATGGTATCATTTTATGTGCGGCGAGAGCACTTGGTGAGTTTGGCGCGGTAAACGCGTTGTCGAAAACGAGGGGCGAAACCTTTACCCTTCCGCTTGAAATCGATGCGTTATATATGTCGGGAACCGACACATCCGTAACAGCATCGTTTGCGGTATCGTCACTGCTAGTGATTATCGCAATCGTCATATTGTTTGTGAGAAATGTATTAGAACACCGAGATGGTAAGGAGAAAAAAGTATGTATGTAGAAATGAAAAACATTGTAAAAAAATATGGTGATTTTCTTGCTTCTGACCATGTAAGTCTTGGTGTGGAAAAAGGAAAGTTAGTTGCTCTGTTAGGACCGTCCGGCAGCGGAAAGACAACTTTACTGCGGATGATTGCAGGACTTGAGAATCCGAATGAAGGAGATATTTACATTGATGGCAAGCGGGTGAATGATGTACCGGCTGCCAAGCGTGGGATTGGTTTTGTCTTTCAGAATTATGCACTGTTCCGTTATATGACGGTATACGATAATGTGGCATTTGGACTGGTGCTTCAGAAGATGCCGAAAAAGCAGATTAAGGAACGGGTTACGGAATTGTTAGCGATGACCGGTTTGTCAGGGATGGAAAAACGGTATCCGAATCAGTTGTCCGGCGGACAGAGACAAAGAGTTGCTTTTGCCAGAGCGTTAGCACCAAATCCAAGAGTTCTCTTACTCGATGAGCCGTTTGCTGCGATTGATGCGAAAGTGCGTACCGAACTTCGCTCGTGGTTGAAAGAGATGGTCGTAAAACTTGGTATTACAAGTATTTTTGTCACCCATGACCAGGAGGAAGCGGTCGAGGTTGCAGACGAAATTATTATTACCAATCACGGAACGATTGAGCAGATGGGAACGCCGGTTGAAATTTATAAAAGTCCGGCAACACCGTTTGTAGCAAGATTTATCGGCAGGTCTTCGGTTGTTGAGGATTATGATAAGTTGAAAGGTTTCGAGCGGATTGAACATGCCAATCAGGCGGTCATTCGTCCGGAATTTGTGAAAATCTCAAAGAGTGGAAAACTGGACCAATATATCAGTGCCGCTGAAACCGGTGTGGTAACGGATGTCGTGTTCCGAGGAAACCGAATGGATGTTACCGTGGACATCAATGGTATTTTGGTTGTTGGAGAACGTTCTTTGGAAAAAGATTTTGTTTCGGTTGGCGAGACGGTTCATGTATTGATTTACCGATTATATATCTTTGATTCGACGCAGACTTATTTGATGGAAAATAAAGAGATGCAGGAAAGAGAAGATGTATTTTACATTTAACGGGGAGGATACACCATGCAGATTGAGAACAAAAAGATATTGCATACGGACATTCTTATCATTGGCGGCGGAACGGCAGGGTGCTATGCGGCACTTACGATTCGTGAACAGTCCGATTATTCGATTGTCATTGCGGAAAAAGCAAATATCAAACGAAGCGGCTGTTTAGCGGCCGGCGTTAATGCCATTAATGCTTACATTGTGGATGGAAGAAAGCCGGAGGATTATGTGGAGTACGCAAAAAAAGATGCGGACGGCATTGTAAGAGAAGATTTGCTGATGACGATGTCCGAAGGATTAAACCGTGTGACACATAAAATGGAAAACTTAGGACTTGTTATTTTAAAAGATGAAAATGGGAACTATGTTGCCAGAGGAAACCGCAACATAAAAATAAATGGAGAAAATATGAAGCCGCTTTTGGCAAAGGCGGTAGAAAAGTTAGAGGATGTCACAATTTTAAACCGGATTAACATTACCGATTACATTGTGGAGGAGAATGAAATCAAAGGAGCTTTCGGCTTTTCGATTGAAGAAGGTACCGCCTATGAGATAAGAGCAAAGAAGGTGCTCTGTGCGACCGGCGGTGCGGCAGGTTTGTACCGGCCGAATAATCCGGGATTTTCCCGCCACAAAATGTGGTATCCGCCGTTTAATACCGGAGCCGGTTATGCGATGGGGATTCGTGCCGGAGCAGAAATGACAACATTTGAAATGCGTTTTATCGCACTTCGCTGTAAAGATACAATTGCACCGACCGGGACGATTGCTCAGGGCGTTGGTGCGAAGCAGGTGAATGCCAAAGGAGAAGTATACGAAGATAAATACGGTCTGACAACATCGGAGCGTGTCTACGGCACGGTGATGGAAAATTTAGAGGGGCGCGGACCGTGTTATCTGAGAACAGAGGGCATTACCGCAGAGCAGGATGAGTCGCTGAAAAAAGCGTACTTAAACATGGCACCGAGCCAGACACTCAAATGGCTTGAATCGGGTAAAAATCCGAGTGAGCAGAATGTCGAAATCGAGGGCACTGAGCCTTATATCGTCGGTGGCCATACAGCGAGCGGCTACTGGGTTGATACCGACAGAGAGACTACGATTCATGGTTTGTTTGCCGCAGGAGATGTGGCAGGCGGATGTCCGCAGAAATATGTGACCGGTGCGATGGTTGAAGGTGAAATCGCAGCCAAGAAAATAGTTTCTCAATTGAATGAGGAAAGAGATAAAGAGAAGGCATCTGATGAGAGTACAGAGAAAAAAGCTCTTGATGCAAAGATTACGGAGTACAACCGCTACTTATCAAATGAAGGCGGTATGTATGAGACGGAATCATTGGAAGAGGCAATGCAGAAAGTAATGGATGAGTATGCCGGAGGTATTTCCACGCATTATCAATTCAATGAAAAACAGCTTGCACTTGCGAAAGAAAAGATTGAAAAGATAGAAAAACTTGCTGAAAATGTAAACGCTGGTGATATGCATGAGTTGATGTTTGTGTATGAATTGAAAGAACGTCTTACCGTGTGCAAATCGGTAATTGCTCATCTTTTTGCAAGAAAAGAGACAAGATGGCACAGTTTTGATGAAAATTTAGATTATCCTAAAAAGAGCGGTGACTGGTTAAAGTATGTTAATTCCAAAATGGAAGATGGCAAAATCACCGTATTTACCCGTAAATTAGTTGGAAGGGAGGAGCATTATGAGCATCACGATGAATCAGGCGCTCTGTAAAGGCTGTAAAGCCTGCGAGCAGGTATGTCCGGGAAGCCTTATTAAAATGAATGAGGCAGGGAAAGCCTATATCAAGTACCCGAAGGACTGCTGGGGATGTTCCTCTTGTGTGAAAGAATGTCACTTCGGTGCGATTTCCCTCTACTTAGGAGCCGATATCGGCGGTATGGGAAGCAAAATGACAGTCGACAAAAAAGGAGACAAGCTGTACTGGCAGATACACAGACAGGATGGCGAAACCGAGCAGATTGTTCTAAATACGAAAGAGTCCAACAAATATTAACGAGGAGAGAAGAAAGGAAGGAAAACGATATGAGTGAATTATCACATCTGGATGAACTGGAGGCAGAGGCAATTTATATCATTCGCGAAGTTGCGGCGGAATGTGAAAAACCGGTTATGCTGTATTCGATTGGAAAAGACAGTTCGGTTATGTTACACCTGGCAATGAAAGCTTTTTATCCGGAGAAACCGCCATTTCCGTTTTTACACGTAAACACGACATGGAAATTTAAAGAAATGATTGAGTTCCGTGACAGAAGAGCGAAAGAACTTGGCATTGAAATGATTGAATATATCAATGAGGAAGGAGTAAAGCAGGGCATTAATCCATTTGATCATGGTTCTGCTTACACCGATATCATGAAGACACAGGCATTGAAACAGGCGCTTGATAAATATGGTTTTACCGCAGCATTTGGCGGCGGACGAAGAGATGAAGAAAAGTCCCGTGCGAAAGAGAGAATCTTTTCTTTTAGAAATGAGCATCATGCCTGGGATCCGAAAAACCAGCGTCCGGAGATGTGGAAATTATATAATTCCCAGATTCAGAAACATCAGGAAGTGAGAGTGTTCCCACTTTCCAACTGGACAGAGACGGATATCTGGCAGTACATAAGACGGGAAAAAATTGAGATTCCTTCTTTGTATTTTGCAAAAGTCCGCCCGGTTGTTTACCGCGATGGCAACATTATTATGGTGGATGATGACCGCATGAAATTACGTCCGGGTGAAAAAATTGAGCATAAGAGTGTACGTTTCCGTACATTGGGATGCTATCCTCTGACCGGAGGATGCGAGTCAACGGCAACTACTTTGGATGAAATTATTGATGAGACACTTAGTGCCGTATCGTCAGAGAGAACGACACGAGTAATTGATAATGAGGCAGCAGGAAGTATGGAAAGAAGAAAGAGAGAGGGGTATTTCTAAGATGAGCGGATTATTAAAATTTATTACATGCGGAAGCGTGGACGACGGAAAATCAACCTTGATCGGTCATATCCTGTATGATTCAAAACTTCTTTATGCCGATCAGGAAAAAGCGTTGGAACTTGACAGTAAAGTCGGAAGCCGCGGCGGTGCGATTGATTATTCGCTCTTGCTTGACGGATTGATGGCAGAGAGAGAGCAGGGAATTACGATTGACGTGGCATACCGCTATTTTACGACAGATAAGAGAAGTTTTATTGTAGCAGATACGCCGGGTCATGAAGAGTATACAAGAAACATGGCAGTAGGTGCTTCCTTTGCGGATTTGGCAGTTATTTTGATTGATGCCACACAAGGTGTTTTGATTCAGACAAGACGTCATGCGAGAATTTGTGCGTTGATGGGAATCAATTCGTTTGTATTTGCTGTTAATAAAATGGATTTGGTTGATTACAGTAAAGAGCGTTTTGATGAAATCGAAAAACAGATTCAAGAACTTGCCGGTGAACTGAATCTTCAGACAATTCAGATTATTCCGGTTTCCGCAACGGAAGGAGATAATGTAACAAAGAAATCCGATGCGATTGACTGGTATGAAGGACCAACTCTTCTTTCTTATTTGGAAGATGTGGATGTGGCAGAGGATTCTCATGAAAAAGGATTTTATATGCCGGTACAGCGTGTATGCCGTCCGGATCATACCTTCCGTGGTTTCCAGGGACAGGTAGAAAATGGAAATATCCATGTGGGAGACGAGCTGACAACGCTGCCAAGCAATGAAAAGGCAAAAGTAAAAAGTATTTATGTTGGTGATAAGGATAGTAAAGAGGCGAAAAAAGGCCAGCCGGTTACCATTCAGTTAGACAGGGAAGTGGATGTTTCCCGCGGCTGTGTACTTACGGTAGATTCCGGTGTGAAAACGGCATCGACTCTGACTGCCACGATTTTGTGGATGGATGATGACGAATTGTTCCGTGGCAAAAACTTCTTCTTTAAACTCGGAACGAAAACAATTCCTTGTTCTGTGACAGAAATTTCTTATGCGGTAGATGTTAATACCGGTGAGAAAAAGGATGTAAAAAATCTTGCTAAAAATGAGATTGCAAGCTGCAAAATTTCACTGGCAGACCGCATTGTCATCGATGAATTTAAGAATCATAAAACGATGGGTGAATTCATTTTGATTGACCGTGTGACGAATATGACTTCTGCCTGCGGTGTTGTGGAAGAAGTGCATGAGAAAGAGCACAGTGTCTACGAAGGACGTGTGGACCGGGCTGTTCGTGCGGCAACCAATGGACAGAAAGCAATTACAGTTGAATTTGTAAAAGATGACAAGAAGATAAACCGTGCGTTTGTGGAAGACGTCGAGAAAATTCTGAATCTGGATGGCAGACATACATATTTGTATGCTCCTGGAAAAAATGATGATATTGACTGTGTGATTAAACATTTACATCGTGCCGGTATTGTTGTATTATTGTTAGTTGATAAAAAGCAGGCAGATACCATTCAGAATAAGAGTGAATCGTACTTAAGTAACTGGCTTGACGAGGGCGCAGATGCGAAGTGGGCAGCGGATTATATCCGTGAGCAGTCCGTCTTTTTGGGTAATGAAGCAAAACGCGGTGATTACATTTAGAGGAGGACGCCATGAGATTTAATACAGCACTACTGCATCAGGTAGAAAAAGGGGATAAGGAGACCGGTGCTACACTGACTCCGATTTATCATTCCAGTGCTTTTTACCAGTCTTCGGCAGAACAGCATGAAAAGTTGTTTCATAATAAAGCAAACGGATTTTCTTATACGAGAATCAATAATCCGACGATTTTAGCTTTTGAAAATGAAATGACGGCATTGGAAGGTGGAATTGCATCGGTTGCCTGTGCATCCGGTATGGCAGCGATTACGAATGCGCTGTTAAATGTTGTCCGTGCGGGCGAGGAAATTTTAGCGAGTACGAGTTTGTACGGCGGATCCATCGATGTGTTTCATGATTTTGAGGCATTTGGCATTAAAACAGTATTTGTGGATATTCACGATGAGCAGGCGGTGGAAGCCGCCATCAATGAAAAGACCCGCGTGATTTTCGCAGAAACGATTGGTAATCCAAAACTTGATGTTGTGGATATTGAGAAGTTAGCAGAGACAGCACACAAACATAATCTGCCACTTGTGATGGATAACACGGTAGCAACGGCATATCTGGTACGCCCGATTGAAAAAGGGGCGGACATTGTAGTCAATTCGACCTCGAAATACATCAATGCCAACAGTGACGCCATCAGTGGTGTGATTACCGACAGTGGTGCCTTTCGCTGGGACAAGGAGAAATATCCGGGCATGGCAGAGTATGCGAAGTTTGGCAAATTTGCTTTTACGGCAAAACTGCGAAACGGTCTGTTCCGTAATACGGGAGCCTGTTTGTCTCCACAGACAGCGTTTTATAATCTCTTAGGTATGGAAACTCTGGGTCTGCGCATGGAGCGGGCCTGCGATAATGCGAAAAAACTGGCTGAATTTTTAAACACGTATCCGGATGTAACAGTAAATTATCCGGGACTTAGTGACAGTTTATGGCATGCACAGGCAGAGAAAGTTCTGCAAAATGGATATGGAGCAATTCTTACAATTCGAGTTGGCTCCAAAGAGCGTGCGTTTGGTTTGATTAACACATTGACAATACCGAAAATAGTGTCGAATATTGGCGATACGAAAACGTTAATCATTCATCCGGAATCAACGCTGAATGCACACAGTACACAAAAAGAAAAAGAAGAGGCGGGCGTTTTTGATGATTTGATTCGCATTAGTGTCGGAATTGAAGATGTGGAGGATTTAATCGAAGATTTTAAGCACGCACTCAAGTAGAAAGAGCAGGAGGATAAGAAAATGGCAGTCGACTACAGTACACTGAAAAAGGGCGGATTTATGCGCCAGAAACAAAAAAATTGTTTTTCTCTTCGATTGGCAGTCGTAGGAGGAAACTTAACCGCAGAGAATTTGAAGACAATTGCGGAAGTAGCAGACAAATATGGAGATGGACATGTTCACCTGACTTCCCGTCAGAGCGTGGAAATTCCATTTATCAAATTAGATGATATTGATGCCGTAAAAGAAGATTTGGCAAAAGGCGGCTGTAAGCCGGGTGTGTGCGGACCACGTGTTCGTACGATTACTTCCTGTCAGGGAAATCAGATTTGTCCAAGCGGCAACATTGACACATATGATATTGCAAAAAAACTGGATGAGAGATATTTCGCCAGAGAACTTCCACATAAGTTTAAATTTGGTGTGACCGGATGCCAGAACAACTGCTTAAAAGCAGAGGAAAATGATGTTGGTATCAAAGGCGCAACGAAAGTGCAGTGGAAAGAAGATGCCTGCATTTCCTGTGGTGTCTGTGTTAAGGCATGCCGCACTGGTGCGATTACTCTTGAGGATAATAAAATTAAAGTGGATGAGAGTAAATGTAATTACTGTGGACGCTGCGTGAAAGCATGTCCGACGGATGCATGGGATGCAAAAAGCGGTTATCTCGTATCGTTTGGCGGACTGTTTGGCAACCGGATTCACAAAGGTGAGGAAATTTTACCGGTGATTGAATCCGAGGAAGATTTGTTCCGTGTAACGGACGCAGCAATTCAGTTTTTTGATGATAACGCAAATCCAAGCGAACGTTTCCGGTTTACAATCGAGAGAGTTGGCGAAGATAAATTTATAGAAAAGATGAAGGAGGCATATCATGGCTGAGTTTGAAGTAGATGAAAGAGTAGATATTACGGATGTTGTCTGCCCGATGACATTTGTAAAGGCAAAAGTGGCAATGGAAGAGTTGGAAATCGGACAGGTGTTAGCGGTTACGATGAATGATGGAGAACCAGTTCAGAATGTGCCAAGAAGTTTTAAGGAAGAAGGACAGCAGGTTCTGAAATTGATTGACAATGAAAATGGCACCTATGATTTGATTGTTAAAAAGGTAGAAGAATAGGAGGCAGGACATGGCAAAGCGAGTGAATGCAGAAGAGTTTGAAGCCGAAGTTCTTTAGGCCTCTCTTGCGGTTATCGTTGAATTTTATTCGGATAGCTGTATTCCATGTAAACAATTATCGCCG
>ENA-UOJO01005301-UOJO01005301.1-human-gut-metagenome-genome-assembly--contig:-P57-NODE-5301-length-10398-cov-27.681330_pt1 | contig 10398 bp, 6 predicted proteins | sample MGYA00242351_ERZ723898 | MGnify/ENA metagenome assembly ERZ723898 | reverse complement strand
CGGGCAATGATCGCCTTCTGCTGGTTGCCGCCGGACATGCTGCGCACGATGGTGGCGCTGCCCTGGCCGCTGCGCACGTCATACTGGGCGATCAGCTTATCGGAGTACTCCCGCACCTTTTCACTGCGGATAAAGCCGTTGTGCTGGAACTCGGGCTGCCAGTAGCGCTGGAGCACCATATTGTTTTCCAGGCTGTAATCCAGCACCAGACCATGCTTGTGGCGGTCCTCAGGGATATGGCTCATGCCGTCCTTGGAGCGCTGACGGATGCTCTCGTTGGTGATCTCCTTGCCGTCCAGCAGCACCTTGCCGCTGTTGAACTTTTCCAGACCAGTCAGGCCGTAGACAAACTCGGTCTGGCCGTTGCCCTCGATGCCCGCCAGACAGACGATCTCACCGCCACGCACCTGGAAGGAGACGTTCTTGACGGCATCCTTCTTGTGCTGGGCGTTGTGCATGGTAACGTTCTGCACGTCCAGCACCACCTCACCGGGGGCGGCGGGCTTTTTGTCCACCTGCAGCTGAACATCGCGGCCGACCATCATGCGGGAAAGCTCTTCCTTGGTGGTGTCCTTGATGTCCACAGTGCCCATATACTTGCCCTTGCGCAGAACCGTGCAGCGGTCTGCCACTGCCATGATCTCGTTGAGCTTGTGGGTGATGAAGAGGATGGATTTGCCTTCCTTCTTGAACCCGCGCATGATCTCCATCAGCTCGTCGATCTCCTGCGGGGTCAGAACAGCGGTGGGCTCATCAAAGATCAGGATCTCGTTGTCGCGGTAGAGCATCTTCAGGATCTCAACACGCTGCTGCATACCAACAGAGATATCACTGATGAGTGCATCGGGGTCCACACGCAGGCCGTATTTCTCGCTCAGGGCCATGACCTTCTTGCGGGCCTCAGCCTTCTGCAAAAAGCCCAGCTTATTGGGCTCCACGCCCAGAATGATGTTATCCAGCACGCTGAAGCATTCCACCAGCTTGAAGTGCTGGTGCACCATGCCGATGCCCAGTGCGTTTGCATCGTTGGGGTTGCGGACGGCGACCTCCTTGCCGTTCTTGAGGATCTTACCGGCTTCCGGCTGGTACAAGCCGAACAGCACGCTCATCAGCGTACTTTTGCCAGCGCCGTTTTCGCCCAGCAGGGCATGTACCTCGCCCTTGCGCAGCTGCAGGGTGATATCATCGTTTGCCTTGATTCCAGGGAACTCCTTGGTAATGTGGAGCATCTCGATCACAAAATCCTCTGCCAATCTGCTCACTCTCCTTTCGTGTCAAATCGACACCTATACTATTCTGTGTACCATTATACCGTATTTTTGCGGTTTTGCACACTTCTTTTTGATTTTTTGGCGGGATGTACTCTTATAAGTATTACTTTTGTGCAAGCTGCACGATTTTTCGCGAGACAAAAACGACCCTCTCCGTCAAAGCCTGGCGGCAATGACGGAGAGGGTCGTTCCCTGCAGCCCTTGCGGACTGTTCAAATTTTACTGGATGTAGGTGACGTTGGTGAACTCGCTGACGGTGGGCTTGGTAGCGTCGTCAGAGCTGTTGTCAACAACGATCTCGCCGGAAGCGATCTTCTGCTTCAGCTCCTCGTACTCCTCAACCGTGAAGGTCTCGAAGTTCCAGCTGTCCTCATCGGTGGGCAGGCCGATGTAATCGCCGTCCTCCAGACCAAAGTTGCCGTTGGTTGCTGCGATGGTGCTCCACTCGCCTGCCTCGATGTCGGACAGAGAAGTAGAAACAGCCTCAGACAGGCCCTTCATAGCGGAGGTGATGAACGGGTTGTAAGCATAGGTGCCGTCAGCAACGCCGTTTGCGCCGATGTAGTTCTGGTCAACGTCAACGCCGATGACGTAGCCGTTGTTCTTCAGGGCAGCCTCAACAGCGGAGGTGTAGATGCCGCCGCCGCAGGCAAAGACGACCTGAGTGCCGTTGGAGTACCAGCCCTCCATACGGGAGGTGATGTTGGCATCGCCGTAGAACTGGCCGCCGTAGAAGTAGTTGATGTCGATGTTCTGGCCCAGCTCCTGAGCAGCAGCATCAGCGCCCTGCACAAAACCGTAGCCGTAACGGATGACAGCGGGAACAGCCATGCCGCCCAGGAAGCCCAGCTTGGTCTTGCCGTCCTTGGCAATGGCGTAACCTGCCAGATAGCCTGCCTGCTCCTCCTTGAAGGTGATGCAGTAGCAGTTGGAGGGGATCTCATCGGTGCCGATATCGCCCTTGGTGACATCGATAGCGACGAACTTGACATCGGGGTACTGCTCAGCAGCCCATGCCAGAGAAGCACCATACAGGTAGCCGACGCAGACAATGACCTCAGCGCCGTCGTTGACAGCCTGACGGATCATGGTCTCACGGTCCTCATCGGAAGCGTCAGCCTCGGGGATGTAGTACTGGCAGTCATCGCCCATGTAGCCGGAAACAGCAGTCCAGCAAGCCTGGTTGAAGCTCTCGTCATCGATCGTGCCGGTATCGCAGGTCAGAGCGACCTTTGTGATCTTGCTGGCAGCCTCGGAGCCAGCCTCAGAAGCTGCAGAGGAAGCAGTGGAAGAAGCGGTGCTGGTGGAAGAGGAAGAACCACCGCAGGCGGTCAGAGCAGCGGCAGCAGCTGCAGCGCCAGCCACAGCCAGGAAGTTACGACGAGAAATCATCATAAGAAAACTCTCCTTTTTATACATTAAAAATTGCGCTTTACAAAGGGAATGCGCACACTTGCACATTTACTGACCCAAGTATAGCCTGGTCATGTGAGGAAAGCAAGGCATTTCCGATTACAAAATCTTTACAGATTTTTTGTAAAATTCGCATAAAAGTCGTACTATTTCGCCAATTCTGGCAAAATCTCCGCTTCCCGCCTCACTCTTCCACGGCTTTGTTGCCCGCCACGTTGGAGGGGCCAAAGCCGAAGGGCAGCAGCTCGTCCATGCTGCGCTCGATGAAATCATCGGGGGTCTTTGCCATGATGACATTCAGCTCCGGTCCGCCGAACTCAAACAGCGCCTGACGGCAGACCCCGCAGGGTGAGGTGATCTGCTTGTTCACCTCGCCGCGGCGAGAGCCCACCACGGCAATGTCGGTGAAGCGGGTCACACCCTCACTCACCGCCTTGAACAGGGCCGTGCGCTCGGCACAGCTGGTGGGGGTGAAAGCAGCGTTTTCCACATTGCAGCCGGTGAAGATGCGGCCATCTTCGGCCCGCAGGGCAGCACCCACCATAAAGTCGGAGTAAGGCACATAGGCCTGCTCCCGGGCTTCCAGCGCCATCCGGATCAGGGCTTTCTTTTCGTCTAAAGTCAGATTGGTCATAGGGACCTCCTTTTCATTCTAAAGTATAAACAAACGTTTCTGCGTCCTGATACCACGGAAGGGCAATTTCATAGGCTGGGTAATAAGGTACAAGGCAGATATCCTGATTTGGTTGAAAGTCGTTCATCTTTCATCCCCTCTTTTGCACTTCAATTATACGGCGTGTTCTCAAATTCTTCAAGAGATTTCTCGTTGTTCATTTATTATGCAACGAAAATTCTTGCATTTTTCATTACAGACGCATATAATAGAATCAAGAAGGAGGTGTATTAGAATGGCAAATGCAGTCAACGTGAACTTCCGGATGGACCCAGACCTGAAACGCAGCATGGAAGAGGTTTGCGCCGAGATGGGACTTTCTATGACAACGGCATTCACGATTTTCGCCAAAAAAGTTTCCCGGGAGCACCGCATTCCCTTTGAGGTTTCCGCCGACCCGTTCTACTCGGAAAGCAACATCAATCATCTCCGCCAGATCGTCCACGACATCGATACCGGAAAAGCCAAGCTCACTGAGCACGATTTGATCGAGGTAGATTAAATGAGATTGCTTTGGGAAGAGGAAGCATGGGAGGACTACTGCCTTTGGCAGACGCGAGACAAAAAGCTGCTGAAGCGTATCAACACACTTCTGAAAGACATCCAGCGGAACTCCTACGAGGGCATTGGAAAACCCGAGCCCTTAAAAGGTGATTTGAGTGGATGGTGGAGCCGCCGCATCGACGATACGCACCGCATTGTTTATAAAGAGCAGGACGGCAATATCATTATCGCATCCTGTTTCGGACATTATAGTGACACTTAAAACATAAAAGGGTTGTTGTCGTGTGACAACAACCCTTTTTGTGAATGCAAATCAGTACTCCGCGCCCAGTGCGACCTTCATCATGTTGGTGAAGCTGGTCTGACGCTGCTCGGCGGTGGTGATCTCCGGGGAGACGAAGCTGTCGGAGATGGTCAGCAGGCAGGCGGCGTTCTTGCCCAGGACCTGAGCGTTGGCGAAGAGGGCAAAGCTCTCCATCTCCACGCACAGGCAGCCGCGCTCATCCCGCAGCTTTTCCCAGTAGGTGGGCTTTTCATCGGAGGGCTGGCGATAGAACACATCGGAGGAATGGATGTTGCCCTCGATCAGGGGGATGCCCTGCTTTGCGGCAGAAGCACGCAGCTTGTCGTTCAGGGTCTGGCTGGGCAGGGTGAGGTCCCCTTCAAAGCCGCTCTGGACCCGGGCATAATTGCTCTCGCTCACGGCACCGGCGGCCAGCACCACATCAAACAGCTTGGCCTTGTCGGTGTAGCTGCCGGCAGAGCCGATGCGGATGATGTTGTCCACATCGTAGAACTTGTACAGCTCGTAGGAGTAGATGCCGATGGAGGGCATTCCCATGCCGCTGCCCATCACACTGATGGGGCGGCCCTCATAGGTGCCGGTAAAGCCCAGCATTCCACGGACACCGGTGACCTGGCGGACATCCTTGAGGAAGGTATCCGCAATGAACTTTGCCCGCAGCGGATCGCCGGGCATCAGGACGGTCTTTGCGAAATCGCCTTTTTCAGCGCTGATGTGGGGTGTTGCCATAATCATTCTCCTTTTTGTTTGTAAAATAAACCTCTCAGGCGCTTCACGCCAGCTCCTCTGATAGGGAAGCCAAGTTTATGCTTCGCATTGACGGAGAGGTTCTGTTCTGATTTATCGCTTTCCGGGGAACACGCTCTGCGGTGCGATGTACGAGCCGTTGCGGCGGATCTCGAAGTGGCAGTGGTTGCCGGAAGAGCGGCCCGTGCTGCCCACATAGCCGATGAGCTGGCCCTGCCGCACGGTCTGGCCCGCACTGACCGCCAGAGACAGGCAGTGGGCATAGACCGTGGTATAGCCGCCGGAGTGGCTGATGATCACAGAATAACCATAGCCCGTACCGGCACCGGCCTTGTTATAACCCGCCTTGGTCACGGTGCCGCCCGCCGATGCATAGATGGGTGTACCGGCAGAGGCACAGATATCCACGCCCTTATGGCCGCTGCCATACCAGCGCGAGCAGTTGCGGTAACCCGGCACAGGCCAGATAAACTGACCACTGCCGCCGATGTATGCCGCCGCACCGTACTTCGTGACCTTCTTGGTGCCAACGACCACCTTTTTGTTCACCGGCTCCCGGATGGTCTCAGTGGAAAGGATGGTCTGCTCCAGCAGCGCGCCATTGGTATCGTAGACGTTCTGCATGGTGACGCGGCGCAGGCCATTCTCGCCCTCCTGCAGGGTCTTGGTGGTACCCTTGGTGTACTCGTTGGACTGGGTGGTCTCGGTGCCGAAGGGGATCTCCTCCTCCCGCGTCTCCACCTTGGTGATGCGGACTTCCAGCAGAGCCTCCTGCTTGGTCACGATCAGCTGGTCGCCCTCCTGGATATTGGAGTTCTCGGTCAGGGGAGCACCCTTGAAATTCGGATTCAGGGCACACAGCTCCCGGAAGGTCAGGTCGTTCTTCTGGGCAATGTCCCACAGGGTATCGCCCGCCTTGACCGTATAGATTTTCTCCTGCTGCTGCACGCCGGTCAGCATATTCTCGATGGAATTGTCATCCTCAAAGCTGTCGTTGAAATAGACTCCATCTTCCAGCGTCACATTTTTGTTAAAGCCCACGCTGATATTCTCGTCCGTCTGATCCTCGTAGGGGGCCAGCAGGCTCTCCAGATAGCTGCGCAGGGTGTCACCATCGGAGCAGACTGCCGTCAGTTCCCCGTCCAGATACAGGGCGGTGCCCTCACTGATCTGGTCACTGGCACTCTGCAGAATGGCGTTTGCCGTCTCGCTCTCGTCCATGGTCTTGTGGGTCACAGAGATGGTATAGGTCGGCTCGATGGTCAGCTCGGTCTTGTCCGAACCGGCGTAGTTGATGCGCTGCATCACATCCTCTTTTGCGAGGTTGAACACTTCCTCATTGGCCACATAGCCAACGGTCTGGCCGTTCACCTGCACAGCCAGCGCATAGGGCTGGGCCATCGTCCTGTTCCAGACCGTGACGAACACGGCCAGCATACACAGGGGCAGGATGTACATTGCTGTCCGGGGCAGCAGGCTCAGGTTGCGCTTGAGCCCGCCCACAAAATAGCGCCCGGCCGCTTTTACGGAAGCACCAAAGCCCCGCTCCCGGCGCACGTCGTTGGCGTGGGCCGCCACAGCGCCGAGGCCCTTGAAGAACAGGTAAAGCGGTGCCAGCAGATCCTTGAACATCTGCGCCGCACCGGGAAAGGCTGTTGCAATGATGGTATGCCGGGCATTCCTGCACCAGCGGGCCACTCTGTGGGCCACGGCAGCAATGCCGCGCCCTGTGCGCACCACCATGTACTCTGCCGCAAAGCCCAGTGCATAAAGTGCCTCGCCAAATGCCAGCACCACGGCACTGGCCCGCAGCTTTTTGGCCACATCATTCATGTGCCGCTGCGTTTTGCGGCGGAAACGGTGCCGCCGCAGCAGGCCGGAGATCTGGACCTTTGCCCAGAAGCTTCGCAGTTTTTCTCTGCCCTTCACCGGCGCTGCAGGAGCCTGGCTCTGCGGCTCCTTTGTTTTTTCTTCGATCAAAAGGGGTTGCTCCTTCCTGACGTTTTGGGTCGAAAGTTACAAATTCATATCAATTATACACTCTGCCCGGGCCGATACAAGGCTTGTCACAAAATTTGGGCAGAGCTTTCACAGAGGTTTCACCGTATTTTCATATTTCAGCATCCAGCAATGCCCGCATATCCTCGGGCAGGGGGCTCTCCACTGCAACGGTGCGGGCGTGTTCCCCCACCGGCGTTTCCAGCCGGATGCCGCCGGGCACCTCGGTGTAAGCCGGCACCCGGAAACTCTGCCGGGCGCAATGGAGCGCCTGCCGGGCAATGCGGTCACGGTGCCCGCCGTAAAGGTCGTCCCCGGCCAGCGGGTGGCCGATGGATGCAAAGTGCACCCGGATCTGATGGGTGCGGCCCGTCACGGGAACACAGGCGGCAAGGCTCAGGCCCTGCGCTGCCCTTAATATGGTATACTCGGTGCGGCTGGGCTTGCCCTCGGGGGTCACGCACCGCCCGATGATGCTGTCCCCTCTCCGGCCAATGGGGGCATCGATGACTCCGGGGCCAAGGGGCAGTTCACCCTCCACGATGGCGTAATAGAGTTTCTCTACGCCCTCGGCCAGCAGGGGCGCGGCATAGCCGTTCTTTGCGGCCAGCACCAGCCCGCTGGTGTCTTTATCGATCCGGTTCACCGGGCGGAACACCGGGCTTTCGCCGTGGGCAGCCGCCCAGGCGGCATAGCCGTTGGCCAGGGTGTCCCGGGGGTAGTTCAGGGTGGGGTGGACCGCCAGATGGGGCGGTTTTTCCAGCACCACGGCAAAAGCATCCTCGTAAACGACCCTGACCGGGATCTCAGGCTGCGGCTCCACGCCGGGGCCGTCGGCGGGCAGCGCAAAGCGGATGGTCTGCCCCGCCTGCACGCGGCGGTTGGCCAGAATGGGCGCATCGTCCGCAAAAAAGCCGCTGCCATGGAATTTGACCGCCCGGGCCAGCTCCGTGGAGACAGCACACCGGCGCAGAAAGCCGCGCAGCAGCACGCCATCGGCTTCGGGTGGGACATTGAAAAGCAGCTGCATCCTTTGTCCCTCCCCAAAAATTTCACGCCATATTTAAATTTATTATACCAAATTTTATCGTCACTTGCAAATCTTGTTTTTTTATGGTATCATGGGGAGCGGAAAACGAGTGGAACATACGGCGGCGGGGCGGCTTTGACCGCTCTGAGGAAAGTCCGGGCCTCACAGAGCACGGTAACTGCTAACGGCAGCCGAGGGTGACCTCAGGGAAAGTGCAACAGAAAACAAACCGCCGCAGCAATGCGGTAAGGATGAAACGGCGAGGTAAGAGCTCACCAGCGCATGGGTGACCATGCGGCTTTGTAAACCCTACCGGAAGCAACGCCTATATGGGACGTACAGCGCTGCTCGCGTGTCCCGAAGGCGGCACGAGCCTGTCAGCAATGGCAGGCCTAGACAGATCGTCGTTTAATACAGAACCCGGCTTACGGTCCATCTCGTTTTCCATTTGGTGTATCTGCAGGGGGTTGTTAGAACCCTTCTTTGCCCCGCCGTCAGGCGCAGAGGCAGAGAGGGTTGATAACAGCCCTCTTTTCGTTTTGGCCAGAGTGTGGTATACTATCCTCACCACGGGAGCACAGTTGTTCGCCGTGGGCAAACAAGAGAGACAGGATGTGAAATCCTCCGATGAAAGATGGTTTTTTGAAAGCAGCAGCCCTCTCGCCCGCGCTTCGGGTGGCGGACTGCGCCTACAACACCCGGCAGATCCTCACGGAGCTGCGTGCCGCCGCCGCCCGCGGCGTAAAGCTGGCCGTGTTCCCTGAGTTCTGCCTGACCGGCTATACCTGCGGCGACCTGTTTTTGCAGCGCACCCTGCAGCAGGGAGCCCTGACCGGCCTGCAGGAGCTGCTGGATGCCAGCCGGGAGCTGGACACCGTGGCCCTTGTGGGCCTGCCCCTGATGGTGCGGGGCAAGCTGTACAACTGCGCTGCCGTGCTCTGCCGCGGGCAGCTGCTGGGTCTGGTTCCCAAAACGTACCTGCCCAACTACGGCGAGTTTTATGAAAAGCGGCAGTTCACCCCCGGTTCCACCGAGGTGGAGTGGGTGAATGTCTGCGGGCAGGATGTCCCCTTTGGCACCTCCCTGCTCTTCCGCTGCCGCCAGATGCCCAGCTTTGTGCTGGGCGTGGAGCTCTGCGAGGACCTGTGGAGCGCCCTGCCGCCCTCCACCTTCCACGCACTGGCAGGCGCTACCGTCATCGCCAACCTTTCGGCCAGCGATGAAACGGTAGGCAAGGCCGAGTACCGCCGGGCACTGGTGGAAAACCAGTCTGCCCGCCTGCTCTGCGGCTACCTGTACGCCTCGGCAGGCCACGGCGAGAGCACCCAGGACATGGTGTTCGCAGGCCACGACCTGATCGCCGAGAACGGCACCCTGCTGGCCGAGGTAAAGCCCTTTGCAGGCGGCCTTGCCGAGACGGAGCTGGACTGCCAGCGGATGGAGTCGGAGCGGGCGCGCAACACCAGCTTTGAGCCCAGCACCGAGGGCTACCAGACCGTGGAGTTCGACCTGGCCCTGACCGACACCGTGCTGACCCGCTGGGTAGACCCTACCCCCTTTATCCCCCACAACGAGCAGCTGCGTGCCGAGCGCTGTGAGCTGATTTTGAAGATGCAGGCCGACGGCCTGGCCAAGCGTCTTGAGCACGCCCGCGCCAAAACAGCCGTCATCGGCATTTCGGGCGGTCTGGACAGCTGCCTTGCCCTGCTGGTGGCTGTCCGCGCCATGAAGCAGCTGGGCCGCCCCACCACCGATGTGCTGGCCGTGACCATGCCCTGCTTTGGCACCACCAAGCGCACCCGCAGCAATGCGGAGATCCTCTGTGACGAGCTGCACGTCAGCTTTACCGAGATCGACATTGCCGCCACGGTGCACAGCCACTTCCGGGACATCGGCCAGGACGAGAACGTGCTGGACGTGACCTACGAGAACGGCCAGGCCCGCGTGCGCACGCTGGAACTGATGGACACCGCCAACCGCACCGGCGGCCTGGTGGTGGGCACCGGTGACCTTTCCGAGCTGGCCCTGGGCTGGGCCACCTACAACGGCGACCACATGAGCATGTACGGCGTGAACGCAGGCGTACCCAAAACGCTGGTGCGCCACCTTGTCCGGTACGAAGCCGACATTGCCGCCACCCCGGCCCTGAAAGAGGTGCTGCTGGACATCCTCGACACCCCTGTGTCCCCCGAGCTGCTGCCCGCCAAGGACAACGGTGAGATCGCACAGCGCACCGAGGATCTGGTGGGCCCCTATGAACTGCACGACTTCTACCTTTATTATGTGCTCCGCTTCGGCTTTGGCCCGGCAAAGATCTTCCGGCTGGCCAGGGCAGCCTTTGCGGGCCGGGAGGAATACCCGGACGCGGTGCTTTACAAGTGGCTGCGCAACTTCTACTGGCGATTCTTTGCCCAGCAGTTCAAGCGCAGCTGCCTGCCCGACGGCCCCAAGATCGGCA
>ENA-UOJO01005294-UOJO01005294.1-human-gut-metagenome-genome-assembly--contig:-P57-NODE-5294-length-10407-cov-3.330564_pt1 | contig 10407 bp, 9 predicted proteins | sample MGYA00242351_ERZ723898 | MGnify/ENA metagenome assembly ERZ723898 | reverse complement strand
AATTTTGTAAAGAGGTACGATGAAAAAAATCGTACTTCTTTTGTGCTATTTTTGCATAAAATGCGTTAATTTTGAAAAAACTGTTTACAAGCAGGAAAAAATGGTTTATAATACTTTCGTAAAAACAGCACGAGATTGCTCGAAATTGCAAATCCCGATATTAATTTGCTATCCTCTTAATCCATTTCCCATATATGAATACCCCTGTGTCAAATTTCACAGGGGTATTCTGTTTGCTATAATTTATAATAATACAGCCTCTCAGTTCTGATAGTTGATTTTTTCTTCTGTTATCATAGGATAAGAGATAAGCTCATTACCGTCAAGGTTTTCTTTTCTCATATCAACAGCGGAAATGCGGTGATTATCGTAAGTTGTGTAATAATAAATGCCTTTATCCGCATTACAGCAAGAGGTATAGATAGTAATCTCGTACTCTCCGTCTTTTACCTCACAGCAGCCTCTCTGCTGGTCAACCGAGCCGAGTATATGGAAAAACTGGCTTACGCTTTCGGTTTCGCCTTTTCCGGAAACGGAGTTAGCCTTTACAAAAGCCACACGCACGAATCTTGATTGTGACGAAAGATCGCCCGGAAGTCCGATAGCACCCATACCTCTGCTGTAGGTTTTAAGCTCCAGCTTATCCGAGAAATTGTTCTGAGGCTGTTTTCTTGATAAATGCATATAATCGTTCAATCTGAACATTTGCTCGTCAAAGGGCGGATTGTTGGTAAGCACACCTATCGGATTATCATAAACCTTTATTCCGTCCGATACCGATTCAACGGTTATTGCGCTGTTCCTGTCCGCAATTATCCAGTGGAGCTGACCTGCAGGCATCTGCTCGTCAAAGGGCGTATCGGTTATATTGATTTTAGAAATCAGCTCTTTCGCATCATTTACATCTGCACACTTTGCAAGAATATACGGAATAAATTCATACTGTGCTACGTTGTCCTTATCGGGAATATCTTTAAAATAACGGGCATTGCCGACAAAGTTAAGCCCTGCCATACAAAGCCCCTTTTCGTTCACTGCATCATAGAACAACGGGTAACCTTTGGCAATATGAGCCGTACCGATCACTGCATAGTGACTTTCGCAAACTCCCATATTCAGAAATTGCAATCTGAAATTTCTCGGCATGATTACAATTTCCTCGCCGTATGAACATTCGTAATCAAGCGTTCTTCCAAAATAGAAATCTTCTGTCTTGTATGTTGCGGCTGTACACATATTATTACCTCCGTGTTTTTTAAGTTTCTGTTATTATTCTACTACATTTTCCCCTGTAAGTAAAGAAATATTACGATAAAAAGGGCTGTGCCGAAACACTGCCCTCAGATTATTCACTTAAAATCTCAATCGTTGAATTTAGCCATAAGCTCTTTTATAAGCTCCTGAACCTTGTCTGCGGTTTCCTCAACGGGAACTTTATATGAGAAGCTCTTATCCCTTGCAGAAATCTCACAGCAGTTATCCTTCAGGTTTCTGGGGCTTACAACAACTCTCAGCGGTACGCCGAGAAGGTCTGCGTCAGAGAACATAACACCTGCGCTTACCTGTCTGTCGTCATAGATAACCTCGGCACCTGCGTTCTGTAAAGCGTCATACAGCTTATCTGCACAAGCCTTAACATCTGCGTCATCTGAACGTACAGCGCAGATATGAACCTGCCACGGAGCAATAGGCATAGGCCAGATAGGACCGTAATCATCGTGGTGCGCCTCGCATACCGAAGCCGCAAGTCTGCCGACACCGATACCGTAACAGCCCATAATAGGAGTCTTTTCCTCGCCGTTGCTGTCAAGGTAGGTCATACCCATAGTCTTTGTGTACTTTGTACCGAGCTGGAATATGTTTCCGACCTCGATACCTCTTGAAATAGAAATTGAGTGCTTGTGGCAATTGGGGCAGATGCCGCCGTCAAGAATCTTTGCAAAGTCGTGATATTCAACATTTGCACAATCACGGTCATTGTCACGACCGGTGTAATGATATTCTTCCTTATTTGCGCCGCAAGAAAGGTTGTTTGTATTCTGAAGCGAAGTATCAAACAGAACGGTCATATTTTCGGGAAGACCGACAGGTCCGATATATCCTGCGTTAAGACCGCATTCTTCTGTGATTACGGCAGGGTGAATTTCACAGCCTAAGAAGTTGCGGAGCTTTGTTTCGTTTACGTCTATATCGCCTCTTGTGAATACGACAACATAGCTGTCATCTGCGTTTCTCTGATATACGACAGCCTTGCAGCTCTTTTCCTTGGGAGTATGCAAAAAGTCGCATATTTCTTCTATCGTATGGATATTCGGAGTATGAACAAGCTCCATAGGTGCGGAAACTTCATCTCTTGTGTTCTCGATAATGCTATCTGCGGCCTCCATATTCGCATTGAAACCACATTCGTGACAGCTTGCTATTGTATCCTCGCCTACAGGTGTAAGGAGCATGAATTCGTGTGAAATACTGCCGCCCATCATACCGGAATCGGACTTGACCGAGATTACCTCGGGAACACCTGCACGTCTGAATATGTTTTCATAAGCCTTGTGGCACTTATCGTAATACTGCTCAAGATCTTCCTGCGATGTGTGGAATGAGTAAGCGTCCTTCATTGTGAACTCACGGACTCTGATAAGACCGCCTCTCGGACGAGCTTCATCACGGAACTTTGTCTGTATCTGATAAATCATGAAGGGGTACTTTGTGTAGCTCTTGCCGTATTCACGCACGAGATGTACAGCGGCTTCCTCGTGTGTCATACCGAGTACCATAGGCATTCTGTTGCGGTCTGTAAAACGTAACAGCTCACTGCCGATGCTTTCGTATCTGCCTGACTCCTGCCAGAGTGAAGCGGGCATAACGACAGGGAACTGTACTTCCTGTCCGTCTATCTTGTCCATTTCTTCTCTGATGATCTGTTCAATCTTCTTTGTGATTCTCTTTGTGGGTGCGTATGACGAGAAGATACCGTTAGCCATATACTTGATATAGCCGCCTCTCACCATAATTGCGTGGCTGTCAATCTGACAGTCCGAGGGTCTTTCTTTAAAACGGTCGCCGACCAGCTTGTCGAGTTTCATTGCATATCCTCCTGAATTCCGGGCATAAAAAAAGCCCGAAGCATTAAATTTGCTTAGGGCGAAACATTGTTCCGTGGTACCACCTAAATTCGGTATAACCGCACTTGTATCTCTGTAACGGGAGAAACCGGTAACACTCATCGTGTACAGCTCAAAGACGGGTTCGATAAAACCTTGTCGGGAGCTTGCACCAACCGCTCTTTCTCTGTGACGCAGATTTATCTACTGTTTCTTGTCATAGCTTTTCTGTATGGTATTATTTTAGCACAGAGGAGAGGGATTGTCAAGGGGGAAAAGGGAACACCGCAGAGCATTTCCTCTGCGGTGTTTTACGGAGTATGTTTGTTTATCTTTAAGCTGTATTCTGAATTTATGATGCAAGCGCCTTACCGAGAGCAACGCACTGCTCGGTAGCTGTGTCATCGGGAGCTTCGTTGCAAATAACGCCTTCGCCCGCCATAACTGCACCGTCAGCGATGCACTGTTCCTCCCAGTTTCTCATCCATTCGCCGTCGCCCCAGCCGTAAGAACCGAAAAGTCCTACCTTCTTGCCTGACAGCTTTGCTTCACAAGCGTTGAACATAGGCTCGAACTCGCTGTCCTCAAGCTGTTCACTGCCCATTGAGGGACAACCGAAAGCGATAGAATCAAACTGATCTACCATATCCGCAGAGAAGTCGGCCGCTGTAAATACGCTTACCTCTGCGCCTGCGCTCTTTGCGCCCTCTGCAACCGAGCCTGCCATAGCCTCAGTGTTGCCTGTTCCGCTCCAATATACTACTGCTGTTTTCATAATAAAAATCCTTTCATTCTGATATTTTTTATATTATGCAACCGTAAGCTGCACGATACTCCTGCCGTTTGCCCACATCTTTTGGTAGACAGCTCTGCACTTGTCAAATCTCGCAAAGGTGCGTATAGCCTCGCACTCGTTGCAGTATACCTTCCAACAGCCCGTGCATCTGCTGTTTTTGCCCCCGTTATCAATAAATCCGATAACATCTCCGAGCGGATAACCTAAGAACAGTCCTATCTCGTGCGGAAACAATTCGCTTTTCGCCAGCTTGCCGCCAAGTACCTCAAGGCACAAATCAATATCTGTATTCTCGTATCCGTGACATTTCATAAAACGCTCAACGCCCGGTCGGCTGAAATCTTTAGCAAGACGTTTCGCCCTGTATACATATATAAGCGCCGTGTTTTCACGCTTTCTCAGAACCGTTACGGTAATTCCTTTGCCCGACAGTTCCTTGTTCCAACGCTCTACAGCCTTGTTAAGCTCATCCGTACTGCTGTATCTGTAATTGAAAAGATTCGCCGTCTTAAGCGATGCAAGAGTAGGGGAGCAATTGTCAATCAGATATTGTTCGAAACAGTATCTGTTCATAATGATGCACTTCTTTCCGCTAAAAGCTGTGATAAAGCAACCACACTGCTTGAGTGTACTCTTGCCACCGGAACGCTGTTGCGCTTCGCCTCCTGTGTTGCGCTCAGCATCATCTTGTGCGATACAGTATTTGTAAACAGTATCAGTAAATCGGGAGTGCCGACCTTCTTTTTAAGCGAGCTGTTTTCCTTTACAAAGACTTTAGCCTTATCGTAACCGTAAGCCTTGCATATATCCGCATAGCGTGTTTCCATGCGCTCGTTACCGCCGATTATTACTACGCTCATATCCTGTCCTTTCTGATGAAATATGTTAGTCTACACTAACCATATCCGTTTAAATAAACGGCGAAATGCCGTTCATTCGTAAAGTTGTCTTATGTAAACTGCGTTAGCCTAAGCTAACTGTATATAGTTTATCATACGGTTTTCGTTTTGTCAATAGGGTATCGGTAATTTTTATAGAATTTTTTTGCCTCTGTAACAAATTCAAAAGCAGGCTCGCCTTTTATCAGTTTCTTTGAATACAGCCCCAATAACACCGGTGCCAATCCGTCGATGCGGATATATTCAAGTTCGCTGTCATTCATATACGGCATCATCGGAAAAGCTGTTACTCCAAGCCCTGCCTTCGCCATAGCTAAAGCCGCCTCGCAGCCGTCCGCAAGCAGTACGTTGCTGTTATTCGGCAGGCCGAGCTTCATATACCCTTCCATTGCCGCATCGGGACACTTGTGCCTTTTAATAAGTATAACACGTCTGCCGTTTATATCGTTTATATTTATGCTTTTTCTTCCGCTCAGTTCATCGTCTTTACGGCATATCAGCATAACAGGACACTCACACAGTGCAGTAAAGCACTCTGCTTTTGCGGTTTCGTTTTCAGACTTGATAGCGAATATAATCTGCAGCTTGTTTTCCTCAAGCAGATTATCAAGCGATTTGAACGGCATCATAGTAATCTCCGGCTCAAAATTCGGATACATCTTCCCGATAATGTTCATCACCGGTACAGCCGCATCAAGCTCGTACTGATTATGAACACCGATAGCTACTGTCCGCTTTTTCTCCTTAACATTGGTACTCAGGCGATGGATAGAATTCATCGCTGTTCTGACTATCGTTTCCGCATCGCCTATAAAAATCAGTCCCTCTTTTGTAAGCTGAACGCTTTTATTCGTTCTCAGAAACAACCTCACCCCAAGCTCCGCCTCAAGCGATGAAATCTGATGGCTGACGGCAGGCTGACTTATATTCACCATTTCTGCCGCTTTTGAAAAATTGAGGGTTTCCGCAACCGCAAGAAAGCATTCAAGCTGAGTAGTATTCATAACAAACTCCTTTTTTAATTAACGATAAATATTCTTTATTGATTATAACATATTTGTATTTTACATTCAAGACCGTTTGGTGTATTATTATCAAGGAGATAAACTGTTAGCATATTATCGGTAAGGAGGTTAACCGTTATGAATGAAACCGACATTCAGGCGATAATGATTGATAACAAGACCATAAATCAGCGTATCGAAAACAGTCTGAACGTGATTTTTGCCGATATTGATATTACTGCGGCGCAGGGCAGAGTGCTTATGTATATCGCAAATTCCCCAGGAAAAGATATATTCGCCGCCGACTTGCATAAACATCTTTGCATCTCAAAGCCTTCGGTTTCCGCACTTATTAAAAAGCTGAGAAAATCGGGATATATAAGCTGTACAGGCTGTGAAAGCGATGAACGCTACAAAAATCTTACCGCAACAAATAAGGGCAGACAGACAGCAGGGCTTATATCCCGTCATATGAGAAATATAGAGCAGGCGGCATTCCGCAGCTTTACAGATTCCGAGCTGAATGAATTCATGCGGCTTCAGAAAAAGCTGCTGAACAATATAGACAACATAAATACAGATAACTTGAAACAGAAAGGATGACAGATTAAGTGAAAGAGCTTCTTAAACAGGTAAAGCAGTACAAGAAAGATTCTGTCTTAGCTCCCGTCTATTCGGCACTTGAGGTTGTTATGGAGGTAATAATCCCTTTCGTAATGGCGTTGCTGATTGACGAAGGCGTAGAGAAAGGCAATATGAACAATATACTGCTATACGGAATAAATATGATAGTCCTCGCTATGATAATTCTTATTGTAGGAATGATGGCAGGCAAATATGCCGCAAGCGCATCGTCGGGCTTTGCCTGTAATTTAAGAGAGGCGATGTACCGCAACATACAGCGCTTCTCATTTTCAAACATAGACAAGTTCAGTACAGCAGGACTTGTTACCCGTATGACGACCGACGTAACAAACGTTCAGAACGCATATCAGATGATAATAAGAATAGCCGTTAGAGCGCCTCTTATGCTGATAAGCAGTATGGCTATGTGCTTTGTGGTAAATGCGGATATGAGCTTTATATTCCTCGGCGCTATAGTTTTCCTTGCGGTAGTTCTTGTGATAATTATGCTCAGGGCAATGAAGATTTTCAATGTGGCATTCACAAAATATGACGACCTTAACGCAAGCGTACAGGAGAATATCTCAGGCATCAGAGTGGTGAAATCGTACGTCCGTGAGGATTATGAGAACGAAAAGTTCAAGAAAGCCTCCGGCAATCTTTATAATATGTTCAAAAAAGCCGAAAGCACACTTGCTTTCAATAACCCTGTGATGATGCTTGTAATCTATGCCTGTATTATGGCAATCTGCTGGTTCGGAGCTAAGTTTATCGTTGTTGACAAGACCTTGCAGATAGGCGAGCTTACATCGCTGTTCAGCTATGTAATGGGTTCAATGATGTCGCTTATGATGCTCTCGATGATATTCGTTATGATCACAATGAGCGTTGCAAGTATGCGACGTATAACCGAGGTTCTGCGTGAACAGCCCGATCTTGCCGAGCCTTTCGCTCCCGTAGAGTTAATGTCAAACGGCAGCATAGACTTCGACAATGTGCATTTCAGATACCATAAGACAAGCGAGGAGGAGGTCCTCACCGACATAAACCTGCACATAAAGTCAGGTGAAACCATCGGAATAATCGGCGGAACGGGCTGCGGAAAGACCAGTCTTGTAAATCTTATCAGCCGTCTTTATGATGTACAGCAGGGAAGTGTAAAGGTAGGCGGCGTTGATGTAAAGGACTACGATATGAAGTTCCTGCGTGATCAGGTATCGGTAGTGTTGCAGAAAAATGTCCTGTTCTCAGGCACTATACTTGATAATCTACGCTGGGGCAACGAAAACGCCACAGAGGAAGAATGCATCGAGGCTTGTAAGTGGGCTTGCGCTGATGAATTCATCGAGCGTTTTCCCGATAAGTACAATACGGTTATCGAACGTGGCGGTACTAACGTATCCGGCGGTCAGAAACAGCGTATATGTATAGCAAGAGCACTTCTCAAAAAGCCTGCCGTGCTTATACTTGACGATTCCACAAGCGCAGTGGATACAGCTACAGACGCAAAGATAAGAGCGGCATTCCAGAAGTGCATACCCGGTACAACCAAGATAATTATTGCGCAGCGTGTATCAAGCGTTCAGGATGCGGATCGCATAGTCGTTCTTGACGACGGCAGAATAAACGGTGTCGGAACGCACGATGAGCTTGTTGCAAATAATGAGATATACAGAGATATATACGAATCTCAGACAAAGGACGGCGGCGACTTTGACCGCCCCCAGAATTAAGGAAAGGAGCGTAACGTAATGGATAAAAGAAAAATGGGACCCCGTCCCGATGTTTCACCGAAGGAACAGGTAAAACTGCTCGGCAGAATTATCAAATACACATTCAGCCGTTATAAATTCTCGTGTATCTGCGTTGTTGTATGTATTCTTGTCCAGGCGGTCGCAACGCTTGTCGGAATGCTTTTCATACAGTCGCTTATCGACGATTATATCAAGCCTATGATTGCAGCCAAAAGCACAGACTTCACACCTCTTGCGTTTGCAATGCTCAGACTTGCGATAGTTTACGTTGTCGGTCTTGCGGCATCTTATGCGTATAACAGGATAATGGTAAACGTAGGACAAGGTACGCTCAGAAACTTCCGTAATGACCTTTTCACCAATATGGAAAAGCTCCCGATAAAGTATTTCGACACACATCAGCACGGCGATATAATGTCGGTTTATACAAATGATATCGATACATTCAGACAGTTTATATGTCAGAGTATCCCACAAGTGATAAACTGCGGCACAACAGTTATAATCTCGCTTGTTTCTATGCTTATTATGAGCATACCGATGACGATACTTGCCGTAGGTATGGCGGCTGTGATGCTTGTTGTAACTAAGAAGATCGCCGCAAAATCAGGTAAATATTTCGGTAAACAGCAGCACGATCTGGGCGAGGTCGATGGCTTTATTGAAGAAATGCTTGACGGTCAGAAGGTAGTAAAGGTGTTCTGTCACGAGCAGGAGGCAATAGACGATTTTGTAAAGATAAACGATAACCTCAGAAACAGCGCATATAAGGCAAACAAGTATGCGAATATCCTGATGCCGATAAACGCCAATATAGGCAACATCAGTTATGTTTTATGTGCGTTGCTCGGCGCAGTGCTTGCAACAAACGGCTTTGGCGGTCTTACTCTCGGTACTATTGTTTCATTCTGTACGCTCAACAAGAATTTTACAAACCCGATTTCACAGCTAAGTCAGCAGATGACATTCGTGATAATGGCTTCAGCAGGTGCAATGCGTCTGTTCGATCTTATGGATCAGAAGCCTGAACACGATGACGGTTATGTCGAGCTTGTCAATGCGGAAATTGACGAAAACGGCAATATTACGGAGGTTGATCACCGCACAGGTAAATGGGCGTGGAAGCATCCTCATAAAGCGGACGGAACGGTGTCGTATAAAAGGCAGGAGGGCGGTATTGTCTTTGACGGCGTAGACTTTGGCTACACAGAAGAAAAAAATGTACATAACGACAAAAAACTCAATGCAAAACCCCGTCCGAAAATTGATTTTTTATGCTCGACCGGTGCAGGAAAAACTACCATAACCAATCTTATAAACCGTTTCTACGATATTCAGGACGGTAAGATAAGATATGACGAAATCAATATAAATAAGATAAAGAAGCCCGAACTGCGTAAGTCGCTCGGCATCGTTTTACAGGAAACCAATCTGTTCACAGGCACGGTAATGGATAATATCCGCTACGGCAAGCTGGACGCTACGGATGAAGAATGTATAGCTGCCGCAAAGCTTGCTAATGCCGACAGCTTTATAAGAAGACTTCCCGACGGTTATCAGACTATGCTTACAGGTGACGGTGCTAATTTAAGCCAGGGTCAGCGTCAGCTGTTATCAATAGCAAGAGCGGCGGTCGCAGATCCTCCTGTACTGATTCTTGACGAGGCTACCTCGTCAATAGATACCCGTACCGAAAAGCTCGTGCAGGCGGGAATGGACGCACTTATGCACGGCAGAACAACGTTCGTTATCGCTCACAGGCTTTCAACCGTGCGCAACTCCGATTGTATTATGGTGCTTGAGCAGGGCAGAATTATCGAGCGTGGCACGCACGACGAGCTTATAGCAAAGAAGGGCAAGTATTACAGCCTGTACACCGGTAACTTCTCTGAAGAAACCGCCTGAGGCGGTAAGCACCCTGTTCGCCTTTCTCGAGGCAGGCAGTTTGTTAACATCTGCACAGAATCCGCTGTTTTTATAACGGCGGATTTTCTGCATCAACATATCAAAACGGGTCAAGGCGATGTTGGTTATTGCGTTATTATAATAGAAATTATTTGCCGCCTTTGCATTCTTACCATAACTTCCTATTGCCAACCGTCCTTATTTATGGTATCATTATATAAAGATTTACCTAAAAGGAGAACGCTTATGAGCGATAAATTATATACCCCTTCAAACCCCAACGCACAGCAGGGTGTACGCAATGTGCTTAAATATCTGTCC
>ENA-UOJO01005292-UOJO01005292.1-human-gut-metagenome-genome-assembly--contig:-P57-NODE-5292-length-10410-cov-8.704877_pt1 | contig 10410 bp, 9 predicted proteins | sample MGYA00242351_ERZ723898 | MGnify/ENA metagenome assembly ERZ723898 | reverse complement strand
AGGAGCTTCACAAGTTTTATCTGCCTGTTTTTATCTAAAAATTTCGAGATTTTTTACTCTGTATTTTTCACATTCCAGATTTACTGTGCAGGTACTGCATCCGTTACAACAACCATAGCTGGCGGCCACCCTATGTCTACAGTATCATCAATAACTATACCGTCAGAAATATCCTTATATTCCGCCAGTATAAAATCAATTGCATTTTGTTCATCGTTTTCTTTGGGTCTATTTTTCAGCATAGCATTAAATGTATTTTTCATCATAGTTTCTCCTCGCTATGTTTACTTGAAATCTTCTAACTCCGATAATGATAAAATACTGTAAAACCAGGAATTTTAATATTTCTGAAATTTCTCAATCACACACTCATGCAGTTTCGTCTTCTTATCGTAATTAATACCTGCCAGCAGCAAATCCCCATGATAATCTTTTAGCACCTCACTATACTGCTGTCTCTTAATCTGGGCAATTGCTCCGGAAGCATTTTTATTCCATTTAAGTTCAATTATGGCTGCAGGTTTGTCCAGATGAAGCTTCCTGATGCACTTTATCGATTCCCTTTGCCACTGTATCACTGTCCATTCTCCACAAAGCTTCCAGCAGCTTTCTAGAATTTTCTACAGAGTCAATAACCTCAGGCCACTCCATAGTGCTGATTGCATTTATATATTCCTGAGATACTTCTTTATTGGGAATATAGACAGTTTTATCCGGCCAATGATAGCTCAAATAGCCAAGGTGGACCAGAAGGGTCAATACATCATCTTTTCCCTGAAAAGTCGCCATATCATTCGAAAAAGTTCCCGTGTTAATCTGTACCTTATCGCCTCCAAGCATTTTTATGACAGAATCTTTTAGGCCATCATAATTCAATCTAATATAAGTTTTAAGTGCTTCATAGGTTTCTGTCTGATTCCAGTAATTATCAAACACCCCACTGAGCATTGCATCCACTACAGATTTCGGGCTATACATGGAATAAATCTTTTTCTGATTCTCTTCTACTGTTATCAGTTCGTAGCCATCATACCAGGCCTTTGTTTCCTCAAAGCTTCTCTTGTACCGGGCACACAACATTTTTACTTCATCTTCTGTAAAACCAAAGAATTCAGCCATCTCACGGGGATTTGTCATAGAATACTCTGTGAACATATTCAAAGCGGAATGAGAACCATATTTTTTTATGGGCAAAATTCCTGTCATATATGCCAGCGCAACATAATCCTGATCCTTCAGCCACACTCTCAAAAAATCAAGATACTTCTTCTGTGCCTCTCTATCCTTCTTGTATTCCCGGAAAAGACAATCCCACTCATCGATCAAAATCACAAAAGGGCATTTTGTTTTTGCAAAAATATCCTTCATCACCTGTATCAAATCTTCAGAATCCCGAAAGTGCAGATTTCCATAAGCATCTAACAAATCAAACAGTAAATACCGCTTCAATCGTCCCAGCATCTCATCTACACTGTTGGTAACGCTCAGGAATTCCTGCATATTGATTTTGATAACATCATATTGGTTTAAATGGTCTCTATATGTGATTGCTCTGCTGATCCGCAAACCGCCAAACAAATCATCGCTATTTTCTTCTTTCTCATAATATGAAGCAAGCATATTAGCCGCCATAGACTTTCCAAATCGTCTTGGGCGGCTGACACATACATATCTCTGCTCTGTACAGATCAATTCATTTGTTCTGGCTATCAATTCACTCTTATCCACATAAATCTTGGACCTCAGACTATTGCGAAAAGAAGCACTTCCAGGATTCAGATAACTTCCCATATTACACACACTCCTGATAAAAAGTTCCACAGTATCAATTGCTTTTGCTTGAAATAATGATACCATGGAACTGCAAAAAAATCTATAAAATATGTGCTTTTAAACCATTAGCGTATACGTCTCGTTTTTATATCTTTTTAATCAATTCCATACTCTTCCAAAAGTTTCTGGCGAAAAGCAGGATCGTCAAGGGCACGCTTTCCTCAACTTCTTTTTCTATCTTCATTCCAGTCATCTCCTCCATTACACGGACAGCCTTCCTGTCTACATTTTCAAATGACGCATTCGCATTTACTTTTCAATCAAATTATCAACAGAAATATTATCCTCAACATTCAAATCAATCCCCAAACCTAGATTTGAATATCTGTTTTGTCTTTCAAAACAGATTTTACCCTCTGACTCCTCTATTTTTTCTGTTTTCCAATTGTCAACCAGGAAGTATATTTCATTATTTTCGTCCATCAGGTTCGAATAAGTAATTTCCAAGCATGATTCCACTTCCATATGCAATGTAACAGCCTCATTAACATTATTGTATCTTAATACCTCATCTATAAGTTTATTAACTTTAACTACATTATCCAAACTTCTTTTTGTTTCTATAACACCTAAAGAATTTCCACTTATATGTGAAACAATATAATAGTTTTCTACCGGAATTTTTGCCTCAAAAAAATCAAGATTTTTATCACAAAAATCACATTTTATATAGGTAATAATTTTCGAGCAATAATTATTTATTCGTCCCTCTATATTTGAAATCTCAATAACCTCATTAGTAACAGTGTCTGACTTATTATAATATTCCAAATTTTCTTTTACTTGAATATTTGGCAAAAAGCTATTTTTAGTTAATTCTGTTTGCAATTTACATGTCTCATATGCTCTCCAAGCAACCAAAAGACTCAATATACTTATTATAATTGGAATGTAGATATGCCATTTTACTTTTTTCATAATTCTTTTTTATTACATTTTTCTGATTTATCGTCTGATTCTGTATCATCTCAATTAAATGCCGGGTAATAAGCGGATGCATGCTTGCCTCAATTTCATCCACTACCAGTACAGCTCCAAAATCTATTGCGTCCATCCAAAGATCAATTCTGGAAAAAAACGCTGGGTACCACAGACTCCTGTCCAAGCAGTAAGGTAAATTGAATTACCATATAAGCCCTCCTTATATGGTAATTATTATATTGTCTCTTTATCTTATGATTTACATTTGGTGATTTTTGTTGGTGATATTGTAATGTATATTTTCTGCTCTCGCCCCTCCGGTTGCTCTGACTTTTTTAAAAATGAGCTAATATTTTTTACGTACTTCACTAATAAGTGTCTGATTTTTCTCTTTTACCAACTGTAGTTTCTCACCTAATTGATTTTGCATTTTGCGATCAAGCCGTTTTCCCATATAGCTCACATATGTATTTTTAAAATCAATCCACGCATCATTAAAATCATTATATTCTTTTTTAAAAACTTTTAAGTCAAACTCATTTGTATCATAATATCGGACAATATCCAATATCACACTCTCAAAAATGCCAATACTATTTCCTGCTACACTTGAATCACGCATTGCAGCAATATTTGTTTGAACGAAAGTATCGTTTAATTCTTGCAATTTATTCCAAAACTGTTTTAATATATCATCTCGTATGTCTTGTCTTTTATTATATCTTTCAATTTTTTTACTTAAAATTTTTTGAAATGCAAAAACAATAATCCCATTACAAATTATTGGAACTAGCAAAACTATCCAATCTTTAGTACTCATTATCATTCCCCTCTTATAAGGTTATTCTATCCCTTCAAGTTTCAGCACCTTAAAACTCTTATCTCCTAACTATTTCCATTATGCCACAGAACCATCCGAAACACCAGTAAAACCACCACCACATTCCGCATAGTTTTGATGCAGCCATAATTTACAAGTAACGTAGCAATATTTTGTGCTTCCTATGCAAAAACGGAGACATATGCCTCCGCTTTTTAGTATATTTCCTTTGCCTGTGTTGTTTTCTCCACTCTCTTTATATTTTCCTATTATTTCTCCGATTCTAATCTGGCAAGTTTTTCACGCAATTCTGCAAGCTGCCTTTCTGCCGCATCTGCGCGTTCTTTCTCTACATCCGCCCTTTCTTTCTCCGCATCCGCCCTTTCTTTCTCCGCATCCGCCCTTTCTTTCTCTCTTTGTGTATTCTTTCGTTCAGCCTGTATGTCCATCTTCTCCGCATTTTCAAATAAGATTCCCATACCCTGCCCTCCAATCTCGCCCATCAGTTCCCGGGCTTCTTCATTCGGCACATTCATCTTTTTTAGCAGTGCCCACAGTACTTTTATAATGACTTCCTTTATCTCATCCGATGCCTGGGCGTATGCAGTGTCCACAAATTCTCTTGCTTCTTCTGTAAACCTTTTCCAGTCCTCCGGATTTTGTATCTTATTGATCAGCATTACAAGAGCCATCTCGTCTCCTTTTTTGCTGAGTTCCTCATTCGTATATTGCTGCACACTGACTACGTGGTATTGAAAATCGGGTATGTATTCGCTCATTTCTTCCGCGAACTCTATCCGGTCTTTCAAATGCAGGCCTGCCGTCCACTTTTCTTTCCCTTCATAATAGACAAAGGGAATGATCAACGGATATCTGAATGCTTTTCTGCGATTTGCATCTTTCTTTTTCTTATTCTGCTCCATCCGATAGTCGTACCAGATAACACTCATGTAACGAAAAAGCTGCATCGCAACGTCGTAATCTACTGCACTTTTATGCTCAATCAAGGAGATCACATAAATTTCCCTGTCTGGTGTCCCATCTGCCTGGTGCAGGCATACCTTTTTGATGGTGTCTGATTCAAATTCGATTCCAAGAAACGCATGGTACCGTTCTGTTACGTCTTCGATATCTTCCGGTCGCACTCCAGCCAGCATCTGAATTCCTGTATAATTACTTAAAAACTGACTCGTCAGGCGATTATTCTTGAAAATCTCATGTCCATTCACATCTCTGATATGCGATGTAACATCATAATCTATGTGCTTTTCTCTTTTGCCCTGTGACTGTAATTCTTTCTTCATCGTACCTCCATACGGAAAACAAAATCACAGACAAAAGATATTTACAAGTTAAATTTAGCATATTTAATGCGTATCAGCAAGACCAAAAAACGAACAATTTTCCATACTTTTCTATTATATAATTTATCTTGTATACACTTTTCCACCGGACCACGACCAGACGGAAGCCCCATTCCTTACGCTCCTCAACAACAACTTTTTGTAAGTGCCTCAAAACATGGCGTAGTGCAATCCAGTAATATTTTAAATTATAACTCGTCTTATACCCATCACCGCCGCCCAGCACACGCCGGACGGCGGCATCCACGGCATCCAGCCGTTATCCGGCCACATACCCATTTTCTTTAATTACATTCACAACCATATCCTCATACTTCTGGCAGATTCCTTCAGGCTGCCTTTCGCCTTTACAATTCTTGTCTTGTTCTCCCCATCCCGAACGGCTAGACCGACTGAGTCATAGCCGCGGTATTCCAGTTTTGATAAACAATCCAAAAGGATGGGTGCAGCCTGGGAAGCTGACTCAGTTTCTCCGTATCTTTTGAATACTTTATAAACTGCATCACTTCCCGGAAATTTGAAGTAAAATGTTCCAATACTTCTGTGTCCTCCATGTACTCTTTTGTGATGATATCCTTTCTTCCCATGGACTTCACCACCTTCTATGATTTGTTTTTCAGAAGAGCTTATGTAGGTTTGAAACTCTTATGATGTATATAGGATAGCATACTGTTTCCTTTTCTGGAAGGAAAATATATTGGAAAAGTATGAAATCCAACAGCTAGCCCTAAGTATGTGATTTTCATAAGTGCCTCAAAACATTGTAACTCCAATGTGAACTTCCAGAAATTTTCCGCCTAAAACTCGCACCACAGCCTCAGCTGTAGTGCATTCCTTGTCTATTCCTTTATTTCTCTCTCAGTTTCTTCCACATTCAGGAAGTTCATTATCTCCTCATAAGACCGTCCACTCTTTACAATTGCTGACAGGATTTCATCCTTTCTTATCGCATCCCGTTTGTCCAGTCCCTTCAGGGGGGCTCCCTTCAGGGGGTCTGCACCCACCGTGGCTGCTTTATGGCTATTTTAAACATATATAATCTTGATGCTCTTTCGCATATAGATTAATCTGCACTTCTTCTGCACAATCATTTATCATATTGTCCCCTTTCATTTCTTTACAAGCAAACATAAAGTCAGGAGCTGCTACGACCACATTATCTGCTTTTTCGAGCCATTGCAAAATCATTCTAAGGAATGAACTTTCTTCTCTCCACAAGCTATCCTGCAATCCAATTATTCCTGAGTACATGATGTGGATTCTCTTAATTACCAATAATTCCTTCTGACGGTTCTCTCTAAAAATGCAAATGATAGTTCTCATAGGAACGATAATTTCCATTCCAATCGCATTAAGTCCTGGCATCCTATACCAGTAATTTAAATGCGCCCGATTAAGCAAACCGGCAATAAAATTTTTATCCGAACTAAAAGATGCTCTTATTTTCCCACCCCAACCAACATAGAAAGAACTTCTCTGCGGTCTGGCACACACCATAGTGCATTGATTAAACCTGCTCATAAATGGAATTTTTAATTGCTGCATTTCTTCCACCACAGCAACAGCTTCTTTATATTTCATATTTGCCACATAAAGCTTTAAAATGGTATCGTATATTTGTATTTTTGCATACTGAGGTGCTTTTGTAAGCATATACCGATTCCATGCAATACGCTCTTCATAACCAGAATAATCCGCAATATTAATTTTAATAGCCTCCTCAAGTTCTTTCGCCAGTGTCATATCTCCTTTGATCTGATCATAATAAAATGTATAAAGCTCCATAGCTTTAAACTTATCATTCCAATCCAAAAGTTCTTCCCGCACACGATCTGCATAAAACTGCGGCTGTTCATATGAAATATCAGGCGGATCTGCCATAAGCTGATCATACAAATGATTATATTCTTTTCTTTTTTTATTTCGAATCAAAAAACCCTTCATGATTCTAAATGAACCATCATAATCCTTATGTTCCTCAAACATTTTAGAAAATTTCTTATATGCAGCCTCCATATTACCATATAATTCATCAACAAATCCCATATTTTCAGCATCTTGAAAATACTCCTGGGGATATTGCTTTCTTAAATCCTCATAAGACTGAACATTTTTTCCAGTTATCGCGACATCAAGTATCATTTGAAATATACGTCTATCTTCAATTGGATAATCTTTTTGCGCATGTATTATAAGTGCATTGCAAAGGCGCACATATTCAGCTGGATTAATATGGTGAAACAGTTCAATTCTGCCATATACACAACGATATTCAATATAGCTTCTATCTTTGGGATTCAGCTTTTTTAACAAATCGTTTCCCACAATATGGTGATATTCAGCATCCGTTTCCGCTTTTAACATCCAAATATAATCTTTATCCGGCAAATATTTTTCATATTTATTGTAAAAATCATAAAACGTAATATATTCCTTCAACCAGTATAAAGTCTGAAGATAGGCAAAACCACTTTTCTCAACAAAACTGTGAACAACCTCTTCATCTGAAAAATTCATGATATACTGAAAATGAATCTTCGCCTTAAACAAACACTCCACATCAATCTGATATTTTTTTGGATTTTTCTCATAGCGAAGCTCAGTTCTCGCCAATTCGAAATAATTATTTGCCAATTCCTCATGTATAACCATTAAATCATCCAGTTCACTTGCACGCAATAGATATTCTATGGCCTCTTTATGTTCATGAAAAAGCTGTCCTGATGCAAGCCCAAGCCAGTAATAAGCTACGCTCTCAGATTCCCTGTCCTCATAATCTTTAAGGTTTAAAAGATTATATGTATCTGGATTAATATATTTTTTCTTTAAGCCAAGATATGCTTCACGATATCTTTTATTTTCTTCATCACTTCTTGGCGATTTTGTATAAACCGGAATCTGACCACTAATATGATTAGCATCCGGCAAAAATTGTTTGTAAACTTTTATAATATCCAGCAGTAATTCTGATAGAATTCCGTTCCTGCCATTATTTTCAAGAACTTCTATTCCTTTATCAAATTCCCGTAAATTGCAATACAGTTGCCCCTGCATAAAAGAAATTTTATTTCTATTTGCATATATTTCCTTATCTTCATATACACTATCCAGCAATTTGACCGCTTCAGCATCTTTACGCAGTACTCCGTAATACCATAAAAGCCCGCACACAATATTTATTTTAAAAGCAACTGACTTTGACGCAAAATCCTGCTTCTCGTACTCAGCATAATAAAGATTATACAATTTGGTTGCCTGTTCGCTATTTATCAACTGCTTTCCCTTCTCAATAATTTTCTTTTCAAACAGTTGCATATCAAATTTCTTATTGACTGGCAGTACCTTTACAGATGCACTATTTACATCTATATCTCTTAATTTAAAAATATCCTGAAGGCAATCCCTTATTCCTTCTATGTGTCCCTTTTTTGACGCATCATAAAATACAGTCTCAATTCCATATTGGGTTTTAATTCGCTCTATTTTTTCTGTATTTTTATCTGCTTCACTTTTATCAAACAAAATAAAATGCTGCGCCTGGTAGTGATGTAAAATCTTATCAAATAATTTCTGAATATATTTATCCTCAAATGAAAACCCCATAAATAAAAATGTAAAGTGGGTTCTCATATGCTCAAATTCAAACTTAAAGCTATCGGTATTATAAAGTTTCTGATAGGAATCACGTGACAACACAATGCTTTCAGGTCTGCTTATCTCACCATGTAATGGAATTACTACATGATCATAAGCAGAATAAGCAAACTGATTAATCTGCATATTTTCCAGATCTTCAAGGCAAAAAGTTTTTGCCTCAGCAAAGTCATTTATATACTGATCATAGTTTGTGGTCATGTAACGAATCTTTGAAAATAAAGCCAAATCCAGATAATTATTGTCAACTGAATTTGAATTTTCTTTCGCCTCGGTCATGCTCTTTGCAATGTATTCCCGAAGCATTTGATCAGATACGCCAGCTTTCAGGATAACATCTGTAGCATCTAAATATTCATTACGATCCAGACATTTACAGATACATTCTTTTTTCTCATCTGATATGGAAAAATAATCAGCTGATTTTTCTATTAATTCCCGCCAGCTCGGTAACCCCATTGGAATGGATAGTCCACTGCCAACAACAGGAATTAAAGTAACTCTGGAGTAGCACTCCTGAAGAATCTGTATATTATCCATAGCGGTTCCCCCATTTTTTTGCCCATATACCTTTTTCAGCTTCGTTTAATCCAACAATTTTTCTTCTCTATACGACCCTTCCAGATAATCCGGATTCTGGAAATACAGATTCTGGTTAAAAATTGATATTTCAGCACTTATAATTCTCATACTCTTTACATTTAATTTTTTGTTGGCATCGGAACAAATTCCAGCTTTAATTGCATCCCTAATCCCTGTGCAAGTTTTTTCACCATACTCAGGCTGGGATTTCTTGTTCCATTCTCGATCCGGCTTATATCTGCCAGCAGCAAATCCCCATGATAATCTTTTAGCGCCTCACTATACTGCTGTCTTTTAATCTGGGCAATTGCTCCGGAAGCATTCTTATTCCATTTAAGTTCAATTATGGCTGCAGGTTTGTCCAGATGAAGCTTCCAGCAGCTTTCTAGAATTTTCTACAGAGTCAATAACCTCAGGCCACTCCATAGTGCTGATTGCATTTATATATTCCTGAGATACTTCTTTATTGGGAATATAGACAGTTTTATCCGGCCAATGATAGCTCAAATAGCCAAGGTGGACCAGAAGGGTCAATACATCATATTACACACACTCCTGATAAAAAGTTCCACAGTATCAATTGCTTTTGCTTGAAATAATGATACCATGGAACTGCAAAAAAATCTATAAAATATGTGCTTTTAAACCATTAGCGTATACGTCTCGTTTTTATATCTTTTTAATCAATTCCATACTCTTCCAAAAGTTTCTGGCGAAAAGCAGGATCGTCAAGGGCACGCTTCAAGTCGTCAATGCGGTTGTCTTTTAGCAGAGATTTGGTAAGTCGCTGCTCATGCTCTGCACCAATCTGGATTCCCTCAGACCTTCCAGCAGCACGTCCTCTTTCTTCAATCCCTTGAATTGCTTTACAAACATTCACCTTTTCTTCCTCAACTTCTTTTTCTATCTTCATTCCAGTCATCTCCTCCATTACACGAACAGCCTTCCTGTCCATAGTTTCAAATGCAGTATTCTCCTCCACAAGCTGGCTCAGCTTCTCTGTATCTTTTGAATACTTAATAAACTGCATTACCTCACGAAAATTAGAAGTAAAATGCTCCAACTCCTCTTCACTCATCTCCCCTGGTGCAATCAGATTAATCCGATAGTCAGGAACCAATGACAATATGCTTTCGTCCTGTACAATTAACATCTCATGCAGCGACCTGGGTGCATCCCAACTATCAGCCCCGAAATACACAACTACTGTTATAATCGGAAGCAGCCTGTCTTCTC
>ENA-UOJO01005290-UOJO01005290.1-human-gut-metagenome-genome-assembly--contig:-P57-NODE-5290-length-10415-cov-7.667857_pt1 | contig 10415 bp, 12 predicted proteins | sample MGYA00242351_ERZ723898 | MGnify/ENA metagenome assembly ERZ723898 | reverse complement strand
AAATCAATATACCAACTACACAAAATAATGTACCATAACTTAAGATTCTGCTTATTTGTGTTGGATCAAGTCCATTATCCTGCATCCATAATTGTCTAAAATTATTCCATAATCCAATTGATATACTAAATAATAATAGTATAATTAATATTTTGTTCTCTGTTTTACTCCATATTTTACTCATTTATTACTCCTTTAAAATTTCCTATTTATAACATTAATTAATATACATTAAAGATTTACTAGAACAGTGGAATTTTATTCACTACTGAAAGGTCATTATATTATATTTGTATTATCGTCTCTAGTTATTCACTAACATATTTATACATTCCTTCCTATTATCCATCATTACATCATCTTAAATCAATTTATATAACTTATTTTGTTATTATTTCCATCAATTTTTTTGTACTAAAATTTGGTACATGATTTTTTGATAATGCAATTCCTATATCTCTACTTGGAATTTTTTCCTTTATTTTTAACTCGAATAGACTACCATTTTTGATTTCATCTTCTACATATTCTTTAGTAACATACGCAATGCCAAAACCAATTTTTGAAAATTCCACCACTAATGAATAACTTGCTAGTTCAATATTTGGTTTAAGTATAACTCCATTTTCTTCTGCTATATTATCTAAAAACTTTCTTGTGTTTGAACCTTTGGCCTGTAAGATTAGGGGATAGTTATTTAAATCTTTTAAAGAAAGTTTTTTATCAACCAAATTTTGATATTTATTGTTTACAACAAAACAATCATTTATTTTTTTACATTTAATAATATTAACATCATTTCCATAGTTCTTATCATCAATGTTTAGTATCAAAATATCTATTAAACCATTTTTTAATTTTGTCACTAATTCAGAAGTTAAATTTGTAATTATTTGTATATCTATTTTAGGATATAAAGAATGAAATTGTTCAAGATAAGGCAGTAAAAATTCCTTTGTCAATGTTGTACTAACGCCAATTTTAATGCATCCAGCTTCAAGATTAATTAGATCTGTAAACTTATTTTCTGCATTATTAATATATTCCATAGCTTGTTTTATGTATTTATAAAATTCTTTTCCTTCTTCTGTAAGAACAACACCACGTTTAGTTCTAACAAATAGTTGTCCGCCTAATTGTTCTTCTAAATTTTTAATTGACTTACTTATTGCTGGTTGAGATATATTTAATTCCTTACTTGCCCTGGTAATATTAGAGTTATTGGCAACAACAAAAAAAATTCTATACAATTCAAAATCTATATTCATAATAACCTCCAGTTATAATAAACATAACAAACATGTATTTTAATTATATCAGTAACAGTAATATAATACAAGTAGATAGGAGGTAGATTATGATTATAGGTATTTGTGGTAAATCTGGTAGTGGAAAAACTACATTAGCAAATGAAATAATTAAATTAACAGGAAATAAGGCCATACACTTAGATATAGATAAGGTTGGACATAGGTCATTATTGCTACCAAATGTCAAGGAGAAATTAGTAAACTCTTTTGGAAACTCTATTCTAAAAAAAGATATGGTTGATAGAAAAAAGCTAGCTAAAATAGTTTTTAATTCTAATGAATCCATGGATAAATTAACAGATATTACATGGAAGTATATGCAAATAGAAATTGATAATTTTCTTAATACAAATAAAGATAAAATTATAATTATAGATTGGTTATTATTACCAAATTCAAAATACTTTGATATGTGTGATGTGAAAATACTTTTAGATATCCCCTACGAGATAAGAAAAAAAAGAGCGATGAAAAGAGATAATATAACAGAAGAAGCATTTGATTTAAGAGAACAAGCAAGTATTAATTTTGATGTGGATGCTTTTGATTATGTTATCAAAACAAATAATGAAGAAACAGTTAAAAGGTTGGTGAAATTATTATGACAAAAGTTTTATATCCAGGAAGTTTCGATCCTATCACAAAAGGACACATGAATATTATAGAACAAGCAAGTAACTTATTTGATGAAGTAGTAATAGCGGTTATGCAAAACCCTTCTAAAAAATCTGGTTTATTTACTTTAGAGGAAAGGCTTGAAATGATTAGAAAATTATATCAAAATATGAACAATATCAAAGTTATTTCAGCTCGTGGTGCAGCAGTAGATGTTGCATTGCTCAATGAATGTAAAGCAATCATTAGAGGCCTTAGAAGTTTAAGTGATTATGACTATGAAGTACAATTACAACAGATAAATAAAGAAATATCAAGTAATGAAGTAAATACAGTATGTTTATTTGCGGACAAGGACTATCAGTTTATATCATCGAGCATGGTTAAGGAAGTTTTTACTCTTGATAAGAATATTTTAGAATACGTGGATCCCATTGTACAACAAAAAATGTTAATTAAGAAAAGAAGTTTAATACAATGAGTTCAATAATAATTACTAAGCTAAGAACTGTATCACCGTATACAAAAGGTAACATGAATTGTCCAAGGCTCTTAATGGTAAAAAATAATATTAAGGAGATGATGATGTGAAAATTTGTTCTAATAAAACTAATTATAATATGAAAAAAATAAATTCGAGCTTAATAGTAGAGAAATTAAACAATCCTTCTTTTTCTAATTTAACTAACTCATCCACCAAAATAATTGATATGCACACTCATACCAATTATTCGGACGGAGCCCTATCACCGCAAGAATTAATGGCTCTAGCGATTGCTAAAAATATAGGCACTATTGCAATAACTGATCATAATACTATTGAAGGAATAAAAACAATTAATAGAAGTGATAAATTAATTAAAGATAGTGATATCAAAATTATCAATGGTATTGAAATATCTGCCAAGGCCAATAAAGGAAGGATGCATATATTAGGTTATGGTTTTGATTTAAATAATAAAACCTTAAATAAAAAGCTGGTCGATTTAAAAGATAACAGTATCAATCAAGTTCTATCGATAATGGAACAAATTAAAAGAGACTATGGAATTAGATTTAGTTATGAAGATATAAAAGAGCTGGTCAATGCGAATCATAACTTAGGTCGTCCAGATTTAGCAAAGCTTTGTGTTAAATATGGCTATGCAACTAGTATTAAAGATGCCTTTGATAAGTATTTAGTAGATGCATATAATAAAACAAGACAATCAAATAATCAACTACAATATCAAGAATGTTTGGAATTAATAATAAATAGTGGAGGTATACCTGTTTTAGCACATCCCAAATCACTAGAATTATCAGAAAAGGAATTTCTAATTTTATTGAAGGATATGATTAGTTGTGGATTACAGGGGATTGAAGTATATCATTCAAGTCACACCAAAAAAGAAATGAACTATTATTTATCAATAGCGGCAGAGTATGGTTTACTTGTAAGCGGAGGTAGTGATTTTCATGGAAAGTCTGTTAAACCAGATATTGAATTAGGAACAGGAAAAAATAATAACATAAAAATTAAAAAGTTATCATTACTTGACAAGTTAGAAAAACGTACTTTTCTACACTAGAATTAATCAAATCATTTAACATAAAACGTATTGATTTAATCGCTAATACGTTTTGTGCGCTTTTATATTTTTTTATTCTAACCATTTTATATAAATAACAATATACAAGTAAAAGGATTCCAATTATAAAAAATATTTTAAAGAAAAAATTACCATTTAAACGCTATTTTAAAATGTCTTTTTAAGATTTTATTAAAAAGAGGTTGACATTTTAATTTGATATTAATATACTGTTAATAACAGGTGGCCGCCTATTATATTTTTTAAAGAAAGATATTAACAAAATGTTAATAAGAGGAGAAATATGATTAAAAATTTAAAGCTTTATAAAAAAGCATTAATAGTTGTGGATATGGTAAATGGCTTCATCTATGAAGGGCCATTACATGATAAATCGTGTAGTAAAATTATACCCACCCAAAAGGAAATTATTGAAAACTATTTAAATAATGGTGATTTAGTTATCTTCATTAAAGATACTCATGATAAAAACGCTACTGAGTTTTTAAGAATGCCAGCACATTGTATTAAGGGTACAAAAGAAGCAGAGCTTGTTCCTGAACTTAAAGTTTATGAAAACCTTGACAATACGATATCGATTGAAAAAAACTCTACCAGTTTTAATGAAGCCCCAGCATTTAGAACATTAATTGATGAATTAGTTAATCTTGAAAGAATTGATGAAGTTGGTGTTTGTACTGATATATGTGATTTTAATGGTATCATGGGACTTGCTAACAGATTAAATCAAGAAAATAGAAATGTTTTTCTAAATATATATGAGAACGCTATTAAAACATTTGATGAGGATGCAAGACAAGAATATGTAAAAGCAGCTAAGTTATTAATGAAACAACAAGGTATTAATATTATAAGAAAGTAGGTAAATTTATGAATAATAAAAGTATAATGACAGATTTTTATGAGTTAACAATGGCTCAAACATATTTTGATTCTGGTAAGAAAGATGAAGAAGTATATTTTGATATTTTCTTCAGAAATAATCCTTTTAATGGAGGATATACATTAAGTGGAGGTTTAGAAGAAATAATTAATTATGTTAAAAATTTTAAATATGGAGAAGAGGAGATAAATTATTTAAGAAGTCTTAAAATATTTAACGAAAAATTTCTTAACTATTTATCTAATCTAGAGTTTAAGGGAGATATATTTGCAGTTCCCGATGGAACAGTAGTTTTTCCTAACGAACCAGTAATTACTGTTAAGGCAGATGCGGTTACTGCTCAACTTCTAGAAACAGCACTTCTTGCGTGCTTCAATCATGGATCTCTTGTTACAACTGCAGCTAAAAGAATAACAAATGAAGCCGGAAACATTCCTGTAATGGAGTTCGGTGCCCGTAGAGCCCGTGGAATTGACTCTAGTATTGAGGCTAGTAAAGATGCTTATATAGGAGGATGTTGTGGAACATCTAATACATATGCCGGCATGAAGTATAACATTCCAGTACTTGGAACAATGGCTCATTCTCTAGTAACCGAATCTGACAATGAGTATGAAGCCTTCAAAAAGTATGCTATGTCAAACCCTGATAATTGTGTTTTCTTAGTTGATACATATGACACTCTAAAAAGTGGTATTCCAAATGCTATTAAGTTAGCTGATGAATATTTGAAACCAAATGGAATCAAATTTAAAGGTATTAGAATTGATAGCGGTGATTTAGCCTATCTTTCTAAAGAAGCGAGAAAAATGTTAGATGAGGCTGGATATAAAGATACAAATATTTGCTTATCCAATGGATTAAACGAATATACCATTCGTGACTTAAAAAATCAGGGAGCATGTATTGATTCTCTAGGAGTTGGGGATAATATTTCTGCAGCTAAAGAACGTCTAGGAGGAGTTTATAAATTAGCAGCGGTAAAAAAAGATGATAAAATTATTCCCAAAATTAAAGTCAGTAATGATTCTATCAAGACGACAAATCCAGGATATAAAAAAACATATCGTTTTTATGATAAATCAACAGGCTATGCCCTAGGTGATGTAATAGTCCTTGCTGAAGAAAAAATATCAAAAAATAATTATACATTAGTACATCCTGTTGATACTTGGAAACAAAAAAGATTAAGCAATTATCATGTCCGTGAATTACAAGTACCAATATTTAAAAATGGCGTATTAGTGTATAAAGATCCTAGTATCCAAGATAAGAAAAAATATTGTGAAAATGAATTTAAAACCTTATATCCAGAAGTCACAAGAATTGAAAAACCTCATGAATACTATGTAGATTTAAGTGAAAAATTGAGAAAATTAAAAGAAGAATTAATTAAAATGCAAACAAGTAAAAATATAGAAAATGCAAAGGTAAAGATAAAAAAATGAAAAAGGCAAAATTAAATGAATTAAAATCATATATTGAAGAATTGAAAATTATAAAAAAAGAATTGCTACAAGAAGATAATGGATTTTTAAATATAGAAAGTTTTCGCTGTACTCTTAATAATGGCAAGAGTATGAAAAGAGAAAAAATACTCAAGGGAGGACTTAATAAAAGCGCGTGTATTGTAATGCCAATTCTAGATGATGCTAAAACCATTTTAGTAGTTCAACCACGTCTTTCTACCTATGAAGGTGTATCGGTTGAATTACCGGCGGGATACGTAGAACAAAATGAAAAACCTGTTACTGCTGCTTTAAGAGAATTAAGAGAAGAAACTGGTTATGTTCCTAACCAAATAGTTTATCTAGATAAATTTTATCAAGATCAAGCTTGTGGCGTGGCTTCCTATAATTATGGTTTTGTAGCGCTAAATTGTAAAAAGAAATTTAATCAAGAGTTAGATGAAAGTGAATATTTAAAATATTTTGAATGTGATTTAGATGATGCTTATGAATTGACACAACTTGGATATATTAATGATATTCAATCAAAATATGTTATGATGTGTGCTAAAAAATATCTAAAAAAGTGAGGTGTTAAAATGAAAGAAAATGGTTTTGTAAGAGTAGGTGCCCTTGTTAATAAACTAAGTCTAGGTAATGCCATAGAAAATGCCAAAGAAATCTCTAGGCAAATAAAAAAAGCTTATGAGGCAGGAGTTGAAATCATTGTTACTCCCGAACTTTCTCTTACTGGCTACACTTGTGGGGATATGTTTTTACAAGACAAATTAGTAAAGGATAGTATCATTGGACTTGAATACGTCCTTTCAGAGACAAAAAGCCTTAATATTATTTCTATTATTGGTATGCCAATAAGTACTAATAACGCATTATTTAATTGTGGGGTAGTTATTAATAGAGGAAAGTTACTTGGAATTATCCCTAAAACATATATCCCTAATTATAAGGAGTTTTATGAATGTAGGTGGTTCTCATCTAGCTTAAATTTAGATATTAACGAAATAGAACTGTTAGGTCAAAAAGTTCCAATTGGTTGTGATTTACTATTTCAAGATAGAAAAAATCCTAATATAACTTTTGCTATTGAAATATGTGAGGATTTATGGGTTGTTACACCTCCTAGTAATGATTATGCTAAAAGTGGAGCGACAATTATCTTTAATTTATCTAGTAGTAATGAGCTAATAGGTAAACATAATTACAGAAAAAATTTAATTTTCTCACAATCATCTAAAACAATATCTGCCTATATTTATGCATCAAGTGGAATGCTGGAGTCTACTTCTGACATACTATTCGGTGGAGCAAGTCTGATATATGAAAATGGTACTTTATTAAAAGAAGGAGAACGCTTTTTAATAGAAAGTAATATTATTTATCAAGATATTGATGTTTTAAGATTAGTTAATGATAGAAGAGTTAATAAAAGCTTTAACTTTTCATCTGACAATAAGATTTATCGTAGAATAAATATTGATATACATAATAACATTTCTAAGTTAGAAAGAAAGTATTCAAAATATCCTTTTGTTCCTAAAGATGATATATTAAGAAATGAAAGATGCTTAGAAATCATAAATATTCAGAGTAGTGCTCTTGCTAGAAGATTAATTCAACTAAATTATCCTAAATGTGTTATTGGTATGAGTGGTGGACTTGATTCTACACTTGCTTTTCTAGTAACTGTTAGGGCTTTTGAAAAATTAAACCTTGATAATAAAGATATAATAGGCATTACAATGCCAGGTTTTGGTACTACAGATAGAACATATAATAATTCTATAAAATTAGTAGAAAGTTATAATGCTACCTTAAAAGAAATAAATATAAAGGAAGCCTGCACTATTCATATGAAAGATATTGGTCTTAATCCTACTGATATAAGCATTACTTATGAAAATATTCAAGCTAGAGAAAGAACACAAATATTAATGGATGTTGCCAATATGGAAAAAGGTATTGTAATTGGAACAGGTGATTTATCAGAACTTGCTCTTGGGTGGTGTACCTATAATGGTGACCATATGAGTATGTATTCTGTTAATTCATCCATTCCGAAAACCCTAATAAGATATCTAGTAAAATGGTTTATGGATAATGAAAAGGGTATAAGACATGATGTTTTAAAAGATATTTTATCTACTCCAATTTCACCAGAACTATTACCACCAGATAAATATGGCAATATAGTCCAAAAAACAGAAAATTCAATAGGTCCTTATGTTTTGCATGACTTTTTCTTATATCACTTTTTAAGGTACGGAGTACGACCAAAAAAACTTTATTTTTTGGCACTACATACATTTAATGATTTTTCTCGTGAAGATATTTTGAATTATTTGAAAATATTTATAAATAGATTTTTCACTCAACAATTTAAAAGAAATTGTGTTCCCGATGGCATAAAAGTAGGTAGTATTAGTCTATCTCCTAGAGGGGACCTTAGAATGCCTAGTGATATGGAATATAAAAGTTATCTAAAAGAACTTGATGAATTAGAAAAAAATTAAGAAGAAATGATTAACTACATCACCAAATATAAATTATATGTTATAATCAATTTATAAATAAGAGGTGATATTATGAGTATTTATAAAACAGAAGAAGAGTTTTTAAAACATTACGATTCATCTGCCTTTGAAAAATTATCTATGACATCTGATATTTTACTAATAAGTGTATCGTCAGAAGAAAAAGAAAATTATCGTAAAACGGATAAGAAGATGATGAGTATTTTACTTGTTAAAAGAACTGATTTCCCATATAAAGATAAATGGTGTCTTCCTGGTGGTTTTTTAAATCCTAAGACAGAAACTTTAGAGGAATGCGCTAAAAGAGTTTTAAAAAGTGAAACAAATTTATCTGATATTTATTTAGAACAATTATATACATATGATGCTATTAATAGGGATCCAAGGCTTAGGGTTGTTTCAACATCTTATATAGCTTTAGTTGATAAAAATAGATTAAGTAAGGATTTAAATCCTAATGCTTCATGGTTTGATATAACTTTAATAGAGGAAAAAGATGGAGCCGTTGATATTATATTAGATAATAAAACAGAAGTACTACATCTCCAAATAAAGAAAACATTACGTGAAAAAACAACAGATAGGTATCAATTCAGTACCCAAAAAAATACTTTAGCCTTTGATCATGATTTAGTAGTTCTTTCAGGAATTGAAAGAATTAAGAACAAATTAAATTATACTGATATAGTATTTAATATGATGCCAGAGTATTTTACTTTAGGGGAGCTTCAGAATGTTTATGAAGTAATTCTTGGTAAAAAACTACTTGCTCCAGCTTTTAGAAGAATTATTAAAGATAAGGTTCAAAAAACAAATAAACAAACTTCTGGTGATGGACATAGACCATCAACATTATTTAAATATAAAAGAAATATATAGCTTATATATTTTTTTTAAGCACTATGATATTAATAATATATTAATAAGAAAGGTGAAAATATGAAAATAGGAATATTTATTGGGAGTTTTAATCCTCCTCATTTAGGTCATTTAGATATAATAAAGTATTTGTTAAATAAAAAATATGTGGATAAAATACTAATTGTTCCAACAAAAAATTACTGGAATAAAACTAATTTAATCGATATCAATAAAAGAATCGCTATGCTTAAATTTTATGAAAATGACAATATTAAGGTTGATACCAGTAATAATAATTATCAGTATACATATCAATTGATGAGAAAATTAAAAAAAGAATATAGTCATGATGAACTATATTTGATTATTGGAGCTGATAATATTATTAATTTTAAGAAATGGAAAAATTACGAGGAACTTTTAACTTATAATATTATAATAATGACACGTAATAATATTGATATTTTAAAATACACTTCGCACTTAACAGGGAAATTTACTGTTGTTAATGACTATAACTTCACTGACATTTCATCTACTAAAATCAGAAATAATCTTTTCTTAAATAAGAAATATCTACAAGAAGAGATCTATCACTATATTATAGAAAATAAATTATATAATACAGCTGATAAAATTTTAACTGAACATATTAGTAGTAGTTAAATTTATTTATAAAAGGAAAATGATTCCGATACTAGAGAAAAATATTCCCATTAACAAAGTTATTACTTCACTAAATCTTATACTTTTATATATTATAAATTTTTTGGGTTTATTTTCATTCATGAATATTTTATATTTATTTCCAACGATTAATTTACAAACCTCTTTTGTGTTTAATGTTTCAAAAGTTTGTACTTAATATTGTTGACCATTAAACTCATATCTAAAAACAGGAGAGTAGGAAGTAATTATTCCCTAGCCACCTGTAGGAGCTTGATAAGTATTATATCTTAAGTATATAGCATCTATTTTTATCTTGCATCTAGATTTTGATAGTTGTAAAAAAATAAAGAATAAAATTAGAAGTATACCTAAAATAAGTATCACGATCATTTCCATACCTCCCTTGAATATTATCATAAATTATACTATAAAAATTAATAAAATATTATTAGTATTAAAACTTTATAAATTAAAAGGTTTAGATA
>ENA-UOJO01005289-UOJO01005289.1-human-gut-metagenome-genome-assembly--contig:-P57-NODE-5289-length-10417-cov-3.773017_pt1 | contig 10417 bp, 8 predicted proteins | sample MGYA00242351_ERZ723898 | MGnify/ENA metagenome assembly ERZ723898 | reverse complement strand
ATGATTCAGAAATTGCATATGAAGACCAAAGCAGAAGCGAAAACGAAAATTATGGTAAAGAGCTGGAAAAGCAGCTTAAGGATATACTTGAGAAAATTGATGGTGTAGGAAAAGCTGAAGTAATGATAACGCTTGAAGATGATGGAAGTGCAAAGCTGGATAAAGATATTAAGAAATCTACGGAATACACGCAGACAAACACTGTCATATATGACGATGATGATAAGACAAAGCCTTATGTGACGAGTATGGAAAAACCAAAGGTAAAGGGCGTGCTTGTTGTTGCTCAGGGAGGTGGAAATGCTTCGGTGGACAGTAATATTTCACAGGCTGTTCAGGCATTATTTGATGTGGAAGTGCATAAGATTACAATAGCAAAAATGTTATCGGAGGATTAGAGATGAAAAAAGGCAGTCATAAAAACCAGATAGTGATCACATCTTTAGCATTACTTTTAGCGGTTGTAGGATACATAAGCTATGATAATAAAGGCGTGCTCATGAACATGACAAAACAGTCTGATACACAGGCTGTTTCAACAGAAGTAGAAAGAGTAGCGGCAGAACTTAATACAGAATCAATTTTAAATGCAGGTGAAACGATCCTTACAAGCAATATATCGCAAAATGCTGATTATGCGGCGCAGGTAAAATTAGACCGGGAACAGGTAAGATCAAAAAACCGTGAATCACTTCAGGCGATCATTGACAATGAGACACTTTCAGAGACAGAAAAACAGGGGGCCGTTGATGCGATGGCAAAGCTTACACAAAATGCACAGATGGAAGCCGATGCAGAGATGCTTTTAGAGGCAAAAGGCTTTGAGGATGTTGTTGTGAGCGTAAGTGATAGCTGCTGCGATATTGTTGTCGGAAAAGAAGATGTAAGTGATGAAAAACGTGCGCAGATAGAAGATGTAATAAAACGTAAGACCAATATTAATGCAGAAAATATAGTAATAACAACTATTGATTGAAAATGTGGATGAATTAAGCTATACTATACAATGATTTTGTTTGGAGGATATATCTAGTGAGCAACTTAAGACAAGAAATAGAAAAAAGAAGAACATTTGCAATAATATCGCATCCTGATGCAGGAAAAACAACTCTGACAGAAAAATTTCTGTTATACGGAGGAGCCATAAATCAGGCAGGTTCGGTTAAAGGAAAAGCTACAGCAAAGCATGCAGTTTCAGATTGGATGGAAATAGAAAAGCAAAGAGGTATTTCGGTCACTTCTTCTGTTCTGCAGTTTAATTATGATGGATATTGCATAAATATCCTTGATACACCGGGACATCAGGACTTCTCGGAGGACACATACCGTACACTTATGGCAGCAGATTCTGCTGTCATGGTTATTGATGCAAGCAAGGGTGTCGAAGCACAGACACGTAAATTATTTAAGGTATGCGTTATGAGACATATTCCGATCTTTACGTTCATAAATAAGATGGATCGTGATGCTAATGACACATTTGAACTTTTAGATGATATCGAAAAGGAGCTTGGGATTGCTACGTGTCCGATAAACTGGCCTATCGGTTCAGGAAAGCAGTTTAAGGGCGTTTATGACAGGAATACGAGAACTGTTATGACTTTTGCAGATACATTAAAAGGAACAAAGGAAGGCTCAGAGAAAATAATAAGTATTGATGATCCTGCCCTTGTTGATGAGATAGGAGAGGAATTCAAAAGCCAGCTTGATGATGAGATCGATCTTTTGGATGGTGCCAGTGCTGAATTTGATATTGATCTTGTGACAAAGGGAGAGCTGTCACCTGTATTTTTCGGATCTGCTCTTACAAACTTCGGTGTTGAGACGTTTTTGCAGCATTTCCTTAAGATGACATATTCACCTACAGCACGTAGATCAGATATCGGTATGATAGATCCTTTTTCAGAAGATTTTTCTGCGTTCGTATTCAAAATCCAGGCAAATATGAACAAAAATCACAGAGACAGGATCGCATTCATGAGAATCTGCTCCGGACAGTTTAGTGCGGGCATGGAGGTAAATCATATCCAAAGCGGCAAGACATTAAAGCTTACACAGCCACAGCAGATGATGGCGGATGAGAGAAAAATGGTAGACAAGGCTTATGCCGGCGATATTATAGGAATATTTGATCCGGGGGTATATTCGATAGGTGATACACTTACCACTTCTAAAGAAAAATTCAGATTTGAAGGAATTCCTACTTTTGCGCCGGAGCATTTTGCGAGGGTAAGGCTTGTAGATTCCATGAAGAGAAAGCAGTTCGTAAAAGGTGTAACGCAGATAGCACAGGAAGGTGCCATACAGATGTTCCAGGAATATAAGGGCGGTATGGAAGAGATAATCGTAGGAGAAGTAGGTGTGCTCCAGTTTGATGTATTGAAATTCAGACTGGAAAACGAGTATAATGTGGAAATAAGACTTGAGAATCTTCCGTATGAACACATCAGATGGATAGAAAATAAGGATGAGATCGATGTTACAAACATATCAGGAACAAGCGACATGAAAAAGATCGTCGACATGAAAGGCAATCCACTGTTATTGTTTGTCAATGAATGGAGCGTCGGAATGACACTTGACAGAAATAAAGGTCTTGTGCTTACAGAGTTTGGAAGAAATTAATTGACTATCCCTGATATAATGATATAATTTAGACAGCTGTATAAACGGCTGTCTTTTTTGATATTTTAAAATCCTAAATTTCTTGACAATTTTCCCAAAGTATACTATTATAAATCTAACACGAACGAATGTTCGCAGACGATAAGGAGATAATCATGGCAAAAGACGATAAATTAAAAGCATTAGATGCTGCGATAGCGCAGATTGAGAAACAGTACGGAAAAGGTTCAGTTATGAAGCTTGGAGATAATTCGGCGAATATGAATGTCGAGACAGTTCCTACAGGTTCATTAAGTCTTGATATAGCATTAGGGCTTGGGGGACTTCCAAAAGGAAGGATCATAGAGATATACGGACCGGAATCTTCAGGTAAGACAACAGTTGCCCTTCACTGTGTAGCGGAAGTACAGAAAATGGGAGGAATTGCTGGTTTCATAGATGCAGAGCATGCACTTGATCCGGTATATGCAAAGAATATAGGTGTCGATATCGACAACCTCTACATTTCACAGCCTGATTGCGGAGAGCAGGCTCTTGAGATCACAGAAACAATGGTCAGGTCTGGTGCGGTTGACATAGTAGTTGTTGACTCCGTTGCGGCTTTGGTGCCGAAAGCCGAGATAGATGGAGAGATGGGAGATTCACATGTCGGACTTCAGGCGAGACTTATGAGTCAGGCACTTCGTAAGCTTACAGGTGTCATAAGCAAGTCAAATTGTATAGTAATATTTATAAACCAGCTTAGGGAAAAAGTTGGAGTTATGTTTGGAAGTCCAGAGACAACAACAGGAGGAAGAGCTTTAAAATTCTATTCATCAGTACGTCTTGATGTAAGAAGGATAGAATCATTAAAGCAGGCAGGCGAAGTTGTTGGAAACCATGTGAGGGTCAAGGTAGTAAAGAATAAGGTCGCTCCGCCATTTAAGGAGGCAGAGTTTGATATTATGTTTGGCCAGGGAATCTCAAAAGAAGGAGATCTGCTCGATCTTGCAGCACAGGCAAATATAATCAGTAAATCCGGTGCATGGTATGCTTATGAGGGCGATAAGATCGGTCAGGGAAGAGAAAATGCAAAGACATACATTCGAGAGAATCCGGCATTTTTTGATATGCTTGAGGAACAGGTACGTCACTTTTACTTTGATAAACCCGAGGAAGAAGAGGATGCACAGGAGCCTTCTGACAAAGAAAACAATGGATCGGGAGAAGAATAGGATAAATGATTTTTGTTACCAGCTTTGAACCTGCTGGTAAGGGGAAATGCCGCGTAGCTTTTGACAATGGTATTAAATGTTTATTATATCGTGGAGAGGCTGCGCGGTTTTCTTTAAAGCAGGATGGCAGTATATCGGAAGAACAGATGAATGTAATATTACATGATATAGTTTACAAAAGAGCAGCTAAGAGGACTATGCATTTGTTGGAGCAGATGGACAGAAGCGAAAAGAAACTCAGAGAAAAACTGGCTGTTGGGGAATATCCGCAGTGTGCTATAGATTATGCAATAGATTATGTGAAAAAATATCATTACATAGACGATCTGAGGCTGGCACAAAACTATGTCCGTTATCATAAGCAGAGCTTAAGCCGCAGGCAGATATATGTAAAACTTATTCAGAAAGGTGTGGAACCGGAAAATATAGAGAACGCATTGGATAAAGAATATGATGCAGACGAAATTGAACACATATACAATTTGCTTGAAAAGAAAAAATATGACAAAGAAAATTGTGATGATAAAGAATTCCGGCGCATATATCAGTTCCTTTTAAGACGTGGGTTTAAAAGCAGTCAGATACTCACTGCTATGAGAAAAGGCAGGGATTGAGCTGCTGTTCACATTTTTGCCTGATACTTTTGTTTACATTGGCTTGACAGAATGTAACAAAAAGTATAGAATTTAATTGTTGTAATTTGTGAAATACAATGAAAATTTAATAAAGGAGGTGCTCCTGTAATGCTACCGTATATCATTACTGCTGTAGTTGCTATTATTGTTACTGCAATAGCTGTATGGTTCATAGCATCAGCTTATCAGACCAAATCTGCCAATTCAAAGATTGGAAATGCTGAGGAAAAAGCTAGAGGAATCATAGACGATGCTGTAAAGACTGCGGAAGCCAAAAAGCGCGAATCTATGCTTGAGATCAAGGAAGAGTCTATAAAGGCAAAGAATGATCTGGATAAAGAAATTAAAGAGCGTAGAAACGAGATTTCCAGAAATGAACGCCGAATAGTTCAAAAGGAAGAGAATCTCGATAAAAAACTCGAATCAATCGAGAAGCGTGAGGCTAGTTATGCTGTCAAAGAAGAGGAACTCAAAAAGCAGAAAGTAGAAATTTCTAAGCTCAACGAGCAGCGGTTACAGGAACTTGAAAGAATCTCTGGATTAACCTCCGAACAGGCAAAAGAATATCTCTTAAAGACCATTGAAGAAGACGTAAAAATTGATACTGCAAAAATGATTAAGGAAATGGAAAATAAGGCAAAGGAAGAGGCTGACAGGAAAGCAAAAGATTATGTTGTTACAGCTATTCAGAAATGTGCAGCAGATCATGTGTCAGAAACCACTATCTCTGTCGTATCACTTCCAAACGATGAAATGAAGGGACGTATAATTGGTAGAGAGGGACGTAACATAAGAACTCTTGAGACAATGACAGGTGTAGATCTTATAATTGACGACACGCCTGAAGCAGTCATTTTATCAAGCTTTGATCCTATTAGAAGAGAGGTCGCAAGGATCGCTCTTGAGAAACTTATTGTTGACGGAAGAATTCATCCAGCTCGAATCGAAGAGATGGTTGAAAAAGCACAAAGAGAAGTTGAAACTATGATCCGTGAAGAGGGAGAGGCAGCTGTCCTTGAAGTCGGTATCCACGGAATACATCCTGAACTTGTCAAATTATTGGGCAAGATGAAATTCAGAACAAGTTATGGACAGAATGCTCTTAAGCATTCAATCGAAGTTGCACAGCTCACAGGACTTTTAGCCGCAGAAATAGGCGAGGATGTCAGAATGGCTAAACGTGCAGGATTGTTACATGATATAGGAAAAGCGGTCGATCACGAGATGGAAGGTTCACATATCCAGCTTGGTGTCGAATTATGTAAAAAATATAAAGAATCAGCTTTAGTGATTAATGCAGTAGAATCACATCATGGCGACGTAGAACCAGAGTCTCTTATCGCATGTCTTGTACAGGCTGCTGATACGATAAGTGCAGCAAGACCGGGTGCGAGAAGAGAAACTTTGGAGACATATTCAAATCGTCTTCAGCAATTAGAAGACATAACAAATGGTTATAAGGGAGTTGAAAAATCTTTTGCTATTCAGGCGGGCAGAGAGATTCGAATTATGGTAGTTCCTGAACAGGTTAGCGATGCTGATATGGTATTGATGGCTCGTGATATATCGAAACAGATAGAATCAGAGCTTGAATATCCGGGACAGATCAAAGTTAATGTGATTCGTGAATCGCGTGTGATAGATTATGCGAAGTAAAGTTAACAGGTTACGCTAATTTAATTAGAGTACTGAAGCTGGAAATTTTAAGTGAAAACTTTGTTTCCAGCTTTTTTGCTATAAAAAGCACAACTTTATTTATATCCATGAGAGGTATTAGGGAGAGACAATATGAATGAGCAGATAGAGGTTATCATCAGTGATGGTGGATTGGAAGCGCGTATAATCATTCCTGTACTATTTGATGAAAATGGTGACCAACATATATACTCTAAAGAGGATGTCATAGCTGCTCTGAGTGAACACGGAGTAAATGCTGGTTATCTGTATGATGAAATAGACAGGCTGGTAAACGAAAAAAGATATAATACAGAGACAATATGTGCAAGGGGGATTGCACCAGTTGACGGAATCGATGGTTATTATGAGTTTTTGTTCAATACGGTATTGGATAGAAAGCCAAAGATACGTGAAAACGGTACAGCAGATTACTGGAATATACATCTGGTCGAAGTCGTAAAAAAAAGACAGGTTATAGCTATATACCATGATCCGGTTCAGGGAAAGGATGGTATGTCTGTGACAGGAGAAATCGTGTCTGCCAGAATTGGGAGGGAACTTCCACCACTTGCAGGCAGAGGGTTTGAAAGAATGGATAATAATCATATCTATTTTTCTAATATGGATGGAAAAATAGAATATGCAAATAATAGAATAGTGATAATGCCTGTGTATGAAATATTTGGTGATGTTGATATGAAAACAGGCAATATCGAATTCCGCGGAGATGTTATAGTTCACGGAAATGTAAGAAAAGGAATGAAATTATTTACAACTGGAACGATAACTATCGACGGAGTTGTTGAGGCAAGTGATATTGAGTGTAAAAAAGATGTTCTCATACGAGGCGGGGTGCATGGCGGATATGAATCAAAGATAAAGACAGATGGTAGTTTTTTTGCTGGATTTATGGAATATGCATCGGTTGAATCAAAAGGGCAGATTATTGCAGAATCCATATTAAATTGTGATGTTATGTGTTATGACAGAATACTTGTTGCTAACAAGAATGCAAGTATAGTGGGTGGAAAAGTATATGCCACAGCAGGGATTGAAGTAAATATCCTGGGAAATAAAAATTATGTAAAGACAAAAATAGATGCCGGATTACAGGCAAATGTTGTTCAGGAAGTTGTTACATTACAGTCGAGAGTCTTTGAGGATCAGAACACTGTCAAAAAAACAGAAAAAATATTAAAAACGCTGGCAGATAAAGAGTATAAAGATCCACATCAAAATAATAAAAATCCGATAAAGATCGATCTGCTCCGTACTAAGGTTACAAAGCAGGCACAGATAGCCAGAGATAATGCGAGACTTGAAGAATTAAATATCATACTTAAAAAGGCATCCGATGCAACGATAAGGATCAATCAGGAGATATATCCGGGAGTTGACGTTGCTATAAACAATATAAGAACAAAGGTATCCAGCCACCAGAAGGCGGTTGAGTTTACAGAATGTGAAAAGAAACTTAGAATGTATTCATTGGAAATAAGGTGACAAATATGATCAAAAAAATGGAACGGTTAAAGAGAGAACTTGTATATAAGGGAACAATACTTGATGTGTATAAGGATACTATGAGGTTTGATAATGGCAAACAGGAAGAGTGGGATTTTGTTTCGCACAGAATGGGTGCGGCGGCAATTCTGCCAGTACTTGACGATGGACGGATACTTATGGTCAGACAATATCGCAATGCATTGGAGAGAGAAACACTGGAGATACCGGCCGGATGCAGGGACTCTGTAACAGAAGATACAAAAATCTGTGCTACGAGAGAACTTGAGGAGGAAACAGGATACAGATCAGATGATGTCAGTTTACTGATTTCATTAAAAACAACAATAGCCTTTTGCGATGAGGCTATAGATGTGTATCTTGCAAAAAATCTATACAAGGGAACAAAGCATCTTGATGATGGAGAATCTATTGAGACAGAAGCCTATACGGTAAAAGAACTTTGTGATATGATCTATTCAGGAAAAATCCAGGACGCAAAAACTGTAAGTGCGATACTTGCGTATAGTAATATGTTATGATCTGCGTAGATGAGCATACAAATCAGCTGCGGATATATCATTATTTTATAATAAAACCCCTGCATATTCTGTAGTGGCAATGCCACATTCAAAATATGCAGGGGAAATTTTAAATTAAAAGATTATTTATTCATTTCAGCTATATCATATATAAGTTTCTTTGAATCTTCCCATCCAAGACAAGGATCAGTGATCGATTTACCATAAATATGGTCACCGATATGCTGGCTTCCTTCTTCAATGTAGCTTTCGATCATGAGACCTTTTACAAGTTTTTTGATCTCAGGTGAAAGGATCCTGTTGTGCATAACCTCTTTTGCGATACGGATCTGCTCTTTGAACTGTTTTCCTGAATTGGAGTGGTTTGTATCAATAACAGCGGCAGGATTAACAAGCTCCATTTTTTCATACATTTCATGTAAACGGATAAGATCTTCATAATGATAATTAGTAGTAGTATTTCCGTGTTTGCTTACAGCACCTCTTAAAACAACATGAGTAAGAAGATTTCCAGGTGTTTCAACCTCGTATCCTCTGTATACGAAATGATGTGGATGCTGTGCGGCATAAACTGAATTTAACATAACAGAAAAATCACCGCTTGTAGGATTTTTCATTCCACTTGCAACATCAAAACCACTTGCAGTCAGGCGATGCTGCTGGTCTTCTACAGAACGGGCTCCGATCGCTACATATGATAATAAATCCTCGACGTAACCCCAGTTTTCAGGGTAGAGCATTTCATCGGCACATGTAAGACCACTCTCTGCAATTGCGCGGATGTGCATCTTTCTCATGGCGATAAGACCTTCGACCATATCCGGGTCTTTTTCAGGATCGGGCTGTGAAGCAATACCTTTGTATCCCTCACCAGTTGTTCTAGGCTTATTTGTGTATATTCTAGGAATGATTATAACGCGGTCTTTCACTTCATCCTGGATTTTTGTAAGTCTGCTGACGTAATCGCAGACAGAATCTTCATTGTCAGCAGAACATGGTCCTATAATAACAAGAAATCTGTCATCCTTTCCACATATAACGTCTGAAATAATTGCGTCACGTTCTTTTTTTAATTTGACGAGCTCCTCTGATAAAGGATATTTCTCCTTGATCTCAGCAGGAGTTGGAAGTTGATTTAAAAACTTAAAACTCATAGCTGTCTCCTCACGTATAAAATTATTGTCATTGCATAATATAATAAGTGAAAACCTATGGCTTGTCAAATCACATATGTTATAACACTATATAAATTGAATGGAAATATGTTGAAATAATATTTGATTTGTGTTATAAATATGAAGTGTTATGTGTGACCGTAGTTTAATGGATAAAATTCCGGACTCCGACTCCGGCGAGTGCGCGTTCGATTCGCGTCGGTCACATTATATTGTAAATAGTTATGAATGGAGGAAATATGAAAGATTTTTTTATCAAGGTTAAAGAATTTTGTTCTGATAATAAAAAATATGTGGGTGTCGCAGCAGTTTTACTGTGCCTTATAATATTACTTGCAGTAGTAACTGCAAATGGTAAAAAGGATAAAAAAGAAAATACGGAAGCCACAGAGCAGACACAGGTATCTGTAGAAGATTTCCAGTTTGAGACAGAATACACGGACGATAAAAAAGATGAAATAACACAACTCCTCCAGAATTATTATACAGCTTATGTATCAGCTGATCTTGATACACTTGCAAATATCGCTTATCCGATGACTGACAACGAAAAGAGTTATATCGGTGTGGTAAGCCAATATTATGAGACGGTATCAGATATAACAGTATACAGTAAAGCAGGACTTGAGAATGGTTCATATTTTGTATCAGTGGAAAACAACATAAAATTTTATGGTGTAGATACAGTTGCACCGACACTTGATTTCTTCTATATTGCAACCGATGATAATGGACAGTTATATATAAATAATGTATATAGCAATTTCAACAGGACTTATGCAGAGGAAGAATTGGATTCAGGAATAGTATCCCTGATATCAAAATATACATCGGATTCAGATTTTGCTAATCTGCAGGAAAGTGTACAGTCAAAATATGATGAGGCCGTCAATAGCGATGCTAATTTAAAGGAAATGCTTGAGACTACACTTACAGGTGCAATCAAACAGTGGTATACAACAGTCAGAGTGGATAATTCTACACAGACGACGGAGCAATCAACAGAACAGACAACAGAGCAGTCGTCAGAACAGCAGGCGGATGAT
>ENA-UOJO01005284-UOJO01005284.1-human-gut-metagenome-genome-assembly--contig:-P57-NODE-5284-length-10428-cov-5.808734_pt1 | contig 10428 bp, 7 predicted proteins | sample MGYA00242351_ERZ723898 | MGnify/ENA metagenome assembly ERZ723898 | reverse complement strand
TTCTAGCACATCACACACTTTTAACACCCAAAAATAATCCAATATTAAAAATCCATTTTTCCATCCACTCTTCGTCTGCCCCGTTATTGCGGCCCAGACTCTGTGTGTATATGACAACTTATGCAAAAATATTGGCTTAGCCTTTATCTACCGAGCCATTGTTTTTCAAGAAAGAACCGAGTGTTTTACCTTCGGCATCTTTCCAATCTGCTTTTCCATTGCTTGGACGACCGAGGATCAACCCCGAAGCACCACTTGGAGAATCCATAGGACAATCTCTCTGTAATATTATATCTTCACCGACAACCTTACAAAACTTTTCAATGATTTCAGTTCGCACCTTACACTTAAAGCTTGGGACTGTCTTGAAAGCCAGGCGGCTGCCTTTCATAATAACAAATTTGCCTGTAGACTTATCTATATATCCGGTTCCATTGGCGGGACGTTCAGTAGCCACAGCATAAAAAAGATGACGTTCTTCCTCCTTTGCAATAGGCGCTGAGTCAAAAATTCTTACACCGAAGAAGTTTGCGAGCAATACAATGTCGTCGAAAAAATTCTGCATGTCATTCACTCTATCCGGCGCAATATTTGGCTTCTTTGGCACAGCAGAATTATACAACGAGAATGAGTCTGCTTCCATTGCCCGCTTAATGCCAAGATACTCCAGATATTTCACATCGTCACCATAAATCTTATGATTATCTGATATGAACACGAGCGCCGTATTCCACCAGTCCTTTTTCTGGACGTGATCGTTCTTGCGATTTGCAAAATCTGTAGTCTGTCCTATATAAGCCTTATCTTTTCCATCTTCCCTACCGACAAGAATATAAAATGCCGGATTCCCTGAAATATCCTTGATAGTATTTGCTAAAGATACTTCATTACGCGGCAAAACATAAAGATGGCAAGTGCGGTTCGCACCCATATAGATGTTACGCGCACCATTCAAGGCTCCGTCGATAAGCTGTGTATGTATAGTAAACGCTTTCTGATTCATGATATTATAAAAGGTCAATTAATTGTTTACCCTTATCATAATTCTTATGAATGACAAAATTACGAATTTTTCAGAAATGATATATTTAACTTTCAACTTTTTTGAAAATATAAAATCAATTTACTTTTTCCGACCCATATAACATTGACGAATCAGCGTCTTAGTGCCGTTCAAAGAGAGCATTTACTCGGGCGGGGTTGGCGCCGAGAGATATTGCTTTCTCGGCGTCGCGGTGAGCGTCGTCGAAGCGGTAGCGCTTGCAGTTGAGCCAGGCGCGGTAGTAGTATAGCTCGGGGTCGTTGGCATAGCGCTTCAGGCCGGCATCAATTGCTTCAGAAGCACGGCTGAACTCGTCCAGCGCCAGCAGGCAGCCGGCCAGACCGGAAAAATACTCGGGAGCCGGGTCCTCGCGGGTCAGCATCTCGAAGTACGGCACGGCCTCGCGGTCGCGCCCACTCAGGCTATACAGCGCACTCAGTGCCACAGCCGTGTCGAGCGCCTTAGGCTTCAGTGCCTTCAGCCGCAGCAGGTCGGTCTCGGCAGCCTCCAGACGTCCGCCGTAGAGATTCATCGTACCGCGATAATACAGCGCCTGCGCGTTCAGCGAGTCCTGCTCAAGCACCTGGTCGAAGTCCCCGTAGGCTTCCACCGTGTGCCCCATGTCGAGATGCAGCCGGCCGCGGTTGAGCCGCACGGTCACCATGGCCGGAGCGCGGCGGAGAGCCTCGTCGAAGGTGGACAGAGCGAGCGAATCACGTCCCTCACGCCAGTATATCACTCCCATATTCTGCAACAACAGCGTGTTGCCGGGATTATCCGGGTCGACGGCCATAGCCTCCATGAGCCGCGCCACGGCATCGTCGGTGCGGTTATCTTTCAACGCCTCCTCGGCCTGCCCCACAAGCAGATAATACGGCTGAGCCTCAAGTGTATCAACGGGTTCGACGGCACAGGCGGCGAAAGCCACGAACATCGCCACAAATAAATATATCGCTTTCATACGGGCGCAAAGGTAACAAACTATGATTAAAAATTCGCCGCTTTCACATTTTTTTATTAGTTTTGCAGTTATGAAAGTAAACTGGAAACCCGGGACAATGCTGTATCCGCTGCCGGCGGCCATCGTGACATGCGGCACGGCGGAGGCGTCCAACATGCTCACTGCGGCCTGGACGGGCACCGTATGCACCAATCCGCCCATGCTGTACGTAAGCATAAGGCCCGAACGCTACAGCTACGACATGATACGCCGCACTATGGAGATGACCGTCAACCTCACGACAGCGGCCATGGCACGGCCCACCGACCTTGCCGGAGTGTGCAGCGGACGCGACTGCGACAAATGGGAGCTGACAGGCCTGACCCCAGCGCCAGGCAGCGCCAACACATGCCCCATAGTGGCAGAATCGCCGGTCAGCATCGAATGCCGAGTAAAAGAGATAACGCACCTCGGAAGCCACGACATGTTTCTGGCCGACGTTGTAAACGTCATCATCGATGACGCCTACCTCGACCCGGCCACCGGTGCTTTCGACCTCGCGGCCTCCGGCATCATGGCCTACTGCCATGGCGGATACTACGCCCTCGGCGAAAAGCTCGGCAAATTCGGTTTCTCCGTTCAGAAAACAAAAAACAAGAAATAAACCATCTCCCCGACATGTACAAAGACAAACAGATTTTTGACATAATAGCCCGTGAGGACGCCAGGCAGCACATGGGCATGGAGCTGATAGCCTCCGAAAACTTCGTAAGCCCGCAGGTGCTGGCGGCCATGGGCTCGTGCCTCACCAACAAGTATGCCGAGGGCTATCCCGGACACAGATACTACGGCGGATGTCAGGTCGTGGACGAGGCCGAACAGTTAGCCATCGACCGCGTAAAGAAACTGTTCGGAGCCGAATGGGCCAACGTGCAGCCCCACAGCGGCGCGCAAGCCAACATGGCCGTTTTCATGGCCTGCCTCCAGCCCGGCGACACCTTCATGGGTCTCAACCTCTCGCAGGGCGGACACCTCTCGCACGGCAGTCCCGTCAACTTCTCCGGGCTGGTATTCAATGCCGTAGACTACACCGTCGACCCCGACACCGGACTCGTGGACTACGACAAGATGGAGGAGACCGCGCTGCGCGAGCGTCCCAAGCTGATTGTGGGCGGCGCGAGCGCCTACAGCCGCGAGTGGGACTACGCGCGCATGCGGCGCATCGCCGACAGCGTCGGAGCCCTGCTGATGATAGACATGGCCCACCCCGCCGGACTCATTGCCGCCGGACTCCTCGACAATCCTCTGCGCCACGCCCACATCGTCACCTCCACCACCCACAAGACACTGCGCGGCCCGCGCGGCGGCATCATTCTGATGGGGCAGGATTTCGACAATCCCTGGGGCAAGAAGTCGCCCAAAGGCGAAATCAGGAAAATGTCGGCCCTACTCGACTCCGCCGTATTCCCCGGCGTACAGGGCGGCCCCCTCGAGCACATCATCGCGGCCAAGGCCGTAGCGTTCGGCGAGGCGCTCGCCCCGTCGTTCAAGACCTATCAGAAGCACGTGCTTCAGAACGCCCGCGCGCTGGCAAAATCGCTCATCGACAAGGGCTACAAAGTAGTCAGCGGCGGCACTGACAACCACACCGTGCTCATTGACCTGCGGGAGAACTTCCCCGAACTCACCGGCAAGAAAGCCGAACGCGCGCTGGTGGATGCCGACATCACGGCCAACAAGAACATGGTGCCCTACGACTCCCGGTCGCCGTTCCAGACTTCCGGAATACGCCTCGGCACCCCCGCCATAACCACACGCGGCGCCGACGTAATAATGATGACCGTCGTAGCCGACCTCATCGACGAGGTGCTTCGCAACGCCGACAATCCCGCAGCCATAGCCTCGGTACGCGAGCAGGTGAACGCCATCATGGCTCCCATGCCGATATTCGCCGAATGAGCCGGTCGGTACATATAATAATAGTGGCCGCAGGCTCGGGCTCCCGCTTCGGGGGGACGGTGCCGAAACAGTTCTGTCTCCTGGACGGCCGCCCGGTGCTGATGCACACCATCGGGCGCATGCGCCACGCGCTGCCCGACGCATCGCTCAGCGTCGTGCTTAGCCCGGCGATGACCGGCTTGTGGGAGCAGCTATGCCGCGAGCACGACTTCGTGTCGCCCCCCGTAATCCCCGGAGGCGACACGCGCTCCGACTCCGTGCGGCATGCCGTCCTCGCCCTCGACCACGAGCCCGACATAATACTCGTGCACGACGGCGCGCGGCCCCTCGCAAGCGACCGGTGCATCAGAGCCACCGTGCAGGCCATCGTTCCCGGAGTGGACGGTGCCATACCGGCTACGCCCGTGACCGACTCTCTGCGCCGGCTTATGCCCGACGGCTCGTCACAGGCCGTCGACCGCGACGACTTCCGTTCGGTGCAGACGCCGCAGGCTTTCAGCGGCCCCGAGCTCATCAATGCCTACCGCAGCTGCGGTGGAAGCTTCTCCGACGACGCCTCCATCATGCAGCACTGCGGGCACACCAACATTGTCCTCACCCCCAGCGAGCCTTCCAACATCAAGATAACCAACCCCATCGACCTCGCCATAGCCGAAATACTGCTCCATCAGGAATGAACTCGCTGAGGTCGCTCGACATAAAGTATGTCAAAGGCATAGGCCCCGCACGCGCCGAGCTGCTCGAAAAGCAGCTCGGCATACGCACTGCGTGCGACCTCCTGCGCCACTACCCCACGCACTACATCGACCGATCGAAGTTCTACGCGATACGCGACTTCGACGGCGACATGCCGGCCGTGCAGGTCAGAGGCCGCTTCGTCAGCTTCAACACCGTAGGCGAAGGCGCGCGCACGCGCCTGATAGGGCTGTTCAGCGACGGCACCCGCGCCGTCGACGTCGTGTGGTTCAAGGGCATCAGCTACATCAAGAAAAAGCTACTCACGGAGACCGAGTACGTGCTCTTCGGCAAGCCTACGCAGTTCAACGGCCGCTGGCAGTTCACCCACCCCGAAGTGGAGACACCCGGCACCGCGCAGGCCGAGGCACGCACGCGCGGAGTGTATCCGCTGACAGAGACGCTCCGCAACCGCAACATAGGCTCGCGCCAGTTTCAGACCTGGATTCAGAACCTACTCGACTCGCGCCCGCCGCTGAGCGAGACACTCCCGGCATCCGTCATCGCGCGCCTCGGCCTGATGTCGCTCAACGACGCCATCCGCGCCATACACAATCCGCCCGACAATCCCACCCTCCAGCGCGCCAGGCTGCGCCTCAAGTTTGAGGAAGTATTTCTCATTCAAGTCGACATGCTGCGCCGCAACCGCCGCCGCAGGCAGGACAGCCGCGGCCACCTCATGCCCCACGTCGGCCCGGCGTTCAACGACTTCTACGCCAAGTGCCTGCCCTTTGCCCTCACCGGCGCGCAGAAGAGGGTCATCAAGGAGATAAGGGCGGACCTGCTCGGCGGCCGCCAGATGAACCGCCTCGTGCAGGGCGACGTGGGCAGCGGCAAGACCATCGTCGCGCTCATGGCAATGCTCCTCGCCGTCGACAACGGCATGCAGGCCTGCCTCATGGCCCCCACCGAAATACTGGCCACGCAGCACTACGACACCATCTCGGAGATGCTGCGGCCCATAGGCGTGAACGTGGCCCTGCTCAAAGGCTCCACCCCGGCCGGTGAGCGCCGCCGCATCCATCAGGCCCTGCTCGACGGCTCGCTGCACATACTCATAGGCACCCACGCCCTGATCGAGGACAACGTGCGCTTCCGCACCCTCGGCATGGCCGTAATCGACGAGCAGCACCGCTTCGGCGTAGCACAGCGCGCCCGGCTCTGGACCAAGAACGACATCGGCCCCCACGTGCTCGTGATGACGGCCACCCCCATCCCGCGCACACTCGCCATGACCGTCTACGGCGACCTCGACGTCAGCGTCCTCGACGAGCTGCCCCCGGGCCGCAAGCCCATAGCCACCCTGCTGCGCTTCGAGCCACAGCGGCTGCAGGTCTACCAGGCCACCTACGCCCAGCTCCGCGCAGGCCGCCAGGTCTACATAGTCTATCCACTCATCGACGAGAACGAGAAGCTCGACCTCCACAGCCTCACCGAAGGCTACGACATCATCCGCGACACCTTCCGCGACTTCAAGGTAGCCTACGTGCACGGACGCATGCGACCCGACGAGAAAGAGTACCAGATGGGCATCTTCGCCTCAGGCGAGGCGCGCATCCTCGTAGCCACCACCGTGATAGAAGTAGGCGTCAACGTGCCCAACGCCTCCGTGATGATAATCGAGGACGCCGAGCGCTTCGGCCTCTCGCAGCTCCATCAGCTGCGCGGACGCGTGGGCCGCGGCGCCGACCAGAGCTACTGCATCCTCATGAGCCGCCACAACATCAGCGGCGACACCCGCAAGCGCCTCGAACTCATGACACAGACCACCGACGGCTTCGCAATCGCCGAAGCCGACATGCAGATGCGAGGCCCCGGCGACATCGAGGGCACCCTCCAAAGCGGCACCCCCTTCGACCTCCGGCTCACCAACCTCGCCGCCGACGGCGCAATAGTCCAGATGGCCCGCGACGCCGCCGAAGTCCTCCTCGACAGCGACCCCACCCTCTCGCAGGCCGACAACGCCGCATTCCGCCGCGAACTCCAGGCCACCGTCAACCGCACCGCCGACTGGAGCAAAATTTCCTGAAGATTTTTTTGAAAAAACCTCAGAAAAATTTGGCAGAATCAAAAAAACGCATTAACTTTGCACTCGCAATTGAGGGACAAACCCCGCGTTGCAACAGAACTTTGCCTTGTGGTGTAATGGTAGCACGTCGGATTCTGGTTCCGCCTGTGAGGGTTCGAATCCTTCCAAGGCAACACAGCGGAATCGCAATTGATTAATAAATAGTCAATTGCGATTTTGCTTTTATATATGATACATAAATCATACACATAAATGCACGACTGCCGCCGAAAATTTGTAACTTTGCAAATGTTATTCTTATATACCGAAATATTTAATACCAACAGCAGCAAACAACCATCTTATCATTATTCAGTTTGAAAGTAATTACGAAGGCTGCATGCCTCTAAAAAACCTTAAAACCTTTTGTTATGACTACCAAATTCTTCAACAACACACCAAACAATACACTTTTCTTAAAACTTAAGGGTATTGCCACAGAAATGGCTTCATTTGACCGGTTTCTTGCTGTCGTCGGGTTCTTCCGTTCCTCGGGATATTTTAAACTGCGTGAAGAACTTGGAAATATTCCTGAAATTAAGATTTTAGTTGGCATAAATATTGACAACATTTTCAGAAAACACAATAAAGCATTGCTAATGCTTGAAAATGAGGATAAAGCTCGTGAAATATTTAGTGGCGATTTTGCAGAAGATATTATTAACGCCCATTACTCGTCTGAAATAGAACGCGGCATATTACAAATGTGCGAAGATCTTGCTTCTGGCAGATTACAAATGAGAATTCATCCGACAAAAAATCTTCATGCCAAATTCTACCTATGCCTACCACATACCCATACCCCAAACACAGATGGTTGGGTAATAATGGGTTCTTCGAATATTTCGGAATCAGGCTTAGGGATAACAGTCGCACCAAGATATGAATTAAACGTGGCAATGAAGGATTTTGATGATGTAAATTATTGCCATGAACAGTTTGATACACTTTGGAATGAAGCTATATCTATAACAGCTGACGATATAGAAAAATACAAAAGACAGACTTATCTTGGTTATCAACCCTCACCGTACGAACTATATATTAAAGTTCTAATTGAAGCATTCGGAGATCAGGTAGAGGATGATTTCACAATTCAATTACCCGATGGCGTAAAGGAACTGAAATACCAAAAGGATGCAGTAATACAAGGCTATCAGATGTTGCTTCAACATAATGGATTATTTCTTTCAGATGTTGTCGGACTTGGTAAAACTATGATAGCCACAATGATTGCCAAAAGATACATTGAGTCTAATGGCAAAAATACTAATATATTGGTTATCTATCCTCCAGCTCTTGAAGAAAATTGGCGTAGCACTTTCAAATTGTTTGGCATCAGCAAGAAAGCACAGTTTATTACAAATGGCAGCTTAAAGAAAATTCTTGATGGCAAGGACCAGTATAAAGATAAAGAAGAGTTTGACCTTATCATCGTTGATGAGGCGCACGGCTTTAGATCGGACCTTTCAGGGAAATATGATGAGTTGCAAAAGATTTGCAAAGCCCCATGCTCTAATCAAGGGCTTCTAAAGTCCTCGCGTAAAAAAGTGATGCTCCTTTCAGCCACCCCCCTCAATAACCGTCCCGAAGACCTTCTTAATCAGTTGCTATTATTCCAAGATAGTCAACAGTGCACTATTGATGGCGTCCCAAATCTTAAAGCATTCTTTGTTCCTAAAATATCGGACTATAAGAAACTGATGAGAGAACGCGACAAGCGGGATGTTACGGTTGAAGTGGAAAAAATATATGCCTCAATCCGCGATGAAGTGATTGACAAAGTAACAATCCGACGTACTCGTAATAATATTCTCAATGATTCGGATTACCGTCTTGATTTGGAAAAACAAGGTATAGTTTTTCCTCATATCCTTCCTCCGAACGAACTTACCTATCAATTGGGAGACTCATTAAGCACAAAATTTTATACTACATTATCTTCGCTCACAGATGAGGAGAATCCAGAACATGTATGCTATGCAAGGTATCGTGCAATAGAATTTCTGAATCCGGAATTCAGAGACAGATATCCCCGTGCAAAACAAATAAGTCAAAGTCTTGCAGGTATATATAAGGTTCACATGGTTAAACGACTTGAAAGCAGTTTCTATGCATTCAAAAAATCGTTGGCCACTCTTTTGCGTATTACCTCGGATATGATTAAAATGTTTGAGGAAGATAAGGTGATAATAGCTCCGGATCTTAACGTGAAAGCATTACAGGCAAAGGATATTGAGCTTGACGAGATTCTTGAATTAGCAATGGAAAAAGGTTATAGTAAGGAGGATATATTATATCGTGCATCTGACTTTCATCCCGATTTCATTGAACTGCTTAGAAAAGACCGGGCAATACTTAAGAGGCTAAATGACGAATGGGCTTCAGTATCTGATGATCCTAAACTTCAACTCTTTACAGAGAACCTGAAAAACACATTATTGTCTTCCGAAATTAATCCGACCGGTAAACTGGTAGTTTTCTCTGAAAGCGTTGATACCATAAAATACTTATACAATCACCTCCATAATACTATGGGAAGAGAAGATGTATTATTAATAACTGCATCTAATCGTAATAAAAAGAAAAGTCAAGTCAAAGCTAATTTTGATGCAAATGTTCCTAAACAAGAGCAAAAGGATGATTTCAATATCATTCTTACATCTGATGTATTAGCCGAAGGAATCAACTTACATCGATCAAATGTGATAGTAAATTACGATTCCCCATGGAACGCATCACGATTGATGCAACGTATCGGTCGTGTAAATCGAATCGGCTCCATTGCTCCCAATATTTATAATTTCATGTTCTATCCCTCAAAGCAGGGAGACAAGGAAATTAAACTATATAAAAATGCGCTCATAAAGTTGCAGAGTTTTCACTCAGCTTATGGTGAGGATGCTCAGATATATTCAAGGGAAGAAATTGTAAAAGAGTTCAAGTTATTTGATAGCAACGTAAGGGACAGTATTGATAAAAAAATATCATTACTACGAGAATTGCGTGACTTATACAACAACGACCGCGAACTATACCACAAAATCAAAGCTCTTCCTCTAAAAAGTCGTGTATGGCGTGAAACCGGAAAACATTGCGGTAAAACCGTCGTGTTTGTATCTTCGGAGGTTAAGACCGAATTTTATCTTGTAAGTACAGGAAGTCCTGAGCCGATTGACTTCCTGACCGCAGTCAGCTATCTCAAGGCACAACCCGACGAACTTGCAGTCTCCATACCGAAAAATGAATCTCATTATGAGCAAGTCAACAGGGCATTGAACATATATCGGCAAACTGTAATAGAAACCCACGATGAGACCAAGGTCGATATTGCCACTCTTGACAAAACCTCTCAAGTAGCAGATAAATTCCTAAGGACTCTTTTACAAGTATTTACCGACACAACAATAATCGCCAATATCAAGATTCTGCGTGGTTATCTTAGCCAAGGCACATATTCACAACTACCAAGGGATCTAAAGACGCTGTCGCAGGAATACAAGAATGATCGAATTAGAATCCGAGAGTCTGAATACAAGCTACAAAAGGCAATAAGCAAATTAGTTGACGAATACCATACTAATACGACAAGCGAATCCGTTAAAAAGAAGATTGGCGACCCCAAAATCATAATATCTGAAACATTCATCTGATTCAAACATGACATCATATAATAAAACTACC
>ENA-UOJO01005283-UOJO01005283.1-human-gut-metagenome-genome-assembly--contig:-P57-NODE-5283-length-10429-cov-12.400617_pt1 | contig 10429 bp, 6 predicted proteins | sample MGYA00242351_ERZ723898 | MGnify/ENA metagenome assembly ERZ723898 | reverse complement strand
TGTGCGCCGCACCCATCAGCATGGGCCGGGGTTAGACTCCCGTGGAGCTGTGCCAACAGCCGTCCGCTTTGCCTCTTTTATTGCTTATCAACTTGCAAACAATGAAAGGGGTCAATCTATGCAAGAAGATAGAACCTTTGAAAACAAATTCGCTCCGCCAGTACGGAGCGAAAAGAAAATCGGAAATACGACTTTCACCGTCAATTCGTTCTTCCTTGAACAAACAAAAGACGGTGTGGTTTCTAAAATAGAGCGGCTTATCAAGGATGATGTCCGAAAAAAAGCCGCTGCAATTTAACCCCCATAGGCAGACAAAACCAACAAAGCGCGGTAGAATGAAGATAGAACTTCATACCGTGTTTGACTGCCAGATTGGAGGTTATTATGTTTCATCAGTCAAACACCGCTGCCGCGCTTCAATTCCCTTACAACGCTATGAGCGTCGAAGCTATTACCGCTTTGTACTGCCGTTTATCGCGTGACGATGAATTGCAGGGCGACAGCAACAGTATCATCAACCAAAAGAAAATTTTACAGAAGTACGCTCTTGAACACGGGTACACCAACTTCCGCTTTTACATTGACGACGGCATTTCAGGAACAACCTTCAATCGGCCTGGTTTCCAGGAGATGATTGCCGATGTGGAGGCGGGAATCGTCAAACGGGTCATCATCAAGGATATGTCCCGCTTTGGCCGTGATTATCTGCAGGTGGGTATGTATACCGAGATCATGTTCCCGGAGCATGATGTTCACTTTATTGCCGTAAACGATGGGGTGGACAGCACCCAGGGCGACAATGAGTTTACTCCCTTCCGCAATATCATCAATGAGTGGTATGCGAAAGACACCAGCAAGAAAATCCGTGCTGTGATGAAGGTCAAAGGGAACGCCGGAGAACATTTGACGACTAATGCGCCCTACGGATACATGAAAGACCCGGATGACAGCAAACATTGGATACCCGACCGTGAGGCTGCCGATGTGGTCTATGAAATCGGGCTGTATGTTATGGATGGGTTTGGACCGTCCCAGATAGCACGAAAGCTGCGGGAGCGGAAAATCCTCACTCCTGCCGCTTACTACGAAAGCAAAGACATCCCTTGTAATGTAAAAAAGCAGGGTGATCCCTATGGCTGGGACAATACCACGATAGCAGGAATTATGGATCGCTGGCGTGAGTACCTGGGGCATACGGTGAACTTCAAGACCACAAAGAAGTCCTACAAGAGCAAAAAGAAAATTAAAAATCCCGAAAGTGAATGGGTCATCTTTGAGAATACCCATGAACCTATCTGGACAGAAGCCATTGCCGAGGCTGTAAAGCAGGCGCGGCAGTCACGGCGCCGTCCGACAAAGATGGGAGAAATGGGAATGTTCTCTGGCATGATGTACTGTGCCGATTGTGACTCGATCCTGTACCAGTGCAGAGCGACCGGCTTCCGAAAGGATCAGGAATACTACATTTGCTCTGGATATCGCAAGGGAAAGCAGGTGTGTGGCACACCACACTCCATCCGAACGGTTATCCTGGAGGAACTGATCCTTCAGAATCTGCGGGAGATCGTGTCCTTCGCCAGAAGCCATGAAAACCGTTTCGTTCAGATGGTCATGGATATGGATGTAAAGGAACGCAATAAAGGTCTTGCCAAAAAGCGCAAGCTGCTGTCTGAAAGTGAGAAGCGTATCACAGAACTGGATATGATCTTCAAGCGGTTGTATGAGGACAACATCAGTGGTAAGCTGACAGACGAGCGTTTTCACAAGCTGTCCACCGATTATGAAGCGGAACAGGCCGGTTTGCAGACACAGGCTGCAATACTCCGTGAGGAAATCGAAGAAGTAGAAGGAAAAAGTGCCAATGTTGACAGGTTTCTGTCCGTTGTCCGCCAGTACACCGATATCCCGGAGCTGACACCTCGTATCCTGCATGAGTTCGTTGAGAAGATCGTCATTCACGCAGCGACCGATCCCCATAGCAAAATCAACCGCAGACAAGAGGTAGATATCTACTACAAAGGTATCGGGATTTTGGAAATGTCCAAAGTATTTGATAGCAGGCAAAAATGAAAGAAACGGCATAGCCGAAGCTATACCGTTTCTCTCTCGCCTTAGAATGTTTTCTTAACTGGACACACCGGAAGCGGTTCGCCTTTTTTTGAATCGGATAGCACTGTGGTTACAGGTCGCAGTTGCCCACGGTTCTGGGGAAGGGAAGCACGTCCCGGATGTTGCCCATGCCGGTGAGGTACATGACGCAGCGCTCAAAGCCCAGACCGTAGCCCGCGTGACGGGCGGAGCCGTACTTGCGCAGGTCGAGATAGAAGGCATAGTCCTCAGGCTTCATGCCAAGTTCTTCGATGCGGTTCTTCAGAATGTCGAAGTTGTCCTCACGCTGGCTGCCGCCGATGATCTCGCCGATGCCGGGAACCAGACAGTCCATAGCGGCCACGGTCTTGCCGTCGGGATTCAGCTTCATGTAGAACGCCTTGATCTCCTTGGGGTAATCCGTGACGAAGACGGGCTTCTTGAACACCTTTTCCGTTAGGAAGCGCTCGTGTTCGGTCTGCAGGTCGCTGCCCCAGTGGACGGGGTACTCAAATTCATCGTTGTGCTTTTCCAGCAGCGCCACGGCGTCGGTGTAGGTGATGCGGCCGAATTCGTTGTGCAGAACGTTGTGCAGCCGGTCAAGCAGTCCCTTGTCAATGAATTCGTTGAAGAAGTTCATTTCTTCGGGGGCGTGCTCCAGAACGTAAGAGATGATATACTTGATCATGGCCTCGGCCAGCTCCATATCATCCTCCAGATCGGCGAAAGCGATCTCCGGCTCGATCATCCAGAATTCTGCGGCATGGCGGGTGGTGTTGGAGTTCTCCGCCCGGAAGGTGGGGCCGAAGGTGTAGATGTTGCGGAAAGCCATGGCAAAAGTTTCGCCGTTAAGCTGGCCGGAAACGGTCAGGTTGGTGGGCTTGCCGAAGAAGTCCTGCGTATAATCGACCTTGCCGTCCTCGGTCTTGGGGACGTTGTTCAGGTCAAGGGTGGTGACCTGGAACATTTCGCCCGCGCCCTCGCAGTCGGAGCCGGTGATCAGGGGCGTGTGGACATACACAAAGTCCCGATCCTGGAAGAACTGGTGGATGGCCATAGCGGCAAGGCTGCGGACGCGGAACACCGCCTGGAAGGTGTTGGTGCGGGGACGCAGATGGTTGATGGTGCGCAGGAACTCCATGGAGTGGCGCTTGGGCTGCAGGGGGTAGTCGCCGGTGGAGGAGCCTTCCACGGTAATGCTCTCGGCCTGAATCTCAAAGGGCTGCTTGGAGTCCGGGGTGAGAACCAGCGTGCCGCGAATGATCAGGGCGGCGCCGATGTTGATTTTGGAAATTTCCTGAAAATTTTCCAGAGTGTCGTTATACACCACCTGCACGGGGGTGAAATAAGTACCGTCGTTCAGGACGATAAAGCCAAACTGCTTGCTGCCCCGGCGGTTTCGCACCCAGCCGCCGACGTTCACTTCGGCGCCGGCATATTTTTCGGTGTTTTTGAACAGGTCACGGACGGTAATCAAATCCATAATGGGTGTCCTCTCTCCTTACTGATTTCTTCAAAGCTCCCCTAAGTATACGTCAATTAGGAAGATTTTACAAGAGGAAAATAAATTTTTTGTGAAAAATATCGATACAAGGAATTCTTAAGTGTACATTTGCGGCATTTTGTGATACAATACCCTGAGTTTCGATAAAGGAGCGGATGAACAGTGGGCACGACCTCGGGCAAACAAAAAACACGGCGGCGTATACATTTTCTTTTCCTGCCGCTGTCCTTCTTTCTGGTGGAAGTGTTTGCCTTTTCCTTTTTATCCCTGAATACGGAGGAGTTCCGGTTGGCGCAGCTCTGGCCGCTGGCTTTCGGCGCTTTGTGGGCGGCGATTCTGAGCGGCTTTGTCAGGCTGTTCCCGGCCAAGGCGGGGAGAGTGGTGTACGGTATTTTGTATTTCATCGCCGCAATCTACGCCGCTGTGCAGACGGGGTATTTTTATCTGTTTTCCGAGATGATGTGGCTGTCGGATTTCCGCTATGCGTCTGAGGGGTCGGACTATTTTTCCGTCCTGCTGAGCTACCCCATCGGCTGGTGGCTGGGACTGGCGGCGCTGGCGGTGCAGGGTATCACGATTCTGGTGAAATTCCCAAGGTGGAAGCAGAAATGGTCAACCGGAATCGCGGCTGCGGCGGTGGTCATCGCCGCGTCGGTAGGAGCGGCCTGCCTGCCGCAGGCGGTGTTTGTGCAGGACGGCGACATCCGGTACGCCTCCTCCGATTACGGCAGAGTTCAGTCCGCTGAGGCGGCCTATGACAACATGTTCAACGCCCACCGGCTGTATCAGGTCTGCGGCCTGTACCAGACGCTGGAAAAGGACATCTACAAAAACGGCATCTACCCCCTGACGCCGAGCTACGCCGCGGCGCAGAAGGCAGGGAAAGCGGAGATCAACGCCTATTTTGCCGACCGTACCGTGGGCGGCGACAACGAAATGACCGGCCTGCTGGAAGGGAAAAACGTGGTTCTGGTGCTCATGGAGTCTATGGATGACTGGATGATCGGGGAGTACACCCCCACGCTGGAACGGCTCATGTCCGAGGGTATTTCCTTCACCCACTTCTACACGCCGGGCTACGGCGGCATCCGCACCTTCAATTCGGAGTTCTGCATGAATACCGGCTCGTTCCTGAGCAGTCAGGGCGGCTACGCTTTCGACTATATCACCAATACTTACCGTCAGTCCCTTGCCAGCCTGTTGACGCAGGAGGGGTATTCTGCCAAGACCTTCCACTATAACGATCCCAGCTTTTACAGCCGGGGAGTGTTCTCTCCCGCCATGGGGTATTCCGAGTACGTCTGCTACGGGGACTACATCGGTGCGGACGAGGAAGACCTTCTGTATGACGATCAGCTGCTGTTTGACAATCCCGGTCTGAATGCCGAGTTCTTCCGGGAGGGACAGCCGACCCTGAACTTCATCATCACCCGTTCTGCCCATCTGAGCTACAAGTACAATGAAGTCCTGAGCTATTGGGCGCTGAAAAAGTACCCGGAATTCCGGGGGCTTACCGGCAACGAGGAAACGGACTGCGCCTATCTCAAGGCCAAGCTGGTGGACGACCTGTTTGCCCGGCTGCTTCAGGAGCTGGAGGACAAGGGGCAGCTTGACAACACCGTTATCATCGGTGTCACTGACCACTACACCTACGGCTACAAGGACGAAGCGTCCCTGTTTGCTCTCTCCGGAGTGGACGACGCCCTGCTGCTGGAAAAGACGCCCTGCTTCATCTGGAGCGCGGATTTGCAGCCCATGAAGGTGGACAAGACGCTGAACACCTCTGACCTCCTGCCCACGATGCTGAACCTTCTGGGCGTGGACAGCCCCTATGATTACATAGGCCGGGACGCCTTTGACCCCACCTATGAGGGCTACGCGCTGTTCTCCGACGGCAGCTGGATATCCGGAGATATCGCCTACGACGCGGGGACAAAGCGTGTTCTCAGCATCACCGGCGGTGAAGCGGAGGCCAGCAGCGAAACCCTTGACGCAATGGCCCAAAAGGTGCAGCAGTTCGTGCGGATCAACAATCTGATTCTGGATACGGACTACTATAAGGACAACACAGCGGCAAACTAAAAACAGGCTCCCCTCCGACAGGCGAAAGACCGTCGGAAGGGAGCTTTTTCTTATCCCAGATATTTTTCCAGACACACAAGCTGCACATTGGGAATGCCGTTGAAGACGCACTTCACGACGCCGACTTCCTCGTATCCCAGCGTGTGGTACAGCTTTCGCGCCCGCTTATTTTTCACGTTGGTGTCCATGCGCAGAGCGGGGCAGCCGTGCTGTTTTGCGTAATCCTCATAGTATGCGACGAAAGTGCGGCCATATCCCTTTCCGCCTTTCAGTGGGTCAACCACAAGGCAGTGCAGCACCATGACCTCGCGGTCTTCCGCGGCGTGCTTCCATGCTGCGTCTTTGTACTCGTACACCTGCGTCTGGTTGATGACGGCGGCGGCAACTACATTTCCGTCATCCAACATGACGAACAGATCGCCTCGCTCCAGAGCGGCTTCTGCCGTTTCTCGGGTGGGGTAGACGCCGCGAATCCAGCCTATGGTGGAAAGCCCCTGTTCCTCGTTGTCATGAATGCGGTCGTAGATTTTTTCGATGCTGTCAATGTCAGCTTTTTGTGCTTTCCGTACATTCATCAAGGATGACCCCTCTTTCTTATACTATTTCCTGATTAAAATCTTAATTTTAATCAGGAAGGCATCGCCTGACGGCGCTGCCTGTTTTGTGATTTATAAGGAAAGAAATCACAAAACAAGTCTCATATGAACTCCATGCCCTTCAGGCAATTAAAATCTTTTTTAAAGATTTTAATTGGAGTTCAGTATTATATGGCGGCAAATCGACATTTGCCGTGCTGTTTGAGCGGCATTATAGCATAGCCTGACGGTTTAGTCAACGGCACAGACGGGGCAAAAAATGTCCGCCGGGAGGATGCTTGACAGGAAAGACTTTATCTGTTATCATTGGTATATGCACCGAATAGCCTTCGGAAAGTTCACAATGGGGTACCCCGATGCAATCCCCGACTGCCTGCCCGACGGGTACGGGTCAGGACGAGAAAGGAGAACGTACATCCAATGAAAATGAGAAGACTGATTTCCGCGATCATCGCGCTGCTGCTGGTCGTGAACCTGTCTGTGACCGCGTTTGCGGCGGAATGGTATCTGGAGGACGGCGACATTACCGTCAGCGCCGGAGACAGCGGCCAGACGGTGTCCCAGGGAAGCAGCACAGACGTTGCGGATGACGCGCCTGTCATCAAGCAGCGCGACAGCTCTAAGACAACGGACAGCACCATCACCATATCCACCTCTGACAATGCAACGGCAAACGTCACCATTCAGGATATCAACATCAGCAGCACAGGCGACGCCATCGACGTGGGCAGCTCCAGCGCGAACATCACACTGGAGGGAGACAACAAGATTTTCTCCGAAAGCGGCTCTGCCCTGCATGTCTCCGACGGCGATGTGACCATCACCGGCAGCGGCTCTCTGAAGGCCGAGATCGGCGATAATGAAGATAATTATAACGATAACGCCAAGATCGGCAGCCACGAGGATGAAGACATGTCCGGTAAAATCCATATTACCGGCAGCGCCACCGTCACCACGGAAGATGACGGGGAAGATCATTTCTATGGTGACGGTGCAGGCATCGGTTCCGGCTATAACGGCAATATGTCCGGCAGCATCACCATTGACGAAAACGCAAAGGTCAACGCCTTCAGCCAGGAGGACGGTGCGGGTATCGGCTCCGGCGAAGACGGCAATATGTCCGGCAGCATCACCATCAGCGGCAACGCGCAGGTTACGGCCGGAAGCGGCTGGGACGGTGCAGGAATTGGCACCGGCAAGTCAGATGATGACCCCCCAAAGAGCGAGATGTCCGGCACGATTACGATTGGCGGCAACGCGAAGGTAACCGCGTGGAGTGGGATCGACGGCGCCGGTATCGGCTCTGGAGAGGATGGGGACGTATCCGGCACCATCATCATCGGCGGCAACGCCCGGGTGACTGCGGGAAGTGACGATGAAAGCGCAGGCATTGGCTCTGGAAATGACGGTTCCATCACATCTACCGGCAGAATCATCATCCGGGACAGTGCAAAGGTGACGGCGATCGGCGAGGATGAAGGTGCGGGCATCGGTGCCGGTGATGGTGAACATATGGCCGGACTGATCATCATCCAGGACAACGCGCAGGTCACCGCCATAGCGGGCGATAGTGCCGCTGCCATCGGCAGCGACGACAAAGATGATATGCGCGGAACCATTCTTATCCTCGGCAACGCCCGCATTACCACGGGTATGCTCTTGAACGACAAAGTTGCCTTTAATTATAAGACAAAGGAAATCGAATACACGCTGGATAAGAATGCCATCGGCCGCATCGGCGACGGGCAGGATGCCTACCATGAAAGCAGCTACGGTCATTACGTGATCGGGCCGGATGTGACGATCAACGGCCGGAACGGCAGCGATATTGAGAAGCTGAAGGACTACATCAACATGCGCCTGAGCGGCGAAAATCACGACGGCGACCCGGAAAACCTGACCGCTCTGGACATCCGCAGCGAAAACGGCAAGTTCACCGTGACAGCGTCCGGCGAGGGTACTGTAGAAAAAATTCTCTATGACGGCAGTGAAACCGTTCCCGCCGCGCCGGGTACCTACCCCGTCACCTGTGTCCTGCGGCTGGGCGGCGAGACGATCGAATTCCGGATCGGCACGCTTGTGGTGCCGGAAGGGAAATCCGACGACGCGGATACCCCGCAAAGTCCCCTCTACCGCGTGACCGACAAGGACGGCAAGGACATTGCCTACACGGCCGAGCAGAAGGACGGCGTGCTGACCGTCACCGTTGACGCCGACTTTGCCGTGCTGACGGGAAAGCTCAGCGGCATCGGCACCCTCAAGGCGCAGGGCGTGGAAAAAATCGTCTTTGTCACCAAGGACGCGACCTCCGCGTTCCGGCTCGCTGATTTGCTGGAAAAGGGCGCGGCGGGGGAAACCTATAAGCTCACCCATGACGGAAAAACGGCAGCCTTTACCGCAGGTGGACAGCAGACCGATATAAGCGATATTCTCGTGAAAGCGTAAATAATTGCAGGCGGGCAAGTGCTTCATGCACTTGCCCGCCTCGTCTGTTGCTCAGCGGATGGATGCTTTTTCCAGGGGCAGCAGCTTGTTTTTCCGGATTTTGAAATAGAGCAGACCTGTCATATCCGCCAGAAACCAGCCGATGGGGACAGACCACCAGATGCCCACCACGCCGACGGCGGGGATGGCGGAAAGAAGATACGCCAGAGCCACCCGGGTGCCCAGAGAAATGACGGTCAGCACCACGCTCATCCCCGGCTTTTCCAGCGCCCGGTACAGCCCGTAGAGCAGGAACAGGCAGCTGATGCCGCAGTAGAACGCGCCTTCAATGCGCAGATACTGTACGCCCGCCTGAATGATCTCTGTCTCCCCGGCTTCCACGAAAATCGTCATAAGCGGACGGGCAAAAACGAAGACAAGGGCGGATATGACCAGACAGAAGGCCATGGAGATGCACACGGCGCTTTTCAGGCCGGAGCGGATTCGACCGGTTTCCCTTGCGCCGTAGTTCTGGGCGATGAACGTGGAAAAGGCGTTGCCGAAGTCCTGCACCGGCATGTAGGCGAAGGCGTCGATCTTCACAGCGGCGGCAAACGCGGCCATGACCACCGTGCCGAAGCTGTTGACCAGTCCCTGCACCGTGAGAATGCCCAGATTCATCACCGACTGCTGAACGCAGGTCAGGGTGGAGAAGGAGAGAATTTCGGAAATGCGCGCCCACCGCAGACTGCGAAGACGCCGGATGGAGCGCATCTGAGGGCAGCGCAGGAGGGCGTAGACCGCAATGCCGATGCCGGAAAGGTACTGGGCGATCACCGTCGCCTCCGCAGCGCCCCCGACGCCCCGCTTTAGCCCAATGATGAACCACAGATCCAGAACGATATTCACCACGGCGGAAATGGCCAGAAATACCAGCGGCACCACAGAATTTCCCACCGACCGCAGGAAAGAAGCAAAGAAATTGTACAGGAAAATCCCGGGGATTCCCATAAAAATCACGAACAGATAGGCGCGCATATCCCCCCACACCTCGTCAGGGACGTGGAGAAATACACGAAGCGCGTCCAGACAGAGGTAAGCAATGACGTTCAGAAGCACCGTCGCGGCGGCGATGGAATAGAAGGACGCGCAGATATCCTCGCAAAGGCCGTTCTCGTCCCGCTGGCCGAAGCGGATGGAAAACAGCGCGCCGCTTCCCATGCACAGGCCAAGGATGATGGAGGTGAGGAAGGTCATCAGCGTGAAGGATGACCCCACCGCCGCGAGAGCATTGCGCCCAAGAAACTGCCCGACGATCAGGGTGTCGGCAATATTATAGCACTGCTGGAGCAGGTCGCCCAGAATCATGGGGATCGCGAACAGCAGCATGGATTTGGTGACGGAGCCTTTTGTCAGATCTCGATTCATTATGCGCCTCCGGGGCAGAATAGTCTGCATTTTTTAGGGGAAAAATGTCGGAAATATGCTGTTTGACCGGGTGCTTGCGGCGTCGGACAGGGTTCCGATTTCAGGCACATCCCTACGGGATGCGCCTGAAATCGGAGGGGACTCTTCCACGGGCTAAAAAACGTGCCGCCGGCACGTTTTTTAACAGCCTTTCGAGTCCGCTTCTCGCACCAGAAAAAGGCTGCCCGGTCGGGCAGCCTTTTTCTGGCAAATGCTGGTAATTATGATACGAATGAACCCCCCAGGGAGTAAAGGGCACACCCCACCC
>ENA-UOJO01005270-UOJO01005270.1-human-gut-metagenome-genome-assembly--contig:-P57-NODE-5270-length-10454-cov-24.728243_pt1 | contig 10454 bp, 9 predicted proteins | sample MGYA00242351_ERZ723898 | MGnify/ENA metagenome assembly ERZ723898 | reverse complement strand
GGGCCGATGTGGGCATCGGCCCCTACGACCAAGTGGGAAAATGTATACGAATTCGCTGAATGGCCGTCGCTTTTTGCCGCCGCCTGCCGCTTGACCTCCTCTTGGGTAAGAAAAATGCGTGACTGTAACAGTCACGCATTTTTGCTGTTTGAAATAATCTCTGTTAAGCCGGAAGGCATTTATCTGGTCAACGCGGCGGTGTCCTGCGCGATCATGAGCTCTTCGTTGGTCGGAATGACCCAGACGGTGACCTTGGAGTCGGACGTGGAGATCACGACTTCTTCGCCGCGAAGCTTGTTCTTCTCCGGGTCAAGCTTGACGCCGAGATATTCCAGACCGTCGCAGATGGACGCACGCATGGAGCCGGAGTTTTCGCCGACGCCGGCGGTAAAGACGATGCAGTCCACGCCGCCCAGCGCTGCGGCATAGGCGCCGATGTACTTGCGGACTTCGTAGGCAAACTTGTCGAGCGCCAGCTGCGCGGCCTCGTTGCCCTTTTCGGCTGCGGCGTCCAGATCACGGAAGTCGGAGGAAACGCCGTCAGACAGGGCCAGCACGCCGGACTTCTTGTTGAGCATGGTCAGGCAGTCGTCGGCGGACATATTATACTTGTTCATGATGAACTGCGCAACGCAGGTGTCAATATCGCCCGCGCGCGTGCCCATCGGGACGCCGGCCAGAGGGGACAGGCCCATGGAGGTATCCTGGCACTTGCCGTCCTTGACAGCGGACAGGGACGAGCCGTTGCCCAGATGGCAGACGATGACGCGGTGCGCGTTCTCAACGCCGCCCATCAGCTCGATGCAGCGCTTGGACACGAAGCGGTGGGACGTGCCATGGAAGCCATAGCGGCGCAGATGGTCTTCGGTGTAATATTTGGTGGGGATGGCATAGCGGTAGGCCTTCGGGGGCATGGTCATATGGAACGCGGTGTCGAACACGGCGACCTGGGGCTTGCCAGGCATGGCCTTCTCGCAGGCCTCGATGCCCATGAGGTTGGCGGGGTTGTGCAGCGGGCCGAGGGGGATGCAGTCGCGGATGGCCTGCTTGCAGGCCTCGTCGATGATGCAGCTCTCAACAAACTTGTCGCCGCCGTGCAGGACGCGGTGGCCGACAGCGTCGATCTCGTCAACGGACTTGATCACGCCGTCCTGCGGATCGACCAGAATGGCCATGACCGCCTCGATCGCTTCCTTATGGGTGGGCATGGGGATGTCCTTTTCCACCTTCTTGCCGCTTGCGGGAACCTTGTGCGTCAGACGGCCGTCCAGACCGATGCGCTCACACAGACCCTTGGCGGTGACGTCGCCGGTGTCCGGGTTCATGAGCTGGTACTTGAGGCTGGAACTGCCGGCATTGATAACCAGAATGTTCATACTTCCATTCACTCCTGTATTTCATTTTTCGATCATTCGTGTTACTATATTACATAGCTATTGTGTATCATACAACAAAACCCAAACAGAAACAAGAGCTTTAGAAGATTTTTTACCGGAGGGACTGCTATGCAGACAGCGGGCGTGATCTGTGAATATAATCCCTTTCATCTCGGCCATGCGCGGCAGCTGGGCCTGATCCGGCAGCAGCTGGGGCCGGAGGCGACCATTGTCTGCCTGATGAGCGGGAACTATGTCCAGCGCGGGGAGCCTGCGGTCTTTGACAAGTGCGTCCGGGCGCGGGCAGCGGTGGAAGCGGGGACCAATCTTGTGCTGGAGCTGCCGGTCACATACGCGCTGCGCTCGGCGGAGGGCTTCGCCGCGGGCGGCGTCAGCATCCTGTCCCGTCTTGGCTGCGGCTTTCTCAGCTTCGGCTGCGAATCCGGAGACGGGGACGCGATCCTCCGCGCAGCGGAAGCCTCCCGCTCATCAGAATTCGAGCAAACGCTGCACGCAAACATACAGACCGGCCTCAGCTACGCCGCCGCACGGCAGCGGGCGCTGGAGGCGCTTGGGCAGGACGGGCAGCTGCTGACAAGGCCGAATGACATTCTGGCCTTTGAATACTGCCGCGCGATTCTGACGCAGAACAGCCCCATGCACCCGCTGGCCGTCCTGCGTCCCGGCGATTATCACGCAGACACGCCGGACGCGGAACATCCGTCCGCTACGGCGGTGCGGCGGCTGATCCTGTCCGGCAGCTGCTGGCGGCAATATGTCCCGGCCGCCTGCACGTATGAAAACGCGGTCCCCCACGCGCTTTTGTGGGGTGAAAAGGCCATGCTTGCGCGGCTGCGCGGCATGGAGCAGGCGGACTGGGCCCGGGCCGCGCACGGCTCCGAGGGGCTGTGGTCGAAGGTCTGGAAGGCCGTGCAGGCGCAGCCGGATTACGAGCGTATCCTCGAAGCGTCAAAATCGAAGCGCTACCCGCGCACGAGGCTGCAGCGGCTGCTGCTGTGCGCCTATCTGGGCATCGACGCGCAGGCGCTCCTGTGCGAAGCGCCGTATGTACGCGTGCTGGCATTCGATGAAATGGGCCGCACCGTTCTGCGGCAGGCAAAAAAGACGGGCGGCCTCCCGCTTGTAAACGCAGGCCAGACCCCGCCGGACACAGCGTATGGCGCGCTGGAGCGCCGCTGCGCGGCGCTCTACGGTCTGTTTGCCGCGCAGCCGGAGCTTTGCCCCGAACAAATCGCGCGCGTTTACCGGAAATGAAAAAACCGCCCGTCCGGGCGGTTTTTCACGTTATATTTCCTGCCGGCCTTCCAGTGCGCGCAGAAGCGTGACCTCGTCGGCATATTCCAGCTGGCTCCCGACCGGGATGCCGTAGGCCAGACGCGTGACCTTTACGCCCATCGGGCGAAGCAGACGCGACAGGTACATGGCCGTGGCCTCGCCCTCGGTGTCCGGGTTCGTGGCCATGATGACCTCACGCACAGAGCCGTCTGCGACGCGGTTCAGCAGCTCGCGGATGCGCAGATCGTCCGGCCCGACGTGGCTCAGAGGCGAAATGACGCCGTGCAGCACATGGTACACGCCATGGTATTCCCGCGCCCGCTCCATGGCGATCACATCCTTCGGCTCTGCCACAACGCAGATGAGACTGTGGTCGCGCTCGGGGTCGGCGCAGATCGCGCACAGCTCCTGATCGGTCAGGTTCTGGCAGACCGGGCAGAGGCGAACGCTGTCCTTCGCGTCCAGAATGGCCTGCGCAAAGCTCTGCGCCTCATCCTTCGGCAGCGACAGGACATAAAACGCCAGCCGCTGCGCCGACTTCATACCGATGCCGGGCAGACGCGCAAATTGTTCGGTCAGCCGCTCAAGCGCGGCGGGAAACGCGCGCATCAGAACAGGCCGCCCAGATTCAGGCCGCCCGTCAGCTTGGCCATATTCGCGGACTGGTCGGCCTCGGCCTTGCGCATGGCCTCGTTGACCGCCGCAACGATCATATCCTGCAGCATTTCCACATCCTCCGGATCGACTGCTTCAGGGTCGATGGTGATGGACTTGAGCTCGCGGTTGCCTCCGCATACGGCTGTGATCACACCGCCGCCCGCCGTCGCCTCGTATTCCTTTGCCTGCAGCTCCTCCTGCATCTTCATGAGGTTTTCCTGCATCTTCTGGGCCTGCTTCATCATCTGCATCTGATTCATGCCGCCCATCGGCATCCCGCCGCGATATCCGCCTTTTGCCATGTTTGTTCTCCTTCTATCGTAAATAAATTATTTGATCGTAAAAATGTCGCTGTGCTGCTGTCCAAACTGAACAAGCGCGTCCATCGGGTCGTCTCCCAGCCGTGAAAGCCGGTTTTTGAGTGCAAAGCGCACCGAAACCGGTTTTCCCAATATTGCCGACGCCTTTTCCCGGACAAGTGCCTCCGTATCAGGCGTTTTTTTAACCAGATCCAGCACAAAATCTGAATCCGCCGCCATGATAAGCACTTCTCCCTGCAAAACAGGGTGGATTGGGCCGTTCACAGCAAAAAAACCGCTGATCGTAGCAGGAAGCGCCGCGCGCAGCTTTTCAGACAGCGCAGGCCAGAAGCCGGCAGGCGTTTCGGCCTGCGGCGCGGCAGACGACTGCTCCTGCGTCTGCGCCGGAGGCGCGCTCCCGCGTTCCGGATCATCCGCATCGTCCGGGAAGGGCGGGCGGTCGTCATCAAATGCATCCCCGCCGCTGGCTTTGGGCGCGCTTTTCACCAGCACGCCGGAGGCCAGCTGCTCCTCCACGCGCGAGATGCGTGCGTCCAGCGCCTGCGCGTCCAACCGCAAGGACGGCTCGCACAGCTGCATCAGAAGCAGCTCCGCCGCTACGCGCACGTCGGTGTTCTTGCCGAACGAGACGCGGGTTTTCTGCGTTTCCGTCAGTACGCGCATCAGTTCGCCCGGAGAGAAGACCGATTGCAGCGCCAGCGCCTGCTGCTCTGTCGCAATGCCGGAGAGCATGGAAAGCCCGCTCTTCGGAGCCGTGCGCAGCACGAGCAGATCGCGGCAGAGCGCGCACATCTCGCCCAGCAGCGCACTCACATCCTTGCCCGCGGAATAAAGCGCGGAAAAGATCGTCAGCGCCTTTGCCGTATCCTGCTCTGCGATGGCCTGCATCAGCTCCGCCGTGCGCTTTTCGCCCGCAAGGCCGAGCGACGCATAGACGCTTTCCAGCGTCACGGGGCCGTTTGCCGCCGACGCGCACTGGTCGAGCAGGCTCACGCCGTCGCGCATGCCGCCGTCAGCCAGCCGGGCCAGAAGATTGATCGCCTCTGGCTCAATTTCGATATGCTCCTGATAGGCGATGAAATTCAGCCGGGAGGCAATTTCATCGGGCCGCAGACGCTTGAACGCAAACCGCTGGCAGCGGGACAGGATCGTCGCGGGAACCTTCTGCAGTTCAGTCGTCGCCAGAATGAATAACAGATGCGCGGGCGGCTCTTCGATGATTTTCAGCAGCGCGTTGAATGCCGCCGTCGAGAGCATATGCACCTCGTCGATGATATACACGCGCATTTTGACCGTGCCGGGCGTATAAATTGCGTCATCACGCAGAACGCGGACGGAATCGACGCCGTTGTTCGAGGCCGCGTCGATCTCCAGCACGTCCATACAGCTGCCCTCGTCGATGGCGCGGCATGACGGGCACAGCCCGCAGGGGTCGCCATGATTCGGGTTTTCACAGTTGACGGCCTTGGCCAGAATCTTGGCGCAGGACGTCTTGCCGGTGCCGCGCGTACCGGTAAACAGATACGCATGGCTGAGTTTGCCCGTCTCCAGTTGCGAACGCAACGTGTCGGTCACGCTCTTCTGCCCGACGACATCCGAAAACGTCTGCGGCCGGTATTTGCGGTATAACGCCTGATACATATCCGTTCACCTCCGGAGCTTCTATTATACACAAAAACTGCGCAGAAGAAAAGCCTCTGCGCAGTTTTTTATGATTCCGGCAGATCGATCTTCCGTGCAGATATGACGCTGCCCTACAGATGGGTACACTTCAGCCCAAAGCGGCGAAAGAGTTCCGTGTTCAGGTTCGGTGCGGCGGCGGTGTCGAATTCCGGCTGATAGGAAAGGCCGACCATCTCGTATTTCGCACCCGCCGTCACGTGGTACGGCAGCAGCTCGACCTGCTCCAGATCATCCGCGTCCAGAAGGCGGCGGGCCGCAGCGCCGAAATTCTCCTCCGAATCGTTGACGCCGGGGATGACCGGAATGCGGATGCGGAACGGCCTGCCGCTTTTCTTGAGCCGTTCGAGGTTTTCCAGAATCGGCTCATTGGACACGCCTGTATAGTGCCGGTGCTGCTCCGGGTCCATCAGCTTCAGATCCATCATGACATACTCGACCCGCGCCAGCACGGCTTCAAATACGCTCCCGCTGCAATAGCCGCTCGTTTCGATCGCGCGGTGCATCCCCGCGACGCGGTCCAGCGTTTCCAGCAGGAACTCCGGCTGCCCCGTCGGTTCACCGCCGGAAAAGGTTACGCCGCCGGACATTGCGGCAAGATAGTCCTTGTCGCGCAGGAGCTTCCAGGCCAGCTCCTGCGCCGTATAGCGCTTCCCGCAGAGCTTGCGCAGGCCCTGCGGGCAGGCGCGGATACACTGGCCGCAGGCTGTGCAGCTTTTCCCGCCGTTCGGGCAGGCTCTGACGCAGGCCCCGCAGTGCAGGCAGTTGTTTGACGACACCATCAGCTGCGGCTGATAGGAAAGCCCCTCCGGGTTGTGACACCACATGCAGCGCAGGGGGCAGCCCTTCAAAAACACCGTCGTGCGGATGCCGGGGCCGTCGTAGACGGCAAGCTGCTTGATGTCAAATACGGTTCCGACTGCCGACGCGTTATCCACGGGCATGGCGGACCTCAAAGTCGCGCAGCTCCTTGTAAAGCGCGAACTGCTTCTCATAATACGCGTGCCGCTGCGCGTCGGGCTTTGCCGTCTGGCCGTAGCGGACGAAGCGGGCGGCAAGGGCTGTCCGGTCCTTTTCGCCGGTCGCGGCGGCAAGACCGAGGATCGCGCTGCCGAGCGCGCCGGCCTCGTCGGCCAGCGTGGGCCGAATTTCAGCGCCCAGAATATCCGCCTTGATCTGCCGCCAGACGGGCGACTTCGCGCCGCCGCCCGCAGCGAAGAGCGTCATCGGACGAATGTCGTATTTGGCAAGCTTTTCGAGGTTATAGCGCATTTCGAAGGTCAGGCCCTCAAGAATGGCGCGGTAGAGATCGGCGGGCGAGGTGTGCATTGTGAGGCCGTAGATCGTGCCGCGCGCACCGGTCAGCACATCCGGCGTGCCGCCCATACCCTGCAAAAACGGCAGAACGATCAGCCCCGTCGGCTCCGGTGGGCAGGTCTCGTTCAGAAGGTCGTAGACCGAGCAGCCGCGCTCCTTCGCGGCCTGCTTGAGATAAAACGCCAGCGAATCGCGGTACCAGCGCACGACCGCGCCGCCGGAGATATTATAGGCGTAGGTCACATAGCCCCGTCCGTCCAGATACGGGACGCAGGCGTAATTTTCGCGTTCAAAGTCCAGCGTTTCGGGGATGGATGCGAACAGCGGGCAGATGCACTCGACCGTGCCGGTCGTGTCGACGGCCTCGCCGGGATTTGCCACGCCGCAGCCGAGGGCGTTGACAATCTGATCGTGCGAGCCGATGACGACCTTGACGCTTCGCGGCAGCCCCAGCGCGGAGGCAGCCTCAGCCGTGAGCGTTCCGGCGCATGCGCCGGTCGGCAGGACGGCGGGGAGCGTTTCCGGGTCGATGCCGCAGGCGCTTGTCAGCTCGTCCGACCAGCAGAGCTTCCGCACGTCAAAGAGAATGCTGCGGCAGGCAAGGGAATAATCCGCCACCGTCTCACCAGACAGGCAGAAGCAGATGTAACTTGCGACAAATAGGAACTTCCACACCGGGCGCGGAGCCGTGCGGAGCGTATACAGCATTTTTGCCAGCGAATACGACGCGTCCGGCAGGACACAGGTGATGCGCATGAATTTTTCCACGCCGACCGACTCGACCAGACGGGAAAATTCTCCGCTTTCGGTATTGGCAAAATAGAGAATGATGTCACTCAGCGGCTGGCCGCCGCGGTCGACGGGGACGAAGGACTCGCCGAAGGAGGAGACGGTGATGGCCGCAACCTGCTTTGCGTCGTCCAGCTTTTTGACGCAGTCGGAGATCACGAAAAACACGCTCTCGCGCAGTACCAGCGCATTCAGGTTCACCTCGCCGGGCTTCGTTGGGTATTCGCGGTAGGACATGGCGATCTGCTCGCCGGTTTCGCGGAACGCAACGCATTTACAGCCGGTTCCGCCGATGTCAATGCCAAGGCTGATCATAGATGGGCCTCACTTTCTCACGCAGAAGCGGTAAACGGTCGTTTCGTGCAGCGGCTCCCCCTGCCGGAGCACCGGGGACGGGAACGCGGGCTGATTGATCGCGTCGGGATAGTGCTGCGTTTCGAGGCAGAAGCCGCTGTAGGACGCGTAGCGCGCGCCGTTTTTGCCCGCGCGGTCTGAAATAAAGTTGCCGGTGTAGAGCTGCACGCCCTCGAGCGTCGTTTTCACCTCCATCACAATACCGGTCTTGTCGCCCTCGGCCCGTCCAATCTTACGAAGGCCCTTTCCATCGAGGCAAAAATTCGTGTCGTAGCCGCGGAAGGGGGCAAGCGCCGCATCGTGAATGTCTTGGCCAATGGGCTTTGCGGTGCGGAAATCCATGCAGGTGCCGTCCACGGGGGCGATCTCGCCGGTCGGCAGCGTTGCGGCATCGGCGGGCGTATAGGCGGAGGCGTTCAGCTGGAGCAGATGGCCCAACACGTCGCCGCTGCCCTGTCCGTTGAGATTGAAATAGGCATGGTTGGTGAAGTTCGCGACGGTATCCGCGCTGCTGACGGCGCGGTAGTCGATGCGCAGCGCGTTGTCGTCCGTCAGGGTAAACGTAATGGACACGTCAAGCCTGCCGGGGTAGCCCTCCTCGCCGTCAGCCAGAACCGTCGTGAATTCGACGCTGTTTTCGCGGCAGTTGTAATTCCAGAGCTTCTTGTCGAAGCCGCACAGACCGCCGTGGAGCTGGTTCTTGCCCTCGTTGGCCGTGAGGTGGAAGCGCTGGCCGTTCAGCGTGAAAGCCGCGCCCGCGATGCGGTTGCCGTTTCGGCCGATGCACGCGCCGAGATAGCCGTCATTTTCTTCATATTCCTTTACCGTCTCATAGCCGAGCAGCACGTCGGTCAGAACGCCGTTCCGGCCGGGAACGACAATGGACTGGATCGTCGCGCCGTAGGACAGGAGCGTCACGCGCATATGATTGCTGTTTTCCAGCGTAATGGCGACAGGCGCGCCCTTCGAGCACAGGGGGAGCTTTTGAATGGTCAGCATAAAAAACGTCCTTTCGTAAAAAGTGCGGTGAGACTGTCAAAAAATACAGATAGCAGTTAGATGATAGAGTAGCAGGGGAAGAGTGAAGGGGGCAAAGAGCCCCCTTCGCGTTCAATCAACTAAGTTTTCGAACTTTGAAAAAGTTCGAAAACTTGCCTCAGCGTGGCGAAAAGACCTTTTTGACACGCTGAGGCGCGCTGCAGCAGCAACGCGCCTCATGAAGATCTGCTGCGATTGCGTTCATTCTATCAGAACGCAGTGGCTTTGAAAAGCCGCAGCGCAATTATTTCTTTGCAACGTACTTCTGCACGTCGATGGCGACGGCGATGATGATGATCGCGCCGCGGATGATGTACTGGAGGTATGCGTTGACGCCGAGGAAATACAGGCCGTAGTTGATCGCCTGCAGGATGATCGAGCCGATCACGACGCCGGGGACGGTGCCGATGCCGCCGTTGAAGGAAACGCCGCCGATGACGCAGCCCGCGATGGCGTCAAGCTCGTAGTTGATGCCGGTTGCAGTACCGACGGACTGGATACGGGCGCCCTCGAGGAAGGAGGCGATGCCGTACATCAGACCGGCGTACAGGAACACGCCCATGATGGTCTTCGTGACGGAGACGCCGGAGACCTCAGCCGCCTCGGCGTTGCCGCCGACGGCGAACATATTCTTGCCGAAGCGGGTCTTGTTCCAGACGAGCCACGTCAGAACGCCCAGCAGCAGGAAGATGATGACCAGATACGGCAGCTTGAAGCCGAAGATATCGACGGAGCCGGTCGCGAGCGCCAGATAGCGCTGGTCAAGGGAGGACAGCGCCTGCGTGGAGCCGGAGGGCTGGTTCTCGATGTAGATGCAGCACAGGCCGTAAGAGATCAGCTGCGTGCCGAGGGTGACGATGAAGGGGTGCATATGGAGCTTTGCCATGCCGAAGCCGTTGAACGCGGAGATAACGACCGCGATGGCCACGCAGGCGAGGAATGGCACGATCAGAGGCAGCGGCTCGGTGATGCTGGGATAGTATCTCGAAGCGAACGTGACCGACTGCAGCAAGGAGGCTGCGACAGCCGCGCAGAGGCCGAGCACACGGCCGACGGACAGGTCGGTACCGGCAAGGATGATGATGCCTGCGACGCCGTAGGCCAGAATACCCTTCGTGGAGGCCTGCTTCAGAATGGAGATCAGGTTGCCGACGGAAAGGAAGTTGGGCTTGATCGCAACGATCACAACAAGGAGCAGAAGAAGGATGATGTACAGCGCGTATTTCAGCAGCGTATCCTTCAGCTTCTGCGGGTTCATTTTCTTAGAATTCGTCATTTTCTCAACCTCTTTATACATATTGCGCAGCCAGACGCATAATGGTTTCCTGCTCGTTTTCAATGCCGCCGAAGTCCTTGCCGCGTTCGAGGATACCGGCCATATGGCCGTTGCTCATGACAAGGATGCGGTCGCAGATCCCGATCAGCTCCGGCATTTCGGAAGAGACCATCATAACAGCCTTGCCCTGCTTGGCAAGCTGCAGGATCAATTCGTAAATCTCGTACTTGGCGCCGACGTCGATGCCGCGCGTCGGCTCGTCGAGGAGCAGAACATCGGGCTTCGTCAGCAGCCAACGGCCAAGAATGACCTTCTGCTGGTTGCCGCCGGAGAGGTTTTTGATGAGCGTCT
>ENA-UOJO01005267-UOJO01005267.1-human-gut-metagenome-genome-assembly--contig:-P57-NODE-5267-length-10458-cov-5.223589_pt1 | contig 10458 bp, 8 predicted proteins | sample MGYA00242351_ERZ723898 | MGnify/ENA metagenome assembly ERZ723898 | reverse complement strand
TAATCTATTTATTCCCACAATATTATATATTTCACGACTATCCATTCGATATAAACTATCCAGTAATAAGAAAAATAATGGCAAAGTTATATATGCCATTATTTAAAAGACAATCTAAGTTATTAGATGAATTCTACACATCTACATATCAATTTGAATTCCACTCGATATTCTTTTATTTACTTTCTCTTTCATCTTTGCTATAGAAATTTGAATACCTTCATAACCATTAAGACCATGTTTCTTTGCAAGTTCTTCTGTATAATCTTTTAATCTATAAACAGTAAAATTTTGTCTTGTTCCATAAGCATCTTTTAAGTTAGTAATTTCATAATGATTAACCAAAGGTGTTAAAACTACATTTTCAATAGAACAACGATTATCTTCTTTCTTTAAGTCAAAAGATATCATACCTTCCAATTGTGTTTCTTCTTCCATCATACCACTTACAAAGTTACCTAAACTATATGCAACTAATGTCTTATGACCATCTTTGCCTTCTACCCATTCTACTGGTTGTAAAGTATGTGAATGAGTTCCTAAGATAACATCCACTCCTAAATCAGCAAATAATTTTGCATATTTCTTTTGAAAAGCATCTGGTTCTGTATCGTATTCATTTCCCCAATGGCATGACACAACAACAAAATCACTAATTTCTTTTGCATTCTCTACATCTTTTTTAATAACGTCTTCATCAAAAAGATTCATACAATACGAATTTGGCATTTTGTGACCATTTGTTAATTGATTATACGATAACAGAGCAATCTTAATTCCATTTTGTTCAACAACAGTAATATCATCTCTTTTTTCTTGAGATTCATATAAACCTATGTATTTCATATTCTTATATTGCTGGAAAACTTTAATAGAATTTAATATAGCATCTCCACCCTTGTCTAATGAATGATTTGTTGCACCATTCACAATATCAAAACCAACATCCTGTAAATTCTTTGCCATAATATCGGGTGTATTAAAATTAGGATATCCTGAAGCTTTACCTCCACCTAAGATTGTTTCCTGATTCACAAATGCCAGATCAGTCTTTTCAATGAATGGCTTGATATTTGTATAATAAGGGCTAAAATCATAACCATCATCAGTCTTGGCTTTATCTAACAATAACTGATGCATAAGATTATCTCCAACTGCTGTAAATGAGACTTTATTTTCTTTTGTTACAGGTGTGTCTTTTGTTGTATCTTTTGGGGCTGAACAGCCTACAATCAATAACATTGCTACTATTAATTTAATTATTTTCATATAAACTCCTTATCTGGTTGTACTCCCAAATCCTCCATTACGCAACTCTGATACATCATCATCTTCAACAATACCATATTGCATAAAAATTCCTTGAGCGATACCTTGTCCTTTTTTGACATCTACAATTTTTCCTTCATTAGAATCATTTGTTATTTTAATGAAAATATGACCTTCATTATCAGAATAAAAATAATCACTATCAATAACTCCAACTGTATTATTAAGCTGTAAACGATATTTAAATCCTAGTCCACTTCTTGGATAGATCATAAGAACCCATCTCTCATTCATTTCACAACGTATACCTGTTGGTATTTTTAATGTTTCTCCAGGTTTAAGATAAACATCAATAGGAGTATAAAAATCATACCCTGCTGATCCTTTCGTTGCTCTTTTGGGTAACTTCAATTCATTATAAATATCATGAATTATTTCTTTTGAAGCATTAGCATTATAATCTAAGAAACCTTCTTCAAATTGCTCATATGAGACTTTATAAAACTTTGCTGTATCCATAACTCCTCCTATTGTTTGTAATATTCCTCTAAAGTTAAATTCTGATCATGTAATTTTGTTGCTAAATCTACACCAACATAACGAATATGCCATGGTTCGTAGCCATAATTTGTAATAGCAACCTTATCTTTCTTATATCTTAAGGTAAATCCATATTTATAAGCATCACTGATTATAAACTTACCAATTGCGCTATCAGCAACCTTTTCACTTAAACGATCTCCTTGAGTTGTATATGAAACATCAATTGCTAAACCTAATTGATGCTCACTTCTTCCTGGATAAGCACTATATTGAGATGCATATTCCTCACCATAAACTTTCACTTGATTATTCCAATATAATGTTTGAGTTGCGTTTGTACGATATCCAGATATAGAATAAATATCGATACCTTTTGCTTTTGCAGCATTATAAAATTTTGTATAAGCCTCATTTGCTTCTTTTCTTAATTTCTGATTAGCATTATCAATAACTGGTTCTAAATCATCTGGTGTCCATCCTTCTGGAATCTGATGTAATTTATTCACAAGAACTGTTACATCTTCTGGATTATCAACTGTATCTGCTTTTACACCTAACGGACTAAAGATTCCATTTTGAAAGTATTTTACAACATCTACCAATAATGTTTGTTTGCTTTCATTGCCACTTTCATCCTTAACAGTGTATTGAACTTCATATTGACCAGTCTTTGAAGTGTCAATTTCATTATATTGAACTGCTGAAATTAAATCTCCATCAACTTCATCAATTGCTTTTTGAATATAAGATTGATAATCAACTTGTGAATTCACTCCAACCTGTACTCTTGTTTTTGTTAATTCTAATGCTGGTGCTGTTTTATCTTCTTCTTTTACTATAGAACAACCAGTTAAACATAATGCACCAATCATTGTTAGTAAAGCTATCTTTTTCATTTTTCTATCTCCTTCTAGCGAACACCGCCACCGCCTCCACCTGAGAAGCCTCCTCCGCCTCCTCCAAATGAAGAACCACCACCAAATCCACCAGATCTGGCAGCCTCAGCCTGAGCATGTGCTGATGCTGAAGCACGCATACTATTATAAGCAAACATATGAACCATATGCATTGTATAAATCGTATCAAGATTTGATTGTTCATTGAATGTTGGACACATTTTTCCAAGTTGTTCTTGAACTTTGTCCGCAATACCTAATATAGATGCAAAGATTAAATATTCTTCCCATAATTTGACCTCTATCACTTCTTTTTCATCTATTAAACTCATCTCTTGCAAGAATTTCTTTAAACCTATAATATGCTCCATTTCCTCACGTACTGATGCATCAAAAACATCTGTATTATGAGAGATTTTCATACCCATAAATTGAGTATAGGTTGTTTCTAACTTTAATAAACCCTTTTCGCGATATTCACTTTCAATATTCGTTTCAATCTCTTCAAACCAATGATCAATCTCTTCATAATGAGATTGACACCACTGATCAAATTCTTTTGTTTCCAGTTTTCTATTAGATCCAGCTGCATTTCTAAAAAATCCCAATAGTTTCAATTCTAAAGGATGATCTAGAAGAATTTCTTTATCTAAATCAATTGAAAAACCTTCTTTTTTCAAGAATATCATATGTGTTTCTTCAGTCTTTTCAAATTCAATAAAGCCACTACGAATCCATTTTAACAATACAGCTGAAATCATTCCGCCTTTATCACTATCGCTAATCAGTCCAATTTTCTTGGCTAGGTAATAAAACTTAAAAATATCTTTTTGACAAGGAATATCTCTAAACATATTCACATTGTTGATATCAAGTGGTATTTGATCACTAAACGTAAATTTTTCTTTTTTACTTGATTTAGCCAAAAATGAAACAATGACAATAAAACCTATAATGCAAAAAATAATAAACCCAGGGATAAATATACTCAAATATCCATTATTTGAATTTCCATAACTGTCATAGGTAAATGAATTATAATATCCATTATTTTGACTATAATCATTATCATTATAGTCGCTGCCTTGTTTAGCATCAGCTAAAACATCCTGAAAATCTTCACCCTTATCATATGCCTTTGTAAAAGTTCCATTATCAATACGCATTAAGAGTTGCATTTTAGCACCTTCTGGAACACTTCCATCAGATTCCATAATGACTTTTCCATCTTCAAATGATACTTTTCCATTATAACCAAACGCCCATATAGAAGCATTATTCTCATTAAATTCATATGGTGAAGAAAGAGTAATTTTTGCTTGTCTTGGCTCTAATTCCATTTCAGAGAAAAATGCATAATTAATACCTTGATCATTCGTATATTGATTTACAAAATAAGAGACATCATATTCAAACGTATACGTTCTGTTGCCATATTCACCAACACCAAAACACAGTTCATAGCCATCCGCCTTTGTAACAAGTCCACACTTACCATTTTTCTCAGTACGACTGGCATTAACATCCCATTCACCAATATTGCGATAAACAAGACCATTTTCATCTTTGACCTGTAAATTTGAAATCTGTGATGCTCCCATATTATCAAAGACTTTATAAACTTCTGTTCCCTCATTAACATTCATATCCCATATTTCTTGTATATGTGCACTCCCATCCTCATTAATATAGGCATTGACAACCATATCATTTAAATCCACACTGCTAGCAGCAACTGGACTTATAGAAAAGAGGCAACTGAGAAAAAGAGAAAATATGATACATATTTTCTTTTTCATTTTAGAATTTAACCTCTGGTGCTTGCTTATCAGCCTCATCAACTTCAAAGAATGTTGCTGGCTTAAATCCAAACATATTCGCCACAATAACTGAAGGGAACATTTCAATTTTGTTTTGATATGCATAAACAGAATCGTTATAAAACTGTCTTGCATAAGTAATTTTATCTTCTGTATCTCTTAATTCATTTTGTAATTGAATAAAATTTGTATTAGCTTTTAAATCTGGATAAGCTTCACTTAACATCATTAATTTATTTAATGCCTGTGTTAATTCACCAGCTGCTTTCATCTGATCCTCTGGCAAAGAAGCACTCACATAAGTATTTCTTGCTTTAATAACATGATCCAATGTCTCTTGCTCATGCTTAGCATATCCTTTCACTGTTTCTACCAAATTAGGAATTAAATCAGCACGTCTCTTTAAGACAACATCAATTTGTGCCCAATTTGTTTTCACTTTATTTCTTAATCCTGTGAGAGAATTATATGTCATTCCCACATATAAAACCAACACAACGATAATACCTACAATAATCCATATCATAATGATAACCTCCTTATGTTATTATTATAGACTATCTTGCCACAAAATTCCTTAATTTCTCATTAATTTCTACTATTTCATAAAATTATAGTTTATATTGCAATGACATATGTTGACAAATCATCAATCAAGATATACATTTGGTATATAAGAAACAATAATAAAGAACTTTAAGAATAGGAGGAATCTGCATGAAAAAGAAAAAAATTTTATTCATTATACCTATATTTGGTCTCATATTTATAAGTATTGTATTCTTTTGTGATTATACTGGTATGTTTAAGACTGATCCTGATGAGCAGTATGCTTATAAAACAGTTCGCACCATTCAAAATGAATGGAAAATTCAAATAGATGGTTCCCCAGAACTGATTGATTATAAAATATCAGATATGAGTTTTAGAGGCGATTCTGAAAAGTTCTTTGTCCTCAAATTAAAGAATGAAAACCAAATTCAAACAATAAAAATGAATCGTATTCAAGACACTGATCTTGAAAATGCTTTTATCCAGGCAACACAATCAGGAAAAGGCTATGATAAAATGCCTGATTTTACACAAGAATACACTTGGAAAAAAATTGATAAAGATAATGATTCTTTATTTATTATTTATTCTCCTCAAGAATTGAAACTCTATTTGCTTGAAAGTCGTATATAACGTTATTATAAAGGAAAAGGACATTCATTTGTCCTTTTCCTATTTATGTGAGTTTTGTTATATCTACTAATGAAGTATCTCCTTGTTGACGAATCTGTAGACAGTGGATTAATGCTTGAGCAGTATCTAATGATGTATAAATAGGAATTCCTGCTTCAACTGCAAATCTTCTAATCATAAATCCATCTTTTAAATTATTATTTCTGGTTGGGATATCAATAATAAGATCGACTGTATCTGTTAACATTAAATCAAAGATTGTATCAGCTGGATCATTAATTCTATTGACCAATTGAACTGGAATATCATGCTGTTTTAAGAATTGATATGTTCCTTTTGTTGCATATATGTCATATCCAAATTGATAATATTCTTTAGCAATTGGCAAGAATTCATCTTTTGCACTATCTTTAATTGTACAAATAATATTCTTTTTCTTAGGTAATTGTATTCCAGTTCCAATAAAGGCTTTATAGATGGCTTCATCATAATCTGTCGAAATTCCTAGTACTTCACCAGTAGACTTCATTTCAGGTCCTAGACTTATTTCAGCACCTTTAATTTTTTCAAAGGAAAAAACTGGCATCTTAATAGCAATTGTATCTTTTTCAGGTGCTAAGCCATATTTATAACCTTGGTCTTTGATTGATTTTCCCATAATCACATGAGTCGCAATATCTACAACGGGAATATCTGTTACTTTAGAAATATAAGGAATTGTACGAGACGACCTTGGATTGACTTCAATAACATAAACTTGATCTTCATAAACAATAAATTGAATATTAATCAATCCAATAACATGCAGAGCTTCAGCAAGCCTTTTCGTGTAATCAACTATAATCTCCTTAATTTCAGATTTAATCTTTTGTGTTGGATAAACAGAAATACTATCGCCACTATGAACACCAGCACGTTCAACATGTTCCATAATTCCAGGAATAAGGATACCATTTTCATCACATATGGCATCGACCTCAACTTCCTTACCAGCCAGGTACTTATCAATTAAGATAGGATGTTCTTGATATTGACGATTAATAATACCCATAAATTTCTTTACATCACCATCATTTAAAGCAATTTCCATACCTGCTCCACCTAAAACATATGATGGTCTTACTAAGACAGGATAGCCTAAGCGCTGAGCAGTTTCAATTGCTTCTTCAATTGTAAAAACTGTTGAACCTTTTGGACGATCAATTCCACATTTTTCTAAAATTTCATCAAATCTTTCTCTGTCTTCAGCAGCATCTACATCAGCAGCAGATGTTCCTAAGATTTTTACTCCCATTTCCATTAAAGCCTTTGTTAATTGTATTGCTGTTTGTCCACCAAATTGAACAATAGCACCATCTGGCTTTTCAATGTCAATAATACTTTCAACATCTTCTGGGGTTAATGGTTCAAAATATAATCTATCTGCTATATCAAAATCTGTAGAAACTGTTTCTGGATTATTATTCACAATAATCGTTTCATATCCAGCAGCTTTAAGTGCCCATACACAATGGACTGAACAATAATCAAACTCTATCCCCTGACCAATACGGATGGGTCCTGACCCCAATACCATAATTTTCTTTTTATCATTTTGGGGATTCACTTCATTATAACCACCATGAACAGAATAATAGTATGGTGTAGATGCATCAAATTCAGCAGCACATGTGTCAACTGTTTTGTAGGCCGCTGTTATATGCTGAGTTTTTCTCATTTCATGAATTTCTTTTTCACTTTTTCCTGTATACTTAGCAATAACTCTATCCGGAAATTCTAAGCGTTTGGCTAGCTTTAATAACTCAATTGTGAGCTCTTGTGTTTTTAATTGCTGTTCAACCTCAATAAGATGCTGAATTTTATCAATAAACCAAAGATCAATTTTTGTAATCTCGTGAATATCTTTCGCAGCAATTTCTTTTCTAAGAGCTTGTGCTACTACAAAGATTCTTTGGTCATCAACATCTTTTAACTTATGAATGAGTTCTTCTTTTTGAAGATTTTCTAATTCCGGAATAAACAGATCATATACATTTTGTTCAAGAGAACGAATAGCTTTCATAAGTGCACCTTCAAAATTATTACAGATGCTCATAACCTCACCAGTTGCTTTCATCTGTGTCCCTAATTCTCTAGATGCACCTACAAACTTATCAAATGGCCACTTTGGAATTTTGCAAACAATATAATCTAAAGTTGGTTCATAGGAAGCAAATGTCTTTTTAGTGACAACGTTGACAATTTCATCTAAAGTATACCCTAAAGCAATTTTGGCTGCTAATTTTGCAATTGGATACCCTGTTGCTTTAGAGGCTAAAGCAGATGAACGCGAAACGCGTGGATTGACCTCAATAACACAATATTCAAAACTATCAGGATTTAATGCATATTGAACATTACATCCCCCTTGGATATCTAATGCAGTAATAATATTGAAAGCTGAGCTTCTTAACATCTGATATTCCTTATCACTCAGTGTTTGACTTGGTGCCACAACAATACTATCTCCAGTATGTACTCCAACAGGATCTAAGTTTTCCATGTTACATATTGTAATACAATTGCCTGCACTATCACGCATAACCTCATATTCGATTTCTTTCCACCCAGCAATACAGCGTTCAATTAAACATTGGTTGACACGTGACAATCGCAAACCATTGGAACAAATGTCATGTAATTCTTTTTCATTTGCAGCAATACCACCACCTGTTCCTCCCAATGTATAAGCAGGTCTGACAACAACAGGATAACCAATTTTATCTGCAAAAACAATCGCATCATCAACATGATTTACTACAATAGATGCAGCACAAGGTTCATTGATTGTTTCCATCAATGTTTTAAATTCCAATCTATCCTCTGCTAATTTAATTGTTCTTGTGGACGTTCCAATAGTCTCAACATGATGTTTCTTTAAGAACCCTTCATCAGCTAACGCCATGGCAATATTTAAAGCATTTTGTCCTCCTAATGTTGGTAAAATACTATCAGGTTTTTCTTTCTTAATTAAGTTTTTAACTACTGGCAATGTCAATGGCTCTATATAAACTTTATCAGCAATATCTTTATCTGTCATAATTGTTGCTGGATTAGAATTGATTAAAACAACTTCAACGCCTTCTTCTTTCAATGCTCGACATGCTTGTGTTCCTGCATAGTCAAACTCAGCAGCCTGACCAATAATAATTGGTCCAGAACCAATGACTAAAACTTTTTTGATATCTTTATTCTTAGGCATGATTCTTATCCTCCATCATTTTCATAAATTCATCAAATAAATAACTTGTATCCAATGGTCCAGCACATGCTTCAGGATGAAACTGCACAGTTTTAATATTCTTATGAATATATTCTATCCCCTCAATCGTTTGATCATTCACATTACGAAACCATGGTTTAGCGATATAACTATCAATCGTCTCATCTTTCACGACATAATTATGATTCTGTGTAGAAATATAGACACGTCCAGTTGATAAATCTTTGACTGGATGATTTGCTCCATGATGTCCATATTTCAATTTCTCTGTTTGAAATCCATTAGCCAGTGCCATTAACTGATGACCCAAGCATATAGCAAAAATCGGTATTCCACTCTTCATTAATATCTTAATTTGATTAATAATATCAACACATTCACTAGGATCACCAGGACCATTAGATAACATAATACCATCATAACCTTCCTTTAAAATATCAGCAGCTGAAGTTGTAGCAGGATAAACTGTCACTATACAATCTCTCTTGACCAATTCTTTTGCAATATTCTTTTTAGCACCAAAATCATAAAGGGCTACCTTCTTTTTACCAATGCCTATTGTATACGGTTTTTGACAAGTTGTTTTTAAAACCTCACCAGTCACTTGAAACGCTTTTATTTTTTCTATAATATCTTCTCGATTTTCATAATAGGTTGTTGTAATCATACCATTCATACAACCTTGATTTCTTATCATCTTTGTCAGATATCTTGTATCAATACCCTGAATTCCTGGAATATCATTTTGAATACAATATTCCTCTAAATCCATATTCTTTCTAAAATGACTTCCTACTCTTGCAAGTTCATTGACTATTAATCCTTGTATATATGGTTGAGAAGATTCCTGATCTTCTAAACATACACCATAATTTCCAATCAACGGATATGTCATAACAACGCTTTGTCCTGCATAAGACGGATCACTTAAAACCTCTAAATAACCTGTCATAGATGTATTAAATACAAATTCACTAATGATTTCTCTTTGCGCTCCAAAACTCTCACCTTCAAAAATATGACCATCTTCTAAAATTAAATATGCTTTCATAGTGCCTCCTTATGTTACAAAAAAACATATCAAATATAATGATATGTTTTTAATAAATATAAAAATGAGAAAAGTGATTGATGACATATTTTGTTATTAACAATTTTATAAAAATTCACCATACTTCTCATTCCTTTCTTTTTTCTTTATACAGTATAGTTAAATTTATATAAATATGCAAGAACTTTTTATAATTTTTTATTATTATGTTATTATTTTATTACAAACATTGGAAATATATTTATTATACCAAACATATTGACAAGTAAACTTGTCATGATATAATAGATATGTAAAGAAAACTTGTCAATGATGGAGATGATAATATGCAAAAAGATGAGATTCTTGAAAAGGCAAAAAAGAAAAATGAAAATGATCTTGATGAAATGGAGATGCAAATAATGGTAAAAGCTAATCACTTTGCTGTCATTT
>ENA-UOJO01005261-UOJO01005261.1-human-gut-metagenome-genome-assembly--contig:-P57-NODE-5261-length-10466-cov-4.117472_pt1 | contig 10466 bp, 8 predicted proteins | sample MGYA00242351_ERZ723898 | MGnify/ENA metagenome assembly ERZ723898 | reverse complement strand
GGTTTCGAATTTATCCGGAACCCGAATTCCGTAAAAAGAAGCATGAATACGCTGATGCGACAAAATATGTTTTACCTCTCTCACAAGTTGTTCTACTTCAACAGAAAACATATCAAGTCCTGTAGCTTTCTTAAACGCAATGAATTCATCCGAATTCAGAAAATCAATTTCCGACATTCGTTCCTTGGTCTCAACCAGCGGCAAATCATATAGATTACGCCAAATGTCATCCTCTTGCCGCTTGCGAATAAAAGTAGAAGTAGAATTATAGATGTATATATAATGAAAGAACCGATCGGTAACCTTAACTTTCATTTTCTTTACCGGAAAAGCGACTGTTTGCTGTTTATGATAAGCCAGACAAGTATCCACCAAAGGACAATCCTCACATCGAGGTGAAACAGGCGTACATATCAACGCTCCCAAATCCATGATAGCCTGATTATAAATAGCAGGAAAATCTTTACTCATAACATCCTGAGCTAATGCTGCAAACACTTTTTTCCCTTCTGTACTGTCTATAGGCTCCTCAATCGCATAATGACGGGACAAAACGCGATAAACATTTCCATCGACCACTGCATATGGCAGACCATAAGCAAACGAACAGATTGCAGCTGCCGTATAATCTCCCACACCTTTCAAAGCTTTTACTTCCTTATAAGTTTCGGGGAAATACCCCAGTTGATTTAAAGTCCGCGCAGCCTCATGCAGATTCCGGGCCCGTGAATAGTACCCTAATCCCTGCCAATAACGCATTACTTCATCCTCATCTGCCGCAGCCAAAGTCTGAAAATCCGGAAAACGATGTATAAAATTCAAATAATATTCGTATCCCTGCGCTACACGGGTCTGCTGTAAAATAACTTCAGATATCCATATTTTGTAAGGATCACGCGTTTGTCTCCAAGGCAAATCCCGACCGTTTCCTTCATACCATTCTATCAATCTGCTCGAAAAATTATCCATACCTAACCTGTTGAATTTTATTTTCTAAGGAATTATACTCACTGAAATCAGACACAAAAATACAATATGGAACATAATAATTAGCTGTTTATGAAAATTTTCTTATTCAGAAATTTCCACAAATAACAGAAAAGCTATATATTTGCAGACCAAAAAAATAAGATATACGTAATTATAATAATTATTATCGCAATGACTAAAGCAGATATTGTAAACGAAATCACTAAAAACACCGGTATTGATAAAGCCACCGTGTTGACTACTTTGGAAGCATTCATGGATACGGTAAAAGACTCATTGTCTAACGAGGAGAATGTATACCTGCGTGGTTTTGGCAGTTTTATCATTAAGAAAAGAGCACAGAAAACAGCTCGTAACATTTCGCGGAATACCACAATTATTATTCCGGAACACAATATCCCGGCCTTTAAACCAGCTAAGACATTTACAATTGCAGTAAAAAATAATTAACACGAGTATTAACCCTATAAAATTTTAGAAGCTATGCCAAGCGGAAAGAAAAGAAAAAGACATAAAATGTCAACTCACAAGCGTAAAAAAAGACTAAGAAAGAACAGACATAAAAGCAAAAAATAATTGTTAGTCTGTCCGACTTCAATAAAGAACAAACTTGTAAAGCTTTGATAGTCTTTCAGGTTTGTTCTTTGTGTATTTATTAACTCTAAATTCTAGAAAAAGTGACAAGCGAACTAGTAGTAGACGTACAGCCCAAAGAAGTTTCGATTGCCTTGATGGAAGATAAGAACCTGGTTGAATTTCAAACCGAAGAAAGAAATCTTTCATTTGCTGTTGGAAACATGTACCTTGGCAAGGTCAGAAAAATTATGCCGGGGCTGAATGCTTGTTTCGTGGATGTAGGCTTCGAAAAAGATGCCTTCCTTCATTATCTGGATTTAGGACCTCAATTTCTCTCTTATCAAAAGTATCTGAAACAGGTTCTCAGCGACCGCAAGAAACTTTATCCCATTGCTAAAGCCTCTTCACTTCCTGATATAGACAAAGACGGTACTATATCAAATGTACTGCAGCAAGGTCAGGAGGTAATCGTTCAGATTGTAAAGGAACCTATCTCTACCAAAGGGCCCCGACTTACATGTGAATTATCTTTTGCCGGACGCTATTTGGTTCTTATCCCTTTTAACGATAAGGTTTCCGTATCACAAAAAATTAAATCAAGCGAGGAGCGTGCCCGACTGAAACAGCTTTTACAAAGCATCAAACCAAAGAATTTTGGTGTCATTGTACGTACTGTTGCAGAAGGAAAAAGGGTGGCCGAGCTTGACGCAGAATTAAAAGTTTTATTAAAGCATTGGGACGAAACCATCACAAAAGTACAGAAAGCGACTAAACTTCCTTCATTGGTGTATGAAGAAACCAGCCGTACGGTAGCTATGTTGCGCGACTTGTTTAATCCTTCTTACGAAAATATTTACGTAAACGATGAAACTATTTTCAACGAGGTAAAGGACTACGTAACACTGATTGCACCGGAACGGACCAACATTGTAAAACTGTACAAAGGTCAGCTTCCTATTTTCGATAACTTTGGTATTACCAAACAGATAAAATCATCTTTTGGGAAAACGGTTTCTTATAAAAGCGGAGCCTATCTGATTATTGAGCATACTGAAGCACTGCACGTAGTGGACGTAAACAGCGGAAACCGCTCTAAATCAGGAAACGGACAAGAAGCCAACGCACTGGATGTCAATCTGGGTGCTGCTGACGAACTAGCCAGACAGCTCAGACTACGCGACATGGGAGGTATCATAGTGGTAGACTTTATTGATATGAATCTGGCCGAAAACCGCCAGAAGTTGTATGAACGCATGTGTCAGAACATGCAGAAAGACCGGGCGAAGCACAACATTCTCCCCCTAAGCAAGTTTGGACTGATGCAAATCACACGTCAACGTGTACGTCCGGCCATGGACGTTACAACAGACGAAACTTGTCCAACGTGCTTTGGAAAAGGACATATAAAGCCCTCCATCCTGTTTACCGATACATTAGAGAGTAAAATTGACTACTTGGTCAACAAATTGAAGATAAAGAAATTCACGCTACACATTCATCCTTATGTAGCTGCCTACGTCAATCAGGGAATGGTTTCCTTGAAACGTAAATGGCAAATGAAGTATGGATTTGGATTGAAAGTTATTCCAAACCAAAACCTTACTTTCCTACAATACAAATTCTTCGATGCAAATAAAGAAGAAATTGATATGAAAGAGGAATTTGAGATGAAATAACAAGCAAAAAAAATCGGGCCTGACAAAGTCAAGTCCGATTTTTTTATGTCTTTCCAACTCTATTATTTTTTCAGTTTCGGCATCATCTTACCCATCTTACTGCTAGTTACCATCTTCATCATCTTGCGAGTCTGGTCAAACTGTTTCAACAGACGGTTTACTTCCTGAATAGTAGTTCCACTACCCTTAGCAATACGTGTACGACGTGAGCCGTTCAAAATTTCAGGGCGTGTACGTTCTTCCGGAGTCATAGAGTAAATAATAGCTTCGATACTCTTGAAAGCATTGTCATCGATATCGATATCTTTAATAGCTTTTCCTACACCGGGAATCATAGAAGCCAACTCTTTCAAGTTACCCATCTTCTTGATCTGATGAATCTGAGTCAAGAAGTCATTGAAGTCGAACTGGTTTTTCTGGATTTTCTTCTGCAAGCGTTTAGCCTCTTCCTCGTCATACTGTTCCTGTGCACGTTCTACCAAAGAAACGATATCACCCATACCCAAGATACGGTCGGCCATACGTGCAGGATGGAACTGGTCTACAGCATCCAGCTTTTCACCTGTTCCGACAAACTTAATCGGCTTATTGACTACCGTACGGATTGACAATGCAGCACCACCACGAGTATCACCATCCAACTTAGTAAGTACAACACCATTGAAGTCCAGACGTTCGTTAAATTCACGGGCTGTATTCACGGCATCCTGTCCGGTCATGGCATCGACAACGAACAAAGTTTCATCCGGATTGATAGCTTTCTTGATTGCTTCAATCTCGTTCATCATCTGCTCATCAATAGCCAGACGACCTGCTGTATCGACGATTACCAAGTCATAACCTTTAGCCTTAGCTTCCTGAATAGCGTTCAAGGCAATCTGTACAGGATTCTTGCTGTCCAGTTCTGAATAAACAGGAACATCAATCTGCTGTCCCAAAACTTTCAGCTGTTCGATAGCCGCAGGACGATATACGTCACAAGCTACCAGCAACGGCTTACGGTTTTTCTTAGTCTTGAACATACGAGCCAACTTACCAGAGAAGGTAGTCTTACCAGAACCCTGCAAACCAGACATCAAAATAACAGCCGGACGATTCTTCAGTTCCACCTCAGCAGTCTCACCTCCCATCAGGGCAGTAAGCTCATCGTGAACAATTTTTACCATCAACTGGCTAGGCTTCACAGCAGTAAGCACATTCTGGCCCATAGCCTTTTCCTTCACGGTATCTGTAAAGTTTTTGGCTACTTTATAGTTTACGTCCGCATCCAACAATGCACGGCGAACATCTTTCAGCGTTTCGGCAACATTAATTTCGGTAATCTTGCCTTCACCTTTCAAAATTTTAAAAGACTGCTCCAGTCTTTCACTTAAATTATCGAACATATTATATCTGATTTTTTATTTCTAACCAATTCGTTTACAACAAGCTGCAAAATTAGAGAAAAAAATGAATATCATCAAATCTTTTTATTCTGCCAATTCGCTTTTTTCAAGTAAACCACACTAAAGGCAAGCATCAATGCATAATAAATCAATTCCGTAGTAAAACAGATTTCCACCGGCATACGCAAAACCATGCCTATAACGATGACATACAAAGCATAAAACACTTGCACGCCCACCTCGAGGATAAGAGCCGCCTGCGTATTTCCTGTTCCGGAAATTCCATTAAAATAAATATTGGCCAATGCAGCCAGCAACATAGAAGCACCTACTACATACAAAGCCGGTATAGACTCGGCTACCAATGAAGCATCGCTAGAATAAATTGACAAGATAGCTTCGGGGAAAAGAACCGTAGCTACCACACACACCACCATAATCACAAACGACAGGGATGCAATCCGATTTAAAAGTTGCAAAACCCCGTGCGCTCCGCCTGCTCCAATAAGATTGCTGACAAGCGTATTTGCCGTAGTGGCCAGAGCCTGTACCGGAATAAGCAGCACCACATATACACTACGCACGATATTGGCAATAGCCAGTTCTCTTTGCCCCAAACGTTCCAAAGCCATAAAAAACACAAACCAAATAGCCATAGCAAGGAAGTACTGCACCATCGTGAAACAGGATATCTTCAGGATGCGACCCACCATTCCCAAATCTATGGACCCAATATGATTCAAAGCATACTTCTTCAAATCTACTTTTAAAGAAGTATACACCAGAAAAAATACCAAAGAAGAAGCCTCAGCAATCACCGATGCCAGCGCAGCACCTTTTACCCCCATCTCGGGAAATCCCCACTCTCCAAAGACCAACACATAATCCAGGAATACATTCACAATTGCCATGACTACGGCTCCCATCGTAAGCACTTTAGTACGCGTTATACCGATATAGACAGCACGGAACATACCATTGAGAAAAGCAAACAGGAATCCCCAGATACGCCATACAAAGAATTCATAGGTTGCCTGATAAATAGCATCGGAAGTAACCAATGCACGGATAAGCGGACCGGCAGAAAGGCTCATCACCAACAACAGAACCGCCGCCATAGCAAAGCTGAAAATACTGCCTTGCCACATAATAGGTCCTATCGCACGGTAATGGGTTTCTCCATTGCGGCGGGCTATCAATATCTGCGACCCGATGCTGAAACCAAAAGCTACTGTATAGATACATATATAAAGCAACCCTCCCATAGCAGCCGCACCAAGTGCTACTTCGCCTACATGTCCCAGAAAAGCTGTATCGGTTACATTTATTACATTATGAGCAAGGATTCCGAACAAAATATGATAGGTAACTGTCCAAATATCTTTATTCGTATAATTCATAAACTATCTTTTTGCCAATTAGACTTCAAAGGTATAAAAATAACATATATCCCAAATCATTCAAAAAGATACTACTTAAAAAATATTATCATATTGACTTAGGCATAGTCATCTATCGGTATCTTTACACCTTTTCTTAGCAATGAGGAACCCTTATCATTTACATAGCAAAGTTATGGCATAAAAATGATCAAAGTTCATATCATTAATGATGTACTAAATATCTACTGTCATTTCGGCTACCTCGTAAAATCTCCAAAAAGCAACCGCAGTGAATATAGTTTCTTTTGAAACAATTTCTTTTTTTACGATTTCACGCAATTAATAAAACACTTTTTTTGGTAATTAAGTGAAAAAGACTACCTTTGTGGCTGCAAATCAAAAATATATAGTATTAATGAAGAAATTTTTATGGATCAGCGCAGCGACGCTGATTGTTTCAAGTCCAACTTTCGCAGGTGATTATCTTACAAATACCAACCAGCATGCAGCTTTCTTGCGTATGGTAGCCAGAGGAGCTTCTATCAGTACTGATGCTGTGTATAGCAACCCTGCCGGACTTTCATTCTTACCCGAAGACGGGTTCTATCTGTCACTTACCGGACAAAGTGCTTATCAGACCCGCGAAATTGCCGCTACCACTCCATTATGGACTATGGACGGTAACAACACAACACGTCAATATAAGGGAACAGCTTCGGCTCCCATCATTCCTTCTTTCCACGGAGCATACAAAAAAGGAGACTGGACTATTTCAGCCGGCTTTGCCATTACAGGTGGAGGTGGTAAAGCTTCTTTCTCAAACGGTCTTCCGATGTTTGATGCATTAGTTACTGGCTTAATTCATAAAAAGACACAGGGAAAAGTAACTCCATCTATGTATGACATCAATTCAGCAATGGATGGAAAACAATACATTTATGGTGTCCAGTTAGGATTAAGTTATAAAATCACTGATTGGGTTTCGGCTTATTTTGGAGGACGCATGAATTATATGACTGGCGGATACGAAGGTTTCCTAAATGCAGCATTTAAAGACGAGTATGCAGCAATGGCTCCTGCCATGGGACTAGAGAATGCAACCATCGCAGACATCAGACTAAAATGCGACCAAAGCGGATGGGGAGTTACTCCTATTATTGGTGCAGACTTTAAATTCGGAAAACTTAACTTTGGCTTAAAATATGAGTTCAAAGCAAACCTGAATATTGAAAATAAAACCGAACAACTAGACTTGATTAATGTAGACGATGCCTACCTAGCTGACTATAAAGATGGAGTTAATACGCCTAGCGATATTCCAGCAATGTTATCTATTGCAGCAGGATACGAAATATTGCCTAGTTTACGTGCATCTGTAGAATATCACTTCTTCGATGATAAAAACGCAGGAATGGCACAAGGCCGTGAAAATACCCTGAAACATGGTACTCATGAATATCTGGCCGGTGTAGAATGGGATATTACTAAACGACTGACTGTCAGTGGAGGTTTCCAAAAAACCAATTATGGTTTAAGCAATGACTTCCAAACAGACATCAGCTTCTCATGCGACTCATATTCACTAGGATTCGGAGCTAATGTAAAATTAAGCAAGGCGCTTGATATGGATATTGCTTATTTTTGGACAAATTATAGTGATTATAATAAAACATCAGAAGCTTATAATGGTATTGCCGGAATACCGGGAACAAACATTTACAGCCGTACAAACAAAGTATTCGGTCTAAGTTTGAACTATCATTTTTAATTCCTTACATAACAAACTTGATTTACAGCTCGCTGCCTGGACAGGTCGCGAGCTGTTTTTTTATGACGCATTGTACACATATTCAGTTCTACTTTCAACAATAGGTTCATCTAAATTTATTATAATGACATTCCTGTCACTAAATATATTCTATCTCTGTCAATAAAAATAATGACATTGAATATATTTCTTATTACGAAATTTGAAATCAAAGAACAATAAGATAATAATCCCTATTCGTACAACACTAAAAAATGAACCTTATGAAAAAAACTCTTCTTATATCAATTTTAATGTTGTCCTATACATGCTTTCTATGCGGACAAAATTTTCTTCCCAAAATTGAAGGAACTGATGCTCACGACAATTATTTTCTGAAAGGAAAACCGCTAGAACTCTATCACCAGACATACGAAATCTCGCAAGATTCACTAACTGGAAAAATCATCAAAGGTGATATACTGGATTACTTCTCAGAATTATCCTATCGTATAGGTTTTACAGAAAAAGGAGATGTCCAGGAATTCCATTATATGCAAGAAGGTTTATCCTGCGCTTCATTGTGTAACTTTTTCGATCCTGAAAACAAATATTGTACGCTATACATTTCAAACAATGTTCCTACCTGTTATCAAAGAAGCTGGATAAACAATTACAAAGAACCCAAAGATAATAAAGTACATACCTACAAATTAATACAAGAAGAATATGCAATGTATTACCTCACAGACTCTATGCTTCTGACAAGACGTGATACAACAGTCTGCATTGAAAAAGACAAAATGATCCTATCACTTTTTATACCTAGTATGAATACCCGTCATGATAACTATCCGGCAAAGGACAGTCTCTATTATGCCCATCTCATAGACAGTTGTCTGAATGAGTCATTCCCCCATGACAAAACAATTAATTTATATAACGAACAAGAACAAATCAGTAAAATAATAGAATATACAGCAAACAATACATCACCCTCCTATATAGAATATTTCTATTACGATGAACAAGGTATGTTGGTTTTAAATAAGAAACTTTACTATACCAGTTTTAATGAATTCGGAGAAACTGTATACACAAACGAGCCTCAAATTGATATATTCCGGTATGAATATCCGGAGGGTTCTATCGACAAACAAGGAAACTGGACTCAAAGATATGTCTTTCGTCAGTTCCATCAGGAAAAAGAAGTCCCCCTTTACATGGAATGTAGAAAAATCTATTACAAAAAATAAAACTCCATCATATGTATAAAACGATAATTACATTAGCAGCAGGGTTACTTTGCTTCACAGCAGGATTTGCACAGACCGAAAGTTCATCGGCTCAACTCATGAAAGAAAAAGGACTGATAAATATTCAGTCACTTGATCACAGTATTTTGGTGGACTTAATGTATGCCAAAGCTGATAATTTTGTAGGCCGGGTTTTATATAAAGACCTTAAAGAGGCTTTTTTACACCCCGAAGCAGCCAATGCACTGATTAAAGCACAGAAATTGCTCCAAACAATTCATCCTTCTTACCGGCTTATTGTTTACGATGCAACACGCCCTATGTCTATCCAACAAGAAATGTGGGATACTGTAAAAGGTACTCCTTCTGAAAATTATGTATCCGACCCTGCTAACAAAGGTGGTACACATAATTACGGATTTGCCGTAGATGTCAGCATATATGATACGCTGCGTAAAGATACGATCCCGATGGGAGTAAAAGTAGATCATCTTTTCAGTGAGTCAAACATCGATAAAGAAGACCAGCTCGTGCTATCCGGAAAAATATCAGCAGAAGCTAAAAGCAACAGAGAGCTTTTACGATATGTAATGACTCAATCGGGTTACCACACTCTACGGTCTGAATTCTGGCATTTCAATTATAAAGGATATAACCGCGACTGGCTGACCGCTCATGGCTATAAAGCCATCCCCTAACCTTAATCAGGCGAATGCTCTATTTTCCATGTTGTATAACTCTAAAATTTAAACATATGCTACGCTTTCTAGTCTCCATTTCATTCATATTGTTAGTAGTATCCGGAAACGCACAAATCTGGAAAAACGCCTTGAGAGCAGTTGCTGTAAAAGCTTACATGCAAAGTATAAACAGCAAACAATCATATGAGCCCAACAAGATAATAAAAGAACGATTTGAAAAATTACAGAATAAAGAAAAAATGTCTCGTTCAGACTCTATACAACGAAAAAAGAGGCTCCAAAAAGAGATGATGAATTTAAAAAACTCTGTCCAACAACAAAATGTCCCAAAGAAAAAAAGCTCTTCGGTAACAACCAATATAGCTCCTTCTCAATCTAAGAATCAGAAGGACAAAGTATTAAACAGATTCCTATCCTATGTAAAAATAGAAAGTCAGTCTGTTGATGTGCCCGACTTCAATGCATTTCCGATGACTGAAGGACAGAAAAAAATAGCTATGTTCTTAGCAGACGAAATACGGTCGTTTGGTGGGAAAAACGTTGAAGTAACAGTCAGTAAAGATTACTATGTATATGTAAAAATCCCTTCTAATCTGTCGGCCTCAAAAAATAAGACAACTCCCAACCTTTTCTTTACAGCTCACCTGGATGTAACACCCGAAGCACCAGGAAAAGGGATAACCCCGATTGTACACTCTAATTATCAAGGAGGCGACCTGATTCTCTCACCCAATATAATACTTAGTCCGTCAT
>ENA-UOJO01005254-UOJO01005254.1-human-gut-metagenome-genome-assembly--contig:-P57-NODE-5254-length-10473-cov-3.895469_pt1 | contig 10473 bp, 9 predicted proteins | sample MGYA00242351_ERZ723898 | MGnify/ENA metagenome assembly ERZ723898 | reverse complement strand
TAAATCAGGAATCGTCCTTCCTGGACAGGCTAAGGAGAAGCCACAGCAGGCAGAGGTTATTGCTGTAGGACCTGGCGGAGTTGTTGATGGTAAGGAAGTTGTTATGCAGGTTAAGCCTGGTGATAAGGTTATTTATTCTAAGTATTCTGGAACAGAGGTTAAACTTGATGAAGATGAGAATCTCATCATTGTAAAGCAGTCTGATATTCTTGCTATCATTGAATAATTGACAATGTCAGTTGCAGATGAGGGCGGTTTGAACATATAAGAAGTATATTTATTTAGGAGGCTATTATTATGGCAAAGGAAATCAAGTACGGAATTGAAGCTAGAAAGGCTTTAGAGGAAGGTGTTAATAAGTTAGCTAATACAGTAAGAGTAACAATCGGACCTAAGGGACGTAACGTTGTTCTTGATAAGTCATATGGTGCACCACTTATCACTAACGATGGTGTTACTATTGCTAAGGATATTGAACTTGAAGATGCATTCGAGAATATGGGTGCACAGCTTGTTAAGGAAGTAGCAGCTAAGACTAATGATGTTGCAGGTGATGGTACAACAACAGCTACTGTTCTTGCACAGGCTATGATTAATGAAGGCATGAAGAACCTGGCAGCAGGCGCTAACCCAATCGTATTAAGAAAGGGAATGAAGAAGGCTACTGATTGTGCTGTTGAAGCTATCGCACATATGAGCGAAAAGGTAACAGGCAAGGATCAGATTGCTAAGGTTGCAGCTATTTCAGCAGGTGATGAAGAAGTTGGACAGATGGTAGCTGATGCTATGGAGAAGGTTTCTAACGATGGTGTTATCACAATCGAGGAATCTAAGACAATGAAGACAGAGCTTGATCTTGTAGAAGGTATGCAGTTCGACAGAGGATACATTTCAGCATATATGGCTACAGATATGGATAAGATGGAAGCAGTTCTTGATAATCCATATATCCTTATTACAGATAAGAAGATTTCTAATATTCAGGAAATTTTACCAGTTCTTGAGCAGATTGTTCAGAGTGGTTCTAAACTTCTTATTATAGCAGAGGATGTTGAGGGTGAGGCTCTTACAACACTTATTGTTAATAAGTTAAGAGGAACATTCAATGTTGTTGCTGTTAAAGCTCCTGGATATGGTGACAGAAGAAAAGAGATGCTTAAGGATATCGCAATCCTTACAGGTGGTCAGGTTATTTCTGAGGAACTTGGACTTGAACTTAAGGATACAACAATGGATATGCTTGGTAGAGCTAAGTCTGTTAAGGTTCAGAAAGAAAATACAGTTATCGTTGATGGCGAAGGTGCTAAGGAAGATATTGATGCAAGAGTTGCACAGATTAAGGCACAGCTTGAGGAGACAACTTCTGAATTTGATAAAGAGAAGTTACAGGAAAGACTTGCTAAGCTTGCAGGTGGTGTAGCTGTTATCAGAGTTGGTGCTGCAACAGAGACAGAGATGAAGGAAGCTAAGCTTCGTATGGAAGATGCTCTTAATGCAACAAGAGCTGCTGTTGAAGAAGGTGTAGTATCAGGTGGTGGTTCTGCTTACATCCATGCTTCTAAGAAGGTTGCAGAGCTTGTTAAGACACTCAGTGGAGATGAGAAGATTGGTGCCCAGATTATATTAAAGGCCCTTGAAGCTCCATTATTCCACATTGCATACAATGCAGGTCTTGAAGGCGCTGTTATCATCAATAAGGTAAGAGAGTCTGAAGTTGGTACAGGATTTGATGCATACAAGGAAGAGTATGTCAACATGATAGATGCTGGTATCCTTGATCCGGCTAAGGTTACAAGAAGTGCATTACAGAATGCTACAAGCGTTGCTTCAACACTTCTTACAACAGAATCAGTTGTTGCTAATATTAAGGAAGATGCTCCAGCTATGCCAGCAGGTGGTGCAGGCATGGGCGGAATGATGTAATTCCACAATATAATTAAAACTTACAGCCCGGTGGGTAATTTCCCGCCGGGCATATTGCTTTAAAGAAAGGTTATTGAATTATGATAGAAGGAACAGTAGAGCAGATTGTTAAAGTTACCGCTCCTAAGATTTCAATTTTTTACAGAATAATACTTGTGATTGCATGTCTGCTCGCAGCGACAACAATTGTGCAGACAGGATGGCTGGGTGTAATAGTTCTTGTTATATTTATATTTTTTACGGTATTCGTATTCGAATATTATAACGCTGAATATGAATATTCATATGTTAACGGAAGCCTCACTATAGATAAGATTATGGCTAAGTCTGTGAGAAAGAATGTGGGAAGCTTTGACCTTACAAGAGCAACTCTGGTTGCCAAAGTAAACAGTCAGGAAGCTTTGGGCAAGGCAAGGCAGCAGTTAAGGACATATAATTGTTCATCAGGAGTTGATGACCCCGGAGATATTGTAATATACACATATGACAATGACAGCAATGAGATGATAAGACTGTTTATGCTTCCGGATGATTCAATGAAAGAAGCAATTGTAAGTGCTATTGGTAACGGAGTTGCACATTTATAAAAAATGTTTGACTTTTAGTGGCAGTTTTGTTATATTCACTTGTAACATATTTATAAACTGACTAAGATGTCAGATACTTGTAGAAACATCCGGATTAATTTATTTATTCGGATTTTTTCTATATATTAAAACACAACAGAAAGCGAGGATTTTAGCAAAATGGGTAAAATTATTGGTGAAGGCATTACATTTGACGACGTACTTTTAGTTCCACAGTATTCAGAAGTAACACCTAATATGATTGACCTCTCAACACAGCTCACTAAGAATATTAAACTTAACATTCCTTTAATGAGTGCAGGTATGGACACAGTTACAGAACACAGAATGGCAATCGCAATGGCTAGACAGGGCGGTATTGGTATTATTCATAAGAATATGTCAGTAGAAGCTCAGGCAGAAGAAGTAGACAAGGTTAAGCGTTCAGAGAATGGTGTTATCACAGACCCATTTTTCTTACATCCAGATAATACATTACAGGAAGCTAATGACCTTATGGGCAAGTTCAGAATCTCCGGAGTACCTATCACAGATGATAATGGCAAGCTTGTTGGTATCATTACTAACAGAGACCTTAAGTTTGAGGAGCATTTTGAAAGACCAATCAAGGAGTGCATGACAAGCGAGAATCTTATCACTGCTCCAGTTGGAACTACTCTTGAAGAGGCTAAGAAGATATTAGGCAAGGCAAGAAAAGAGAAGCTTCCTATCGTTGATGATGATTATAAATTAAGAGGACTTATTACAATTAAGGATATCGAGAAGAGCGTTAAGTATCCATCTTCAGCACATGATTCACAGGGCAGACTTTTAGCAGGTGCTGCTGTTGGTATCACAGCTAATGTTATGGACAGAGTTCAGGCACTTGTTAATTCAAGTGTTGACTGTATTGTAATTGATTCAGCTCATGGTCATTCTAAGAATATTATTACAACTCTTAAAGATATTAAATCAGCATTCCCTGATCTTCAGGTTATTGCCGGTAATATTGCAACAGGTGCAGCTGCAAAGGCTCTCTGTGAGGCTGGTGTAGATGCTGTTAAGGTTGGTATCGGACCTGGTTCTATCTGTACAACAAGAGTTGTTGCAGGTATTGGTGTTCCACAGGTTACAGCCGTTATGGATGCTTATGCAGAGGCTAAGAAGTATGGTGTTCCTGTAATTGCTGATGGTGGTATCAAGTATTCAGGAGATATCGTTAAGGCTATTGCAGCAGGTGGTAATGTCTGCATGTTAGGAAGTCTTCTTGCAGGCTGTGATGAAGCTCCTGGTACATTTGAGTTATTCCAGGGAAGAAAGTATAAGGTATACAGAGGAATGGGTTCTATCGCTGCAATGGAGAATGGAAGCAAGGACAGATATTTCCAGACTGGTGCCAAGAAGCTTGTTCCTGAGGGTGTTGAAGGACGAGTTGCTTATAAGGGACTTGTTGAAGATACTATATTCCAGCTTATGGGTGGTTTACGTTCAGGTATGGGATATTGTGGAGCACCTACAATCCCGGTACTTCAGGAAACAGCTCAGTTTATTAAGATGTCTTCAGCAGCTTTAAGAGAGAGTCATCCACATGATATTCATATCACAAAGGAAGCTCCTAACTATTCAGTGGAAGATAAGTAATTGATAATAGTATTTAACCCGGACAGATTGTTTTGTCCGGGTGTTTTTTTCATGATAAAATGTAATTTCTTCTGAAATTATTGCTATTGAACAATGGTATGATGTATAATGAACTAAGTATTTATATATTAATGTGAATGAACAGGGTATATTTTGGGGCGCTAAATCAACGAGAAGGAGAAAAACTATGAAGGACAGAATACTCGGCAGATATATTGCAAAGAATCACTCAGATAACGTGTTCACTGACAGAGAGTTACAAGTCATAAAGCAGGGAGATACGGATACGCTTGTTGAAACATTTCTGCATATGGACAATGATTATTACAAGACGCAGATGCAGTGTACATTGAAAAGTCTTGGAATGTTCATGGATGGTAATATCGAACTGAACCAGATAGATTACGAAAGAGAATATAAGGGTCAGTTTATTGGCTGTCAGGTTATGGATGGGGATATTGATGTGTTTCTTGGCGTAGCTGGTGATAACAGGGAACTTTTGAAAGTGGCATCGACATTTGCACAGGAAGATATTGAAGAATTCGATGAAGATGCTTATGATGCATTATGTGAACTTATTAATGTGATGAATGGGGCATATGCAACTAAACTTGGGGAAGCAGATATTGAAGTAACACTTCACCCGCCAGTTTTTTATAAAGATACAGAAGTTACGGCAGATACCGGTTTTTATGTTGTGACTTTCAATATTGAAGATAATGTATTTAAGATTTTAATGGCTGCTGATAATAAAATCCAGCTTTCAGCTTAATAAGGAGAATAGTTATGGCAAAAATTTTGATAGTAGATGATTCTAAGACATCAAGAAAATTTTTAAGAAATATGCTTGAAGATGCAGGACATGAGATTGTATCAGAGGCAGTTAATGGGGTAGAAGGCGTAGAAAAATTCAGGTTGTATAAGCCTGATGTTGTTACAATGGATATTACAATGCCTGTTATGGATGGTATAGAAGCAGTAAGAGAGATTATTGAGATTGATCCAGGGGCAAAGGTTATTATGGTAACTGCTGCTGGTCAGAAGACTAATATGGTTGAGGCATTAAAGAGAGGTGCTGCTGATTTTATTCAGAAGCCATTTGATAGTGCTGTAATTATTAATACAATAGAAAAGGTTTTGGAAGACGAATAATGTATAATTACCGTATAGAGATAGAGTACGATGGTGGAAGATATGATGGTTGGCAAAGACTGGGTAAGGATGCCAGCACGAATACTATAGAGAGCAGACTGTGTGAGATAATAGCAAGAATGACTGGTGAGACAGTTGACATGTATGTTGGATCAAGAACAGAAAAGGGCGTGCATGCACTTTGCCAGACAGCGAATTTCAAGCTTGAGAAGGAAGTTAAGGCACTTGATATTAAGAATTATCTTAACAGATATCTGCCGAGAGATATTGCGGTTATGTCTGTTTCACAGGTTGATGAAAGATTTCACAGCCAGCTTAATGCAAAGTCCAAGATATATGAGTACAGACTGGATACAGGTAATGTAGCTAATGTGTTCAGAAGAAAATATGCGTATCATACATTCAGTATGCCGGATTTTGATGCCATGAGAAAGGCTGCCGGATATTTTGAAGGAAAACATGATTTTAAGGCATTTACAACAGCAAAGAAGAACAAAAGCACAGAGAGAACTATTAAGAGGATAAACATTCAGTATGAAGGAACAAGAGCTTACATAAGGATTGAAGCTGATGATTTCCTTCATAATATGGCAAGATTTATGATTGGGATGCTGCTTGATGTAGGCAATGGTATTAAGAAGCCGGAAGATGTGAAGAGATGTCTTGATGGGGAAAACGTACAGATGTCATTACCGGCAGAGAGTTATGGGCTATTTCTTGTAAAGGTGGTTTATTAGATATTGTAAAAGGTGGAGAATATGAAGACGATTATTGAACTTATTACTGATGAGATTAAAAATGTATTCACTGAATGTGGATATGATGAGGCATATGCGAAAGTTACAGTTTCTAACAGACCTGACCTGTGCGAGTTTCAGTGTAATGGTGCTATGGCAGCAGCCAAAGCATATAAGAAAGCACCATTTATGATCGCTGATGAGGTCGTTGCAAAGTTAACAGATAACAAGATGTTTTCTAAGATTGAGAGTGTTAAGCCTGGATTTATCAATATTAATATATGTGAGGATTATCTGGCTGGATATCTTAATGAGATGTCTGAAACAGAGAAGTTTGGATATTTTAATGCTGATAAGGAAAAGACTGTTATTGTAGATTATGGCGGAGCTAATGCTGCAAAGCCTCTTCATGTCGGACATTTACGTTCTGCAGTTATAGGAGAAAGTGTTAAGAGAATCAATACATTTGCTGGAAATAAAACTATAGGTGATGTCCATCTTGGAGACTGGGGTCTGCAGATGGGACTTATCATTGAAGAATTAAGAGATAGAAAACCAGAACTTCCGTATTTTGATGACAGTTTTACCGGTGAGTATCCAGAGGAAGCACCATTTACTATCTCAGAGCTTGAGGAGATTTATCCGGCAGCTTCTGCAAAGTCTAAGGAAGATGCTGCATTTGCAGAAAGAGCTCATGAAGCTACACTTAAGTTACAGAGCGGTGACAAGGCATGCCGTGCAATATGGCATCATATTATGAAAGTTTCTAAGGCTGATCTTAAGAAGAATTATGATAATCTTAATGTACATTTTGATTTATGGAAAGGTGAATCAGATGCACAGCCATATATTGACGATATGGTTAATAAGATGATTGCAGACGGAATTGCTTATGAAAGCCAGGGTGCAACTGTTGTAGATATCCAGCAGGAGGGTGATACTAAGGAGCTTCCACCATGCATCGTAAGAAAATCTGATGGTGCGGCACTTTATGCAACATCTGACCTTGCAACTATTGTTGAAAGAGAAAAGTTATATCATCCTCATACATATATTTATCTTGCTGATAAGAGGCAGGAACTTCATTTTACACAGGTATTCAGAACGGCTAAGAAGGCTGGGATTGTAGCGCCTGATGCAGATATGAGATTTGTGGGCTTTGGTACTATGAACGGTAAAGATGGTAAGCCATTCAAGACGCGTTCAGGTGGTGTTATGAGACTTGAGCATCTTATAGCTGATATTGATGAAGCTGTATATGAGAAAATTATGTCTAACAGAACTGTTGAAGAGACAGAAGCAAGAGATACAGCTAAGATAGTAGGACTTGCTGCATTAAAGTATGGAGATCTTTCTAATCAGGCATCAAAGGACTATGTGTTTGATATTGAGAGATTTTCATCATTTGAGGGTAATACAGGACCATATATTCTTTACACAATTGTAAGAATTAAGTCTATCCTTAACAAATATACAGAAAATGGTGGAAGCACAGATAACCTTAAGATTATGGCTGCTACAGAAGAAAGTGAGAAGAATCTTTCTTTATCACTTATTAAGTTTGCAGATATAATTGATGGGGCATATAAGGATAATGCGCCACATAAGATATGTCAGTTTATATATGAGGTATCTAACGCATTTAATGGCTTTTATCATAACAATAAGATACTTTCAGAACCTGACGAGGCTAAGAAGGCAAGTTATATTGCACTTATCAGCCTTACTAAGAGCATTCTCGAGCAGTGTATTGATTTACTTGCGATTGAATGCCCTGACAGAATGTAAAGGAGAAATTTGATGGGTAAATTATTATCATTTGCAATACCATGTTACAACTCCGCAGAGTATATGGAACATTGTATTAATACAGTGCTTGCCGGTGGGGATGAAGTTGAGGTTATTATAGTTGATGATGGTTCAACAAAGGATAATACATATGAAATAGCTAAAAGATATGAAAAGGAATATCCGGATATTGTCAAAGCTGTACATCAGGAAAATGGTGGACATGGTGAGGCTGTAAATACAGGTCTTAAGCATGCAACAGGAAGGTTCTTTAAGGTTGTTGACAGTGATGACTGGGTAGATGGCAAAAGCTATAAGAGAATGCTTGCTACATTAAGAAGCTTTGAAGAGGGCAGCGAGCCGGATATGGTTATTGCAAACTATGTATATGAAAAGGTCGGAGCCAAGAGAAAGAAAGTTATCCACTACGAGAATGTATTTCCTGTAGAGCAGATGTTTACATGGGATGATATTAATATAGGCGATTTTAAGGTTGACCAGTATATTCTTATGCATACTGTTGTATATAGAACACAGCTTTTAAAGGATTGTGGATTAGAGCTTCCTAAGCATACATTTTATGTTGATAACATATTTGTATTCGAGCCACTTCCGTATGTTAAGAACATGTATTACGTAAATACTAATTTCTACAGATATTTTATTGGACGAGAAGATCAGTCTGTTAATGAGAGTGTTATGATTTCAAGAATTGACCAGCAGCTTTCTGTTAATAAGAGAATGATTGATTCGTTTATTTCAGAAAATCCTCAGAATATTAACTGTAGAAAATATATGATTAACTATTTAAGAATTATGATGGAAGTATCGTCTATATTCTTAATTGTATCTGGAACAAAGGAACATCTTGCGAAGAAGAAGACACTCTGGCAGTATGCTAAGGATAAGGATGAAGTGCTTTACAAGAAGTTACGACACAGTCTTTTGGGCTGGTCTGTTAATATCCCTACATCTGCAGGAAGATGGATATCTAAGCAGGGATACAAGATAGCTAATAATATAATAGGTTTTAATTAAAGAGATTTAGAAGGAGAAGAATATATGTCTATAATTGATGCATTCAGACTTGATGGAAAGGTTGCAGTAGTTACAGGTGCCAATACAGGTCTTGGACAGGGAATGTCCGTTGCACTTGCGCAGGCAGGTGCTAAGGTTGTAGGTGTTGCAAGAAGATCCTGCGAGGATACTAAGAAGCTTATTGAAGGTGATGGAGGAGAATTTGCTGAGGTTATAGCAGACCTTTCAGACATGTCAGCTATAGATGTTATTGTGAATGGTGCACTTGCAGCTTTTGGAAAGGTTGACATTCTTGTTAATAATGCAGGACTTATTAAGAGAAATGATGCTATTGATTTCACAGAAGATGAATGGGATAGTGTTATTCAGGTTAATCAGAAGATGGTATTCTTCTTAAGCCAGGCATTTGCAAAGCAGTATATTAAGCAGGGACATGGTGGTAAGATTATTAATATCAATTCCATGCTTTCATATCAGGGCGGCATAAGAGTTCCTTCTTATACAGCAAGTAAGAGTGCTGGTATGGGACTTACAAAAGCTATGTGTAATGAGTGGGCATGCCATAACATTAATGTTAATGCTATTGCACCAGGATATATGGCTACTAATAATACGGCACAGTTAAGGAGCGATTCTGACAGAAGTGAAGCTATTATAGATAGAATTCCGGCAGGACGCTGGGGAACTCCTGATGATATGAAAGGAGCGGTTGTGTTCCTTGCATCAGCTGCATCGGATTATGTTAATGGATTTACACTGGCTGTTGATGGCGGATGGCTTGCAAGATAACTTAAAAGAGTATGATAAAAGGCGTTTCAACTTTAACTGTTTGAAACGCCTTTTGTGTATTGTTTTTAAAAGTTGATTTTGCAAATGTTTCTGTCAACATGTGACTTGATATACGCAGGAACAGCAGCTTTAATATCATCGGGCATGTCCTTCTGACTTAACATGACAATCATGCGTCCTTTGTTAAATAACATGTAATAGCCGAATTTGTTGTAAACATTAGTGAACTGATTCCACTCATATGTGTATACAAGATTATGCTCTGGAATATCTGCCATAATAGCATTATTCATAAGAGTAATTGTACATGGGGCTTCTTCTGATGGATCTCTGTGCTTTAAATGATAGTTAACACTTGATCTGAACTGGTATCCAAAAATATATATTGGGTAAAACCAGCATACAGCATAAAGAATCAGTAAAAAGCTGGAATAATAATGAAGGCATAGAAGCACAAGCGAAATTACGGCAGGAAGCCATGACAGAATAAGCTCAATGGGATTTCTTATAAATCTGTTCCAAAATACAATCTTGAAATAATCCTTTCCAGAAGCTTTTAATGTTGTGTTAAATTTAATAATATCCATAATAATCCTCATAAATAAATTGATATAGAGATATAATAACACCCTTAAATAGATAAAACAATTAATTATCTGTGAAATTAAAAATGTATATTGAAATGATTGTAAAATCATGCAAAAATCAGTTTCCAAAAAGATTGTAATAGGCTATAATATTATTAGATTTGTGTATTGCTGGAGGAATATTTTGAGTAGTGATAATAACAGAAATATAGGGCTTTCAGATATTATACGTATGCTTGAAAATAATGTTAC
>ENA-UOJO01005248-UOJO01005248.1-human-gut-metagenome-genome-assembly--contig:-P57-NODE-5248-length-10485-cov-7.413710_pt1 | contig 10485 bp, 9 predicted proteins | sample MGYA00242351_ERZ723898 | MGnify/ENA metagenome assembly ERZ723898 | reverse complement strand
ATACTTATTAAATTAAATCAAATTGGTACATTAACAGAAACATTAAATGCTATTGAAATGGCAAATAGAGCAGGTTATACTGCAGTAGTTTCTCATAGATCAGGTGAAACTGAAGATACTACTATTGCAGATTTAGTTGTTGCTGTAAATGCAGGGCAAATTAAAACTGGTGCTCCAGCAAGATCTGAAAGAGTAGCAAAATATAATCAATTGCTTAGAATAGAAGGGGAACTTGAAGGCGTTGCAGAATATAGAGGCAAAAAAGCATTTTTTAATATAAAGTAAATTAAATTAAAAGCAATATAAGATGATAGATGTTTTTATTTACATTTTGTATTGCTTTTTTAATAAAATTGTTGATAAAAAATATTAGGTAATAGTATAAATTTTATGTTAATATAAAATAAGATATTAAAAAAGAAAAGAGGATCATTGATGGACAAGAAGAAAAATATTTCTATGGCTGTTATTAAAAGATTGCCTAAGTATCATAGATATCTTGAAGAACTCATGAATAATGAAGTTGATAGAATTTCATCTAAAGAACTTGGGGAGAAGATAGGATTTACAGCATCTCAAATTAGGCAGGATTTAAATTGCTTTGGGGATTTTGGACAGCAAGGATATGGATATAATGTAAAAGAACTTTATAGTCAAATAAGTACAATATTGGGACTAGACACTGTTCAAAATACTGTTATTGTAGGAGCCGGTAATATCGGACAAGCTATAGCTAATTATACTAGATTTGATAATATTGGATTCAATTTAACTGGAATATTTGATGCAAATCCAAAGCTTAATGGAAAAGAAATAAGAGGCGTAAAAATTCAAGAAATGGATAAGTTAACTAGCCATATAAAAAATAACAATATTGATATTGGTATTATATGTGTACCAAGACTTAATGCTCAAAAGGTATGTGATATGCTAGTAAATGAAGGTGTTAAAGGTATATGGAATTTTGCACCTGTAGATTTAAATGTTCCAAGTGACGTAATTGTTGAAAATGTTCATTTAAGTGAAAGTTTAATGACACTTATATATTTGCTTCATACAAGAAATCAAAATAAATAATTGAAATTTTTGCACTTGTATAATCTTTAAATAATAAAGCATTTTTAGACTTTTATATGTTGCAAAAAAAGGAATAAACATATATAATCGTAATTGGAGTAGTTTTAATCTCTAAATATTTTTTTAATACACATTGTTATAATATTAACAAAATAAAAAAATGTGCAAAAAATAATTAATAATTTAGTAACAATATTTCTTTAAAAAGAAATTTTGTAAATAAAGCAAGTTCAAAAATTAAGGAGGATAAAAGGAATGGAATTAAAGAACGTAATTCTTGAAAAAGAAGAACATTTAGCTATTGTAACAATCAATAGACCAAAGGCATTAAACGCTCTAAATTCAGAAACTTTAAAGGACCTTGATACTGTAATTGCTGATTTAGAAAATGATTCTAATATTTATGCAGTTATATTAACAGGTGCTGGAGAAAAATCTTTTGTAGCTGGTGCTGATATTTCAGAAATGAAAGATTTAAATGAAAATGAAGGAAAAGAATTTGGTTCATTAGGTAACAAAGTATTTTTAAGACTTGAAAACTTAAACAAGCCTGTAATAGCTGCAATTCAAGGATTTGCGCTAGGTGGTGGTTGTGAAATATCAATGGCATGTGATATAAGAATTGCTTCTGATAAAGCTGTATTTGGTCAACCAGAAGTTGGTTTAGGTATTACTCCAGGATTTGGTGGCACTCAAAGATTAGCTAGAATAGTTGGTCTTGGTAAGGCTAAAGAAATGATATATACAGCAAGAAACATTAAAGCTGATGAAGCTTATAGAATTGGATTAGTTAATAAAGTTGTACCTTTAGAAAGTTTAATGGATGAAGCAAAGGCTATGGCATCAAAAATTATAGCTAATGCTCCTATAGCAGTTAGAATGAGTAAAGATGCTATAAATAGAGGTATGCAAGTATCAATAGATAAGGCAGTTGAAATTGAAGCTGAAAACTTTGGTAAGTGTTTCGCTAGCAGTGACCAAACTGAAGGAATGACAGCATTCTTAGAAAGAAGAAAAGAAAAGAACTTCCAAAACAAATAAAATTGTTTTTATAAGAATATTTAAGGAGGGTTAATTAAATGAATTTCGAATTAACTAAAGAACAACAACTTATGCAACAAATGGTTAGAGAATTCGCAGTAAATGAAGTTAAACCAATTGCTGCAGAAATCGACGAGACAGAACAATTCCCAATGGAAAATGTTAAAAAAATGGGTAAACTTGGAATGATGGGTATTCCATTTTCTAAAGAAGTAGGAGGAGCAGGTGGAGATGTATTATCATACATCATAGCTGTTGAAGAATTATCTAAAGTATGTGGTACTACAGGTGTTATTCTTTCTGCTCACACATCTTTATGTGCATCAGTAATTGATGAAAATGGTACTCCAGAACAAAAAGCTAAATATTTACCAGACCTTTGCTCTGGTAAGAAAATTGGTGCTTTTGGTTTAACAGAACCTAATGCAGGAACAGATGCAGCTGGACAACAAACAACTGCAGTACTTGATGGCGATCATTATGTATTAAATGGTTCAAAGATATTCATAACAAATGGTGGAGTTGCTGAAACTTTCATAATATTTGCTATGACTGATAAGAGCCAAGGAACTAGAGGAATTTCTGCATTTATCGTAGAAAAAGACTTTCCAGGATTCTCAATAGGTAATGTTGAAAATAAGATGGGTATTAGAGCATCTTCAACAACAGAACTTATTATGGAAGATTGTATAGTTCCAAAGGAAAACTTAATTGGAAGAGAAGGAAAAGGATTTAAGATAGCAATGCACACTCTTGATGGTGGAAGAATTGGTATTGCTGCTCAAGCTTTAGGTATTGCAGAAGGAGCTTTCGAAGAAGCTGTTGCATATATGAAAGAAAGAAAACAATTTAAGAGACCACTTGCTGCATTCCAAGGATTACAATGGTATATTGCAGAAATGGATGTTAAGATAGAAGCTGCTAAGCATTTAGTATATAAAGCTGCTATGAATAAGCAAATGGGTAAACCTTATACAGTAGAAGCTGCTAGAGCAAAACTTTTTGCAGCAGAAGTTGCTATGGAAGTAACAACTAAGGCAGTTCAAATCTTTGGTGGATACGGATTTACTAAAGAATATCCAGTTGAAAGAATGATGAGAGATGCTAAGATAACAGAAATCTACGAAGGAACTTCAGAAGTTCAAAAGATGGTTATCTCAGGAAACATTTTAAGATAGGAGGCACTAAATAATGAATATAGTAGTTTGTTTAAAGCAAGTTCCAGATACTACAGCTGTTAAGATAGATCCTAAAACTGGAACATTAATTAGAGATGGAGTTCCAGCTATAATAAACCCAGAAGATAAGCATGCATTAGAAGGAGCTCTTCAATTAAAGGAACAAGTTGGAGGAAAGGTTACAGTTCTTAGCATGGGTATTCCTAATGCTAAAGCAGCACTTAGAGAAGCATTATGTATGGGTGCAGATGAAGCTGTACTTTTAACTGATAGAGTACTTGGAGGAGCTGATACTTTAGCAACTTCAAAAGCTTTAGCTGGTCTTATAAAGAAATTCGATTATGATTTAATATTTGCTGGAAGACAAGCAATTGATGGTGATACTGCACAAGTTGGACCAGAAATAGCTGAACATTTAGGAATTCCTCAAGTAACATATGTTCAAAATGTTGAAGTTAAAGGTGATACATTAGTAGTTAACAGAGCATTAGAAGATGGACATCAAATTGTTGAAGTTAAGACTCCTTGTCTATTAACTGCAATTGAAGAATTAAACGAAGCTAGATACATGAATGTTTCAAGAATCTTTGAAACATCTGATGATGAAATAAAAGTTATGACTGCAGCTGATATAGATGTAGATGCAAGCGAATTAGGATTAAAAGGTTCACCTACAAAAGTTAAGAAGTCAATGACTAAAGAAGTTAAGGGAGCTGGCGAATTAGTTAAAGAAGCACCTAAGGAAGCAGTAGCTTACGTTTTAGGAAAATTAAAAGAAAAACACTACATCTAATATATAGGAGGAAAGTTTATTATGAACATAGCAGATTATAAAGGCGTTTGGGTCTTCGCTGAACAAAGAGAAGGCGAATTACAAAAAGTATCTTTAGAACTACTTGGAGAAGGTAGAAGAGTTGCAGATAAATTAGGAGTTGAGCTTACAGCTGTACTTTTAGGTAACAATGTAAAAGCATTAGCAAATACATTAGCTGAACATGGTGCTGATAAAGTATTAGTTGCTGAAGATAAAAATTTAGAGCATTATACAACTGATGCTTACACAAAAGTAATTTGTGATTTAGCAAATGAAAGAAAACCAGGAATCTTATTTGTAGGAGCTACATTCATTGGAAGAGATTTAGGTCCAAGAATAGCTGCTAGATTATCTACAGGACTTACAGCTGACTGTACATCAATTGATGTTGAAGTTGAAAATGGTGGATTACTTGCTACAAGACCAGCATTTGGTGGTAACTTAATGGCAACAATAGCTTGCCCAGATCACAGACCTCAAATGGCTACAGTAAGACCAGGAGTATTCGAAAAAGTTACTACTGATCCAAGCAAGTGTCAAATAGAAGAAGTTAAAGTAGAATTAGCTGATAGCGATGTTAGAACAAAGGTTATAGAAACAGTTAAAACTGCAAAAGATATAATTGATATTTCAGAAGCAAAAGTAATAGTTTCTGGTGGTAGAGGAGTTGGATCTAAAGAAAACTTCCAATTACTTAAGGAACTTGCAGATGTTTTAGGTGGAGTTGTTGCTGGATCTAGAGCTGCTGTAGAAAAAGGATGGATAGAAAATGCATATCAAGTTGGTCAAACTGGTAAAACTGTTAAACCATCAATTTATATAGCTTGTGGTATTTCAGGAGCTATTCAACACGTTGCTGGTATGCAAGATTCTGATATGATTATTGCAATTAACAAAGATGAAAGTGCACCAATATTCCAAGTTGCTGACTATGGAATAGTTGGAGATGTTAAGAAAGTTTTACCTGAATTAATTGCACAAGCAAAGGCAATTAAAGAAGCTGAATAATATTATTTGGAGGGAACAATAATGAAAAAAGTATTTGTACTTGGTGCAGGAACTATGGGTTCTGGTATCGTTCAAGCTTTCGCTCAAAAAGGATGCGAAGTTATAGTTAGAGATATTAAAGAAGAATTCGTTCAAAGAGGAATAGCAGGAATCCAAAAAGGATTAGAAAAGAGAGTTGCTAAAGGAAAAATGAGCGAAGAAGATAAGGATGCTATACTTTCAAGAATATCAGGAACTACTGATATGAAACTTGCAGCTGATTGTGACTTAGTTGTTGAAGCAGCTGTTGAAAATATGAAAATAAAGCAATCAATATTTGCTGAACTTGATGAAATTTGTAAGCCAGAAACAATCTTAGCTTCAAATACATCTTCTCTTTCAATAACTGAAGTAGCTTCAGCTACAAAGAGACCAGATAAGGTTATAGGAATGCATTTCTTTAATCCAGCTCCAGTTATGAAGCTTGTTGAAGTTATAAGAGGTGCTGCTACATCTCAAGAAACTTTTGATGCAGTTAAAGCTGTTGCTGAAAAAATAGGAAAGACTCCAGTAGAAGTTAAGGAAGCTCCAGGATTTGTTGTAAATAGAATATTAATCCCAATGATTAATGAAGCTGCTTTCATTCTTCAAGAAGGCGTTGCTACTGCTGAAGATATTGATGCTGCTATGATGCTTGGTGCTAACCATCCAATGGGACCTTTAGCATTAGGTGATTTAGTTGGTCTTGATATAGTAGTTGCTATAATGGATGTATTATACAATGAAACTGGTGATAGTAAGTATAGATGTTGTACATTACTTAGAAAGTATGTTAGAGCTGGATGGCTTGGAAGAAAGTCAGGAAAGGGATTCTACGATTACAATAAGTAATTCTTTACTACTATGTAAATAGCAAAGTGCTTAGAAAATATTTTTCTAAGCACTTTGTTTTTATGCCTTTTTTATAATTTTCTTTATATTTGTAATTAGAACTGTTACAACAGTACTAGCAGGGGTTATTGGTGATTTCTTAAGAGGCCTATCAAATATTGGGTAATAAATGTTTGTTTGGTATAATTACCACAATTAAAAAGTGAAATAATATGTTAATTTTTTTAATAATATTGTATAATTAATAAGTGTATATAAAAAAATGCTTTATAGCAGTAAAATGGGGGTTAGAAAACCATGTACAAAATAATGAAAAAAAGGCAACTTAACGAGAATATATACTTAATGGATGTATATGCACCTAGAGTTGCAAAATCAGCTGAACCAGGACAATTTGTTATTGTTAAAACAGATGAAAAAGGAGAAAGAATTCCTTTAACTGTCTGTGATTATGACAGAGAAGCTGGAACAGTTACAATAGTTTTCCAAACTATTGGAGCTTCAACTATTGAAATGGCAAAATACGAAGAAGGCGATTCTTTTAGAGATTTTGTTGGACCACTTGGACAACCTTCTGAATTAATTCATGAAGACATAGATGAATTAAAGAAAAAGAACATATTATTTATTGCAGGAGGAGTTGGTACTGCACCAGTTTATCCTCAAGTAAAATGGCTTGCTTCAAAAGGTGTTAAGGCAGATGTAATAGTTGGTGCTAGAAATACTAATATAGTAATTCTTGAAGATGAAATGAAAGAAGTAGCAGGTAACTATTATTTAGCAACTGATGATGGTTCATCAGGCTTTAAAGGAATGGTTACAGATAAATTAAAAGATTTAGTTCAAAATGAAGGCAAAAAGTATGATTTAGTAGTAGCAATAGGACCAATGATAATGATGAAATTTGTTTGCTTACTTACTAAAGAATTAAATATTAAAACTATTGTAAGTATGAATCCTATTATGGTTGATGGTACTGGAATGTGTGGTGCATGCAGAGTTACTGTTGGAGATGAAGTTAAATTCGCATGTGTTGATGGACCAGAATTTGATGGCCATTTAATTAATTTTGACCAAGCAATGAGAAGACAAGCTATGTATAAAACTGAAGAAGGAAGAGCTAAACTTAAAGAAGAAGAAGGAGATACGCATCACGGTGGATGTGGTCATTGTGGAGGTGACAAGTAATGGAAGTAGTAGATAGAATGAAAAAGATACCAGTTAGAGAACAAGATCCAAAAGTTAGAGCAACTAATTTTGAAGAAGTATGTTTAGGATATAATGAAGAAGAAGCAATGGCTGAAGCTTCAAGATGTTTAAATTGTAAAAATCCAAGATGTGTTGGAAAATGCCCAGTTAGTGTTCCAATTCCAAGATTTATAGAACAAGTTAAGCTTGGTAATTTTGCTGAAGCTGCTAAAATTATTGCTGAAGCTTCTGCACTTCCTGCTGTTTGTGGTAGAGTATGTCCACAAGAAAAGCAATGTGAAAGCCAATGTGTACTTGGAATTAAGGGTGAAGCTATATCAATAGGTAAACTTGAAAGATTTGTTGCTGATTGGGCAAGAGAACATAATGTAGATCTTTCACAAACTGCTTCTAAAAATGGTAAAAAAGTTGCAGTAATAGGATGTGGTCCTGCAGGTATAACTTGTGCTGGTGATTTAGCAAAACTAGGCTATGATGTAACTATATTTGAAGCATTACATGAAGCAGGCGGAGTTTTAGTTTATGGTATACCAGAATTTAGATTACCTAAATCTACAGTTGTTAAGGGTGAAATAGAAAACCTTAAAAAACTTGGTGTAAAAATTGAAACAAATGTTATTATAGGTAAAACTGTTACAATTGATGAGTTATTTGACAAAGAAGGATTCCAAGCAGCATTTATAGGATCAGGTGCTGGTCTTCCAAGATTTATGGGAATTAAAGGTGAAGATGCTAATGGAGTATGTTCTGCTAATGAATTCTTAACAAGAAATAACTTAATGAAAGCATTTAAGGATGATTATGCTACTCCAATTAGAGCTGGTAAAAAGGTTGCCGTAGTTGGTGGAGGAAATGTTGCAATGGATGCAGCAAGAACAGCTTTAAGACTAGGAGCAGAGGTTCACATAGTATATAGAAGAGGTGAAGAAGAACTTCCAGCAAGAGCTGAAGAAGTACATCATGCTAAAGAAGAAGGAATAATATTTGATTTATTAACTAATCCAGTAGAAATTGTTGAAGACGAAAATGGATGGGTTAAATCTATAAAATGTATTAAAATGGAACTTGGAGAACCAGATGCATCTGGAAGAAGAAAACCAGTAGAAATTAAAGGTTCAGAATTTGAAATTGATGTAGATACAGTAATAATGTCACTTGGTACATCACCAAATCCATTAATTTCATCTACAACTAAGGGACTTGAAATTAATAATAGAAAGTGTATTGTTGCTTCAGAAGAAACTGGTGCTACTACTAGAGAAGGAGTATTTGCAGGTGGAGATGCAGTAACAGGTGCTGCTACAGTTATACTTGCTATGGGAGCTGGAAAGAAAGCTGCAAAGGGAATACACGAATATTTACAAAATAAATAATGTAATTTCATTAAAAAAACTAGTTTGGCTTTTAGCCAAGCTAGTTTTTTTACCTTATTTCAATAAAAAAAATACATAATATGGTAATATTTTTAGAACATAATACATAATATATAATATGGAAGTTAAATTATTTATCTTTCAATTTGTTTTGTACAAAATCTATAAAAAGTGGGGGAGACTTTATGAAAAAGGTAAGGAAATTGGTAGCTTTATTAACATTAACAGCAACAGTTTTGTCAGTATTTAGTATTGAAGGATGTAATTCAAGTAGCAATAGCAAAAAGGTTAGCGTGGATATTTTTCAATACAAAGTAGAAGCAAAGGAAGCATTAGAGGATGCGGCAAAAGAATATGAAAAAGAAAATCCTAATGTAGAGATAAATGTTGAAACTGTTGGTGGCGGAAGTGATTATAATGCAGCACTTAAGACAAAATTTAGTTCTGGAGAAGAACCAGTTATATATAATATTGGAGGCACTCAAGATGCAAATGATTGGAAGGATAAATTGGAAGATCTAAGTGCTGAAAGTTGGGTTCAAAAAGCATATGATGGAACATTAGATGCAGTAACATTAAATGGCAAAGTTTATGGAATGCCATTAGCACAAGAAGGGTATGGCCTTGTATATAATAAGGAATTGTTAAGCAAGGCAGGAATTGATGCAGAGAAAATAGCTACTTTTGATGAGTTGCAAAAGGCATTTGAAACATTAGATTCTAAAAAGGCTGAACTTGGAATAGATAGTGTATTTGTACTTCCTGGAAACGAAAAGTGGGTACAGGGACTTCATTTAACTAATGTAGCTTTTTCTAATGAATTTAAAAGTTCTAAGGAAGCATATGAATCAAAAAGTATAGAATTTAAATATGCAGACCAATTAAAAAAATTAGTGGATTTAGAATTAAAATATGCATATAAACCAGATGGAAAAGATTCATCAGTTAATGGAGTTGACTATTCTACACAAGTTGAAAAGCAATTTGCACTAGGAAAAGCAGCAATTATTCAACAGGGAAATTGGATTTATGGGACATTAAAAGGAATTGATGAAAAAATAGCAGATAACGTAGGAATATTACCAATGCCTCTTGAAGGTGTTTCAGAAGGGAAAATTCCTGTGGGAGTTCCATATTATTGGGCTGTAAATTCTACTAAAACTGATGAGGAAAAGGAAGCAGCTAAAGACTTTTTAAATTGGCTTTATACTTCTGATGAAGGTAAAAAAAGAATTGTAAATGATTTTAATTTTATTCCAGCAATTAAAGGTTATGATTCTGATGAATTGCAGCCTAAGGATCCTTTATCAAAATCTGTTATTAAATATTGTAATGAAGGTAAAACAATGCCTTGGGTATTTATGGGATATCCTACAGGATGGGGAGAAAACAATATAGGAGCTGACATGCAAAAATACTTTAGTGGTGACTATACATGGGAACAATTTGTAAAAACTCAAAAAGAAACTTGGAGCAATGCTAGAAATCAATAAACAAAGAAATAAACTTAAAGATGTAAAGGGGAGAGCTTTTGTGAAGAAGAAAATATCTTTTTGGCTGTTTTTAGTACCTGTACTTGTGGCATTTATATTAGTTGTTTTGATTCCACTTATTATGGGTATATACTATTCATTTACAGATTGGAATGGCATAGGAAATAATGCAGATTTTGTTGGATTAAAAAATTATATATCATCATTTAAAGATGCAGAGTTTAGAAATTCATTTTGGTTTACTACTAAATTTACTATAGTATCAGTTATTATATTAAATATTATGGGTTTTGGACTTGCACTTTTGGTAACTAAAAAAATGAAAATAAATGGAGCATTAAAAACTATATTTTTTATGCCTAATTTACTTCATCCTGCTCATCCTCTGCTTCGCCTGGGGCGGCGATACCTGCGCCTACTTC
>ENA-UOJO01005247-UOJO01005247.1-human-gut-metagenome-genome-assembly--contig:-P57-NODE-5247-length-10486-cov-5.246956_pt1 | contig 10486 bp, 8 predicted proteins | sample MGYA00242351_ERZ723898 | MGnify/ENA metagenome assembly ERZ723898 | reverse complement strand
AAAATGGACCAACCATAATGTTGATCCACTAATTTTTATTCAAAAAATTTATCAATAAGTGTTTTTTGAGTATCACTATATAAATCATAATTTGCTTTATATAGATCATATGTACTAATTTCTATAGACTTTGAAATTTTAATACCACTTTCATTTTCAGCAATTAGATACATATTTAATTTCATTGTTTTAGGCAATGTAATTTGAAGTAGCTTATTTGATTCTACAAGATTAAATAGTTCTAAATTTGTTCTTATTACATTACAAAATTCATTATATGTTTTCTCACCATTATATGATTCACTTATTTCATCATCATCAAGTGATGTCATAATAATGTAATACTTTGTATTGCTTTCATTATTATTAACAATTAAATTAGCCGTTAAAGAAAGAACCTCTTCTTTTGTATATCTAATATTAAGCGCTAAATCCATATCCGCAACAAAGTGCTTCAATTCTTCTTTAGGTTGAGCCTCCGCTAACTTATATGAAACTCTTAGGCTTCCATTTTTAGTCATTTCAGGAGTATTTCCTTTATAATTAACAAGGGGTCCTGTAGCCTCCACAACATCACCAACCTTAGGCTCATATGAACTATTTAAATCAGCTCTAAAGATAGTAAGATCATTTGTACCATCGGTAATTACAAAGGTTGTGTTCTTATATTGTGTACTAATATCAGTAACTGTTTTAACTGTACCACGAACCGTATAGGAAATAGATGTACCTGCTTCACCTGCACTTGCACAAATATCTAAGGCTTGTTTAACCGTTAATGAAGATGGAATATCATAGATAGCTTTGATTGTTGTTTTACTTGAAATAGTAACTGTTTCACCAGCCTCATAGGTGTTAGTTCCATCAGTAAAGTTTTTAAGATTTCCAACCCCATTAGGTGCCGTAACTAAGTCTTTAGTTGGTAATGTAATTGTTTGAGATTCTCCATTTTTTACTGTGTAGCTTGTTACTACACTGCTTGCAAATGTACCACCATTTGCATCAAGAATAATCTTATACTCATCAGATGGAGTAACTGGAGTATCTGCATATTTGTTAGGGAAAACAATATCAACATATTCAGGATGATCAATATAGGGATTTCTGTTATGCTGGATTCCATATACTGCATCATTACGATTTGTTTCCTTTTCAGAAACCGGATCTTCATGTGACCATTTTGTAAATAAATTTAAGGCATAATCAGTTAAATAAGGATATGTTCCTTTAAAGACAACATTAGCACCACTTCCCCAAGTACCAACTTGTGATTTATAACGGGTAGCCATATAAAAATAGGTTCTTGCAAAATCACCCTTATATTCATCAATTGGTTCAAACACCGTATCACTATATCCATCAAAAGATGAATGGCCGACCTTAGAACCATTTTTTGAAGTGTAAGTAGCGTTACTTACCTCACCAAAAGGATAATTACTTCTTTTATTATTTACATATCCATCCGTTGGATAGATATGAAATAAATCTGATCTCATTGGAGATTTCTTATTAAACCAGCTTTGGGGAATAGAGTGCTCACGATTGAACATATCTCCTTCCTTTGAATAATTACCACCATGATCTCTATCAGCGTCATAATTTTCATTAGAATACATATCCCAAATAATATTAGAATTAGGCTTAACATCTGTTTTTTTATAAGCAGACCATAATCCATCATATCCAACATCTTTAGTTCCTTTACTAATGATTGATTCCAATGAATCAATTAAATTAGAACCTGATGACGTATCAACATTCGTATAATATGTATCATTTGACTACGAACAATACTTGTATTTTCTTTAACAAGAGCTTTCGTTGTAAAAGCACTAGTTATAGCAAGTAATGAAGTCAATAATATATTTCTTATTTTCATATTTTCCTCACTCGTATAATATATTTGTATTAATTATTTGACGATTTGAGTAAGTGAATTTATAACATCCTGGCTCAAATCTAAATTCAAATTTAAATATTCGCTCGCAATTGATTTAAAAGAACCAATTGTAGCTTCAGTTAAATATAATTTACCATTATATTCCATATAAATTACTACAACAATTTTAGTATCATAGGACGCACCAATATCATCAATTCTAATTGATGTCATTCCATCTTCTGATGCAATATTTTTAAATTCAAGATATTTAATATTGTCATCATCTTTAACAACAGAAGCTGCGTCGGAAGCATTTGTAAGCCTAATATATTCTTTAAAATCAATATCCTTCATATAATCTTCTTTAGCAACTAATGCTCCAAATTTTACGCCATCTAAATTCTTCATTTCTTCTGTTAGCTTAACACCAAAGCGGATACAAGCATTATCAATCGTATAATTAGTATTATCATTTGTTGACCAATGATATGCTAAGAAACGAGATATTTTTAAGTTTTCAAAATTAGCTGCTTCATCATTTTTAGATGTTGCTTTATAAAGAATTAATGGTCCTTGTGAAGACGCGTAAGAAGTAAATCGCGGAGCAGATTTATTGTAACAAAAACTAAACCCACCACTACTAAAATTAAAGCCACCCTTTTCTTCTTTAATTTCAAAAGGTGTACCTTCAGTTTCAAATTTGGAATTAGTTTTACCATAAATATTTAAATATTTATTTTGATTATTTTTTAATAACCATTTATTAGATTTTGACTCTAAATAGAATATTTCCTTTGGTGTATCACTACAAGCAAAAACACCATCTTTTCCAGTCATAAAATCAGATACCATATAATTAGTATCTCCACCAATTAAATAAATTCCTTCTGATATATCACTTAAGCTTTCGATTTTCTTAAAATTATAATCATCAAGCTTTAAGGATGAATCAGGTTCAGATGGTGTAGGATCTGGACTAGGTTTTGAAGGTTCAACTGGTTCTACAGGCTTTGTAGTACCAGCATATTTTGATGGATAAACATAATCAACATATTCAGGATGATCAATATAAGGATTCCTGTTATGCTGATAATTATCAAAAATAACATTATTACGATAAATTTCTTCTTTACTTACCGGATCATCATAATGCCATTTAATTAAGGTTTCTAGATTACCAAAGCGTCCATTTAAATCCGATGCGGAAGTAGTCTGGCTATTTACAAGCTTCAAATTATATTTTGTATTAGAACCATATCTGGTTTCCATATAAAACATCATTCTTGCAATTTCGCCTTTTACTTCATCTCTTGGCTCAAATAAAACGTTGTTAGTTTTATTACCATATGCATCTGGTGTAGCATTTGGTACTTCACCAAAATCCTTATTACTACGTGTTGAATTAATCTTTGTTGTAGAAGGCCTTAAATGATGTGCATCACAGTATGGTTCATATGATTCATTAGGAAAGCCATGAGATTTAGCCCACACATGTTCTTTATTCCAAGCACCTGATTCTAAGGCTCTTCCTGAATAGATACAAATTGCCTTTCCTGATCCTTTAGGATCTGGATCTGTATACTTTAATACAGTATTATTCTCTTTATATGAATGCTTAACATAATTAGCACTAATAATTTGGCCTAATGTTTCTTTAATAACTTCCGGATCATCATTTAAATTTACTCTTTTATAATAGCCTTCGGGAGCAACTTCATTATAGTATTTTTCATCAAAAAAGCTTGATGCAATGCTTTGTTTAAAGTTGACAACAAGGATTGTCGAAGCCAACAATCCTGTCATCATTATTTTTTTAATATTCATTTTACTTGCCTATACGATCGAATACGTTAAAACTAAATGAATTATCCCCATCTTGGTCACCATTACCAAGAGAACCTGATGTTGCGATAACATCATCTAATTCGATTACTTCTTCTTTAATAGTTGGGCTTTCATATTTCTTTTTATTTTGTTCCACTTTTATCCTCCACTACTTTGATAATTGTTCAAGTGATTTTATTTGATCATCTGTTAAATCTAAATCAACTTTTTTATTTAAATATTCGCTAGCTATTACCTTTACAGAAGCAATCTTTTGTTCAGTAACATATAGCTTACCATTATATTCCATATAAATAACAACTACAAATTCTTCTGCTAGGGCTGAATCTAGATTATCTAAGCGTAATGATGTCATTCCACCTTCAGCTGCAATATTTGTAAATTCAAGATATTTAAGGTTTGAATCCCCAGCTACAACCTCAGCAGCACTTGTACATTCCCTAGCATATTCACTCAAATTGATATTGGCTACATCTACCTTCTTTGCAAGGATAGCACCAAACTTAACTCCTTCAAGAGATTTCATCTCTTCAGTTAAATTAACACCAAAGCGTAAGCTTACATTATCAATTTTATATGTAGTTCCATCTTCTGTTTGCCAATGATATGCTAATTGATTTTTAATTTCTAATTGTTCAAATAAATCGACGCCTTTTAAAACAGTATATGTACATTTTTGATTAAATTCTGATGTATTACCTGATTTATAATAATACAAATAACCAACGCCAACAACAATATCTCCAACTTTTACAGTTTCTGTCTTTTCAACCTGGTAAAAAGTAAATTCTGAACTACCTTCTTTTAAAACTATTGTAATTTTTTGATTTTCATTAGATGTTGAAGAAACCTTTCCTTTAACTTTATATAAATCTGGTGAATTTTTACCAACAAATTGCTTAGCCAATTGCTGTGCCTCAGAAACACTTAATAATTCTGGTTCATCAAATCTAGCATAAATAGTTGTATTATCAGTTATTGTATCATTTTCAAAGTCAAATTCATTTGAGTGTGCACTATCTTTATACCAACCTTTAAAATTATAACCTTTCTTTGTTGGATTTACTGCAGGTTTTGTAGCCTTATTTCCAGTAATTACTGTTTGAGATTCAACTGTAGAACCACCATCAGTATCAAATGATACAGTATATTTAGCTAGCCATTTAGCATATAAAGTAATTCTGTATTTACTGGTGTATTAAAATCATACGCATTTTCATTTGTACAGTTAGCATCAGTATACCATCCATCAAATACATATCCTTCTTTTATTGGATTTTCTGGTTTAACTACCGAATTCCCCTCTTTTACAACTGATGTATCATAAGTTGTTTCAGAATCAGACTTAAATGTTACTGTATGAGTTGTAACAGAAGCTGCTTCTTCAAATTTTGCATATAACTTTAAATCAGCTGTAACTGGCGAATCAAAATTATACACATTTATAAGTTCTGGTTCAGTGTACCAACCAACAAATATATATCCTTCTTTTTCAGGATCAGTTGGTCTTATTAACTTGCTATTTTCTTCTACTGTTTTAGCATACTCCGTATATTCTTCAGTTCCATCAAAGAATGATATAGAATAAGATAGTTTTTTCTCTAACTTATATATTTGAACATCCATTTGTCCATTGCTATAACACGAAAAAAGTTTATTATTGCTATTATATCTAATCAAATTTCTTGTATTAGAGCCCGTAGCTTTAATTGTTGCATTTCCATTTGATATGCTTATCTTCCAAGATGCATTTGTATCTATTTCACTGCTTGTAACTAGATAATTTTTACTAGATGATGATGCGTACAGATATCCATTTGCAACATTAAAAGCATATGTGTTTTCTACTGTTCCTGATTCAAGAAGTATCCTTTGAACATCACTAGAGGCTTCGAAACATCCATCACTAATTTCAATAGTTGTCCCACCTCTATTATTCTTATTTTGTGTTGTTGACATCGCAGTTTTATTCGTTTCATTTACAATTGAAATTGTATCACCTGCACACAAATCGTTAACATCCAAAACCTTTGTAAATTTTTTATCTTCTGCACTACTAACTTTAGCATTCATTAGTATTCCTACTCCTGTAAGAATACCAACTAACCCACAGCTAATTAATCTTTTTAGTTTCATTTTAACTAAAACCCTCCATATTTTTGTTTTTTGTATTTTTTGTTTTATTTTTTTGTTACTTTTATTTTTTTAATTTTCTTTAAAAGAATTATCAGATTCTAACATTAAAGAATATAAAGCTAATACTTCATCAATAGTTAAATCATACTCTTCCCTATTTGTTGCATAATCAACTATATCAAGACCAACCAAATCAGCTCTTTCTTCAGTTAAGTATAATGTATCATTTGAAATTACATAGAATACAACATAATAAGCATCACTATATTTAACATCATCAATGCTACACATTAATACATTGTCCTTAATGGTAACTTCTTTTTTAATAATCTTATCATTTGAAGCTAAGATACCATCAACTGTTGTTTGATTATATGATTTAATTACTTCCGTAAAAGACTCACTTTTTAAATCATAAGCACTAATTAGTAAAGCACCATATGTTCCATTTTCAACTGTATTCTTGCTATTAAGCATAACACCAAATCTTAATTTTAAATTTGAAACGCTATACTCACCTTTATCATTTGATGACCAATCAAATGATAAAGAAGCCTTAACCTTGCTTGCCGCAAATTTATCCTCAGGAGTTGCATTACTAACAATTTCATAAGTTCCACCACGATTAATTTCCGGTGTTTTATTATTATAGTTAATAATAGAACCTGTTATTCTAATTAAATCGCCTTCTTCAAGGGCTTCACCTTTTGTCGCCGCATATGCTACAAACTCATTACCTTTTGAATTCTTAATTGTAATGCTATTACTATCATCAACACTTACAAAATATCCTTCAACAGTATAAGGAATTGTAGTTTGAGTAGTACCCGTAGAATTAGCTACTTCAATAGCTTCTTCAACAGTTAAAATCTTAGAAGCTTCCCACTTTGCTTTAAAAATTGCCTTTGAAGAAACTTCTACAACGTCAGATGGTGCATAAGTATTTTCACCATTTGTCCAACCACTAAGCTTGGCATAAGGATATGGTGCAGCTGGATTATACTTTGATAAATCAATGCTTTCTTTTTCCCCTACATTCTTAGTAATTTTTACACCTTCACCATCAGCAAATTTTCCACCATTAGCATTAAAGCTAATATCATATGTAGTTTCTTCTGAATCACTTACCCAAGTAATTTTAATGCTATCAAGATATAAAGCTCCACTCTTAGATCTTAAGCCAATATATGCTGTATCACTTTCGTTAGATAAATCAATAGTAGTTGTTCCGTTTATAGCACTCTTAAGAAGTGTACCAGCTGATGTCGTATTATAAAGTTCAGTTGCAGCACTATAAGCACTAGATTTACCATAAATATCAAGCTGTGAAGATGCATTTGTTGTTTTAGCATTCCACTTAAGCTCAATTTTACTCACATGTCCTGCTGATACAGTTGTTACAATTCCCGAGTTACTATTTTTACTTCTTAATTGAATTGTTCCATTTGAGCCTGCAGCATTAGCTTTATAGCTTGCACCACTAAGAGAATCAAAGATTACATCCTTATAATTTGTTACCGCTCCAATTCCAAAGGAACTATTTGTAAGCTCATCAATCTTATCCTCAGCTCTAACATTTCCTGATACGGCAAATACAACTACTGAAGCTGTAAGAGCTAAAATACCATTTAAAAACTTTTTCATTCTAATACCTCCTAAATCCAAGGAAGCTCAGCTGAACCAGATCCAGCAAGAGACTTAAACGTAATTGTTACAGTTGCACCTGTTTCATCCATGCTATCAACAGTCATAGTAAAGAATAGTTTTTGTAACGAATCAGATATATAATTTTGATATACATCAATACCAAACTTATTAGATGTTGGTGTATAAAGGGCATCTTGATCTGCAAAATATTCAAGCTTTTCTTCATCAGTTAATTTCTTTTGAAGCATAGTATCGATAAATAATTCATCAGTTTCACTGTTATTATACTTAAATCCTGTAAAGTAAGATTGAGATTTGTCATTATCAATTTCTTCTTGGGTCTTCTTTGTTGCATTTACATGCGTAACTCTTACACCAATTGCATCGGTAGCCTCATCTTTATTTATATTATTAATTATTTGTAAATCATGATTATTTAAACCACTACCATTATAAAATTCAATCAAGAAATACTCATCATAAATTGAAGATAATGTCTTATTAGTAACTAAAAGAACATTACCAGTTGTAGAGAAATCATCAATTCTAATCGTTGTAGTTTCACTTACAACACAAGGATCAACCCAGCCAAGTAACATCTTATTAATAGGACCATGGTCTCCGATATTATAATCCATCATATCAGCACCATATAAACCACCAAGAGCTCCTTGCTCCGAATCATAATCATAATAATCATCCAACCCAAGAAGATGACCTGTTTCATGAATATACGTATGAGCATCATAAGTTAAATCACTAACATCATAAGATGCATCATCCTGATTAGGAGTGATAAAATCAGTTCCTGCAAAAGCGTAATAAGAAGCTTTTTTAGAATCAAATGTTGTAGTAGATTCTGTTTGTGTTGTAAATGCCCAGTAGAATGAATCATTAGATTGATAATCTACAGGACTATTATAAATTAACCATACTGAATCAATATAGCCATCATTATCCAAGTCATAATCTGAGAAATCATAAGCACTATCAAAATGAGTAAGAGCTTCATCTAAAATATCATCAGATGGCATATTTGCACTTTCATCTTGATATTGTCTATTATATTCACTAGCTGTTTTAGATGGTGTAAACCATTCTGTAACCTCAAAATCAAGATTAAGCTTATTATAACTAGACTTTTGATAGTAAGTCATAACAGATTCCCAACCAGTTTCCTTTTCTGTTCCCTTAAAAGTTTTAACAATACTATTTCTAACCTCATCTGTTTTTTTAGTATTATCAAGATTAACAGGAATTACTAAAACCTTAGGACTTCCTAAAGATGGCAATACATTTTCTGTAAGAGGACCATCCTTTTTTAAGCAATTATCAAAATGAGTTGTATTCAATTTGTTAATTTCTTTAAAACGAGCGACTAAAGTAATATCACTAACAATTGTTGTTTGTGAAAAATCAAAGGCCTTTGTATCTTCTGAAGACTCAAACCAACCTTCAAATAAATAGCCATCCTTTGAAGGATCAACCACATTATTAAGTAATTCACCCTTGACTAAACGTTCAACATTATTTTCTTCACCATTTTTAAGTGTTACATTAACATATTCAAGCTCTTTATCAAATTTAGCCTTTAATACTATCGTTTTGTTTTCAGTTAATTCTAATGCTCTTACACTATCAAGAGATACATCAGCACCAGCCTCATCAACATACCCAATAAATGTATAATCATTAAATGATGGTGTTATAAATGATACTAGCTTAGGATTAGAAATAACATCATATTTTACATCTTCACCAATGTGGTACTCAATCGTTAATAAATAAGTATCTTTTTTTACTTCTTCCCATTTTGCATATAAAATCAAATCTGAATTTACAGGGCTTGCAAAATCATATGCATTATTACACTCTTCGTCTAAGTACCATCCAGCAAACACATAACCACTACGACTTGGATTTGAAGGTTTAGCAACAGCCTCCCCTTTTTTTACCTTTTGAGGATCTAATTCTTCACCTGTGTTTAGATTAAAGCTTACTGTATAAATACTAATAACAGGAGCTGTTGATGACTCGACGGGGCTAGATATAGAGCTACTTGGAGTAATCGTACTTGTACCTTGTGAGCCACTTTCACTTGGAGTAATTGTAGGAGTTTCTGTCTTCTTACTACAACCTGCAAGAATAGTTGTACTAGCAAGAAGTGTTGTAGCTCCTAGAAGCATTAATTTTTTTAGCTTCATTTTGTTTCCACCTTTCTCAAGACAACAAAATAATATTAAATTTGAGCGTACTAAAAAAGCTGACCTTAAAAAGTCAAAATTATGAACATTTGATACAATAAAAAGGTTATCAAGTCAGTTCAAATATTAAGTTCTTTTGTTTTTGTCTTTTTTGTTTTTTCTACTTTTATTAAATATTAATGAAAAGAATTACTTACAAAAAAAGAGGACAAAAAGACCTCCCAATTACATATAACCAATTCTCCTATTAATACCATAATAATTTTATCGCTTTTAATAACTTTTAGAAAGGTTATTTGCTAAAAAATTACATTCTTTTTACATTCTATTCTCGTAAAAATATATTTTATATATAAATCGACAAAATATGACAATGTAAAGTAATTTTAATTAATAACCAATTTAATTTCAGGAACAATAAAAGCTATTACATCAAGCTCTTTGAAAACGCTTTCACATAACAAAATGAAAGAAAAATTAAAAAAATTCGCATTTTTCGCCTCTTTATTATAAGGGAGGATAATTTTGAATAGTAATATAAGGAGGACATATGACATAATCAATTTAGTAAATTTATTTCATTAAAATTCATACGAGGAGGTATCTATATTGAATAAAGAATTCGATGAAGACGTGTTTTATGATTTAAGATATGATGTTTATTTTAAAAACTTCTTTTTAAATAACAAAATGCTTGCAGGTTTTCTTTCTCTTTTGTGGAATACTAAGGTTAATCCTGAAGACATTACCTATGATAATACTGAATCAGTTT
>ENA-UOJO01005246-UOJO01005246.1-human-gut-metagenome-genome-assembly--contig:-P57-NODE-5246-length-10486-cov-5.466590_pt1 | contig 10486 bp, 10 predicted proteins | sample MGYA00242351_ERZ723898 | MGnify/ENA metagenome assembly ERZ723898 | reverse complement strand
AGCCGGGGAGTGCGTGGAATATCAGAAAGTACAGATGCCGCTCTCCTTTAACGGTATGAATACTTCCCTGTATGCGATCGGAGATAACGGCAGAAACAAAAATCTTCTCTATAAAACACTGGAGATCTGTGACAGGAGCAAGAAGCAATATGAGAAACTGTATTTCCTGAACGGAAAGCTCTGCGGTGTGATCTTGATCGGAAATGTATCAAAAATGGCAAAACTGACAAAACTGATGGAGAGGAAAGCAACATTTGCGGAAGTGATCCTGGATAAGGAAACAGAAAGTTATTGATTTTACCGTTGTAGTGGGAAGAAAAATATTATATAATCAAGGCAGGTGGTGTCGAAGGCAGGGACCACCTGCCTTATATTAAATGTTTACAGAATTGCGAGCGTTACTTTGTAACGAAGCAATTCGCAGGCATCCGTTGAAGTGAAAAGACCGAAAGTTTTTTTGCCTCGACATCTGCATAAGAAGGTATTAAAAAAGAGGAGCGTGGTAGCAAATGTTAAGAATTGGTATGCTGACAAGCGGCGGTGACTGTCAGGCACTCAATGCAACAATGCGAGGAGTAGTCAAAGGTCTCAGTGCAAATGTGCAGGAACTCGAAGTTTATGGATTTTATGATGGATACAAAGGTCTGATCTACGGCAATTACCGTATGCTTTCTGCAAAAGATTTTTCCGGAATCCTGACAAAGGGCGGAACGATCCTTGGAACATCCAGACAGCCGTTCAAGCTGATGCGTACACCGGATGAGCACGGACTGGACAAGGTAGAGGCCATGAAGCAGAATTACTACAAACTGCGTCTGGACTGCCTGGTGATCCTCGGGGGAAACGGAACACAGAAAACAGCAAATCTGCTGCGTGAAGAGGGACTGAACATCATCCATCTGCCAAAGACCATCGACAATGATATTTATGGAACGGATATGACATTCGGTTTCCAGAGTGCGGTTGACATTGCGACCGATGCAATCGACCGTATCCACACAACCGCAGCATCCCACAACCGTGTATTCTTAGTTGAAGTTATGGGACACAAAGTCGGCTGGCTGACGCTTCATGCAGGAATCGCCGGCGGTGCGGATATCATTCTGCTTCCGGAGATCCCTTACGATATCGATAAGATCATCGAAGCGATCCACAAGAGAGCGGCATCCGGACATGGTTTTACCATTCTGGCAGTTGCAGAGGGTGCAATCTCCAAAGAAGATGCAGCTCTTCCGAAAAAAGAATTAAAAGAAAAGATCAAAAAGAGAAAACATCCATCCGTATCCTACGAACTGGCAGAGCAGATTTTCCAGAAGACCGGTATCGAAGTGCGTATTACCGTTCCGGGACATACACAGCGAGGAGGAAGCCCTTGTCCGTATGACCGTGTACTGTCAACCAGACTGGGTGCAGAAGCAGCAACTCTGATCATGAAAAAGGAATATGGTTACATGGTAGGTATCATCAACGGCAAAGTCAAGAAAGTACCGCTTGGTGATGTAGCCGGCAAGCTGAAGATGGTATCTCCGGATGATCAGCTGATCAAAGAAGCAAAATGCATCGGCATCAGCTTTGGTGTATAAAACCGAGACGGTATCGGATGGGAGTCACTTCACATCTGATGTAAGGGCAGAGAGTCTGCCACAGACATTTTTGAAGTATTTAGAAACAGAGGGAAAGCATGAGCTATACTGCTTTATACCGTAAATTCCGTCCTGACTCCTTCCAAGATGTGAAGGGCCAGGACGCAATTGTGCGGACATTAAAAAATCAGATCAGGGCACAGCGTATCGGACATGCCTATTTGTTCTGCGGTACCAGAGGAACAGGTAAAACGACGGTGGCAAAGATCCTTGCAAAAGCGGTAAACTGTGAGCATCCCATTGATGGAAATCCCTGCAACGAGTGTGAGACCTGCAAGGCGATCGCCGCTGGAAATTCCATGAATGTGATTGAGATCGACGCAGCTTCCAACAACGGTGTGGACAACATCCGTGAGATCCGGGAAGAAGTTGCCTACTCACCGACCAGCGGCAAGTACAAGGTCTATATCATCGACGAGGTCCATATGCTGTCTATAGGTGCGTTTAATGCACTGCTTAAGACACTGGAAGAACCGCCTTCCTATGTCATTTTTATTCTGGCGACGACGGAGGCACACAAGATCCCGATCACGATCCTCTCCAGATGTCAGCGTTATGATTTCAAACGGATCGCCCGCACGACGATCGTGGACCGTCTGCGAGAGCTGATGGATGAGGAGCAGGTCGAAGTCGAAGATAAGGCTCTGCGTTATATCGCCAAAAAAGGCGACGGTTCCATGCGAGATGCGTTAAGTCTTCTGGATCAGTGTATTGCCTTTTATTTAGGAGAAAAGCTGACGTATGAGCATGTCCTGGATGTACTCGGTGCGGTGGATACCGATGAGTTCAGCAAACTGCTGCGGGAAGTGCTGGACGGGGATGTTACGCAGGTGATCCTGCATCTGGAAAATATGATCATGCAGGGACGTGATCTGACGCAGCTTGTAAACGATTTTACCTGGTATCTGCGAAACCTGCTTCTGCTTAAAAGTTCCGATAATATGGAAGATGTGCTGGATGTCTCCGCAGAGAATCTGGAGCAGCTGAAAGAAGAAGCAGCGATGGTGCGGGATGATACGCTGATGCGTTATATCCGCATTTTTTCAGAATTGCAGAATCAAATCAAATATGCAGGATCCAAGCGAGTGATGCTGGAGGTGGCACTGATCAAACTGTGCCGTCCGCAGATGGAGCAGGATCAGCTCTCCGTACTGGAACGCGTGCGGAGACTGGAAAAGCAGCTGGCATCGGGCGTGGTGGTAAGACAGCAGGACACCGGTGGTTACACACCGGAGGGCAATTTTGACTATCAAAATCCGGTAAATGTGGCGGCTCCGGGAGGCATAGATCCAGATGGAACAGCAGGCAGCACAGACCCGGCAAAGCTTCAGCAGGCAGCACCGGAAGATTTGCAGAAGATCGTCGGTATGTGGCGGACGATCCTGGCACAGACTTCAGGGCGTTTCCGTGTGGTTCTGGCAAGTGCCGTTCCGAAATTTAATACAGAAAAAGAAGATGGTACGCTTTATATCGTATTTTCTGATTTTCTGGGAGAGACTTATGTCAATGATCCGAAGAAAGCAGAAGTACTCGAGCAGATCATTGCAGCGAAAACAGGCAGGCAGGTCAAAGTCAAGATGATCCTGCAGGCAGATGAGCATGTGGTAAATACCAGACTTTCCAAAGTGCAGGTCGAGGAGGCACTTGAAAATCTGGTTCATGCAGATATAGAAATAGAAGATGACTAATGATTCGGCACAGGTCGGAGCACTTGCTGCGAAGACCGTAAGAATATGATTCAGGTGTGCAAAAATCTTATTGCAAAGCAATTTTTAATGGATTTTTGCATCGTAACTGCGAAGTATTGAGCAGTTGCGAAGATGACTAATAGAAAGATTATTCAGGAGGATTAGAAAATGGCAAAACGTGGAGGATTTCCGGGCGGAGGTATTCCGGGCAATATGAACAATCTGATGAAACAGGCACAGAAAATGCAGCGTCAGATGGAAGAAAACCAGAAAGCACTGGAAGAGAAAGAGTTTACGGCAGCAGCAGGCGGCGGTGTGGTAGAAGTGACGATCTCCGGTAAGAAAGAAGTGACCAAAGTTTCGCTCAAAGAAGAAGTCGTAGATCCGGATGATATCGAGATGCTCGAAGATCTGATCATGGCAGCTACCAACGAAGCTCTGAGAAAAGTAGAGGAAGAGACCAACGCAGTCATGTCAAAACTGACAGGCGGACTTACTGGTATGGGTGGAGGATTTCCGTTCTGATGGATTATTATAGCAGTCATATCACAAAACTGATCGAAGAACTGTCCAAACTGCCGGGTGTGGGGGCGAAATCAGCCCAACGCCTGGCGTTTCATATTATTAACCGTCCGATCGAGGAAGTGCAGCGGCTCTCGGATACGATCATCGATGCAAGGAAGAACGTCAGATACTGTAAAGAATGTTTTACGCTGACAGACGATGAGCTCTGCCCGATCTGCAAGAACGATGCAAGAGACCACAAGACGATCATGGTCGTGGAAAATACAAGAGATCTGGCGGCGTACGAGAAGACCGGCAAGTATGACGGTGTCTACCATGTTCTGCACGGGGCAATCTCACCGATGCTCGGCATCGGACCGGGGGACATAAAATTAAAAGAGCTGATGACAAGACTTCAGGGCGATGTCAATGAAGTGATCATTGCTACCAATTCCAGCCTGGAAGGTGAGACAACGGCGATGTACATCAGCAAGCTGATCAAGCCAACCGGTATCAAAGTCAGCCGGATTGCCAGCGGGGTACCGGTGGGCGGAGATCTGGAATATATTGATGAAGTTACTCTGCTGCGTGCCCTGGAAGGCCGCGTGGAGCTGTAATGAGGACAAAATGCATGTAAGATCAGTCATGCAGTTTCAAAGTATCTGCGAAGAAAGGTTATAGCCGGGAGCAATTTCGTCAATGGCATGAGCGATCCCGCGGGAAATCTGCGAGGCGAGCGGCATCACGGCAGACAGCCGTGTTGACTGCAGTACCAGATGTGAAAACGGAGAAAAGGATGCTACGATTCCGGTTACAAAAAAGTCACCGACTGCAATCAGATTTTTGTCGACGCCGGCACCGGGACAGAGACTTCCTTTGCCGGCCGTAATGCAGCCAAGATGTTCTTTTGTTCCAAAGGAAGCATCGACAGCGATCAGCGGATGATCCGGAAAATGTAGATGGATCGCATCGATGGTTTCCTCAAGATTGAGGGCATGAACAGGCATCTTCAGTGTACCAAACACGGGGATGCTTTTTTGTACCGTTCTTCCAGGGCACTGCCGACCATCGGACCTAAGCTGTCACCGGTCACACGGTCACTTCCGATGCATAGAAGGACAGGTGCGATATCTGAAAAACCGTTTTTAATCAGAATTTTAGAAAGATAATTTCCGAGAAGCTCTGCGGTATCGGAAGAGCCTGCATTAAAATAGCAGATCGTATCGGAAGAAAACATGATTGTCATCCCTCTCTTAAAAATTTGTAAAGCGGACATTCACAATCCGCTTCGCTACGTTCAAATCGACAGATGTGAAATTTGCCGTGTTAAAGGCTTTTACAGTGTATCCGAAAAAAGGAAGGTTTATTCGCATCAATCCGATGAAAAACATGTCGGAAAGTTCTTGAAAAGTATCCCACGGATTGCTAAAATTTGCAGATTCTTTGTTCTACGATAGGGGCATCAGCTGGAAGTAGTATAAAGGAGGATTGGGAGTATGATCGAAATGGTTTACAGGGGAACCTCAAAGGACGGAAAGGGAAAGGAACGGACAGGCCTGCCGAAAAATATCCGGCAGATCGGAGATGCAGGATCAGATAAAAGGGTTTATATAGAAGATTATGTGATCACATTTCTGGAAAAGACAGGCTGTGCGGTGCTGCTCGGTGAAGTCTGGCAGAACGAAAACATGAAGTGTCTGTTTGCGGACGGAGCCGTAGAGATCGCGGAGGGTGAACCAAACGATGATATGTGGGAGAAAATCTACCGGGAAATGAAACAGTATTTTCCGGGAAGAGAAGTGATCGGCTGGGCGAAAAAGATGGAGGATCCGGAAGAAGAACCGGATGAGAAGCTCTTTGATCTGCACCGGGAACAGTTTCCGGGTGAGGACAGGCTGCTGTTTCTGTATGACAGCGAAGAAAATGCCAGCGTTTTTCTGACGGAGAACACCGGGATCCGAAAGCAGAGCGGCTATTACATCTACTACGAAAAAAACGAACAGATGCAGAGCTATATGGTAAAAGAAAATGAAGGGCAGTCCGTGGAGGCGGAATCAAAGAATCAGGATGGAGCCATCCAGAACTTCCGCAGACGGATCGCAAAAAAACAACAGGACGCACAGAACGTGGAGCAGGAGCAGAAAAGCAAAACTCCGACGATGGTGCGTTTTTTATATGGTGCAAGTATGTTTCTGGTGCTGACGATCCTGGTGATCGGGGCGACGATGGTCAACAACTATAATCGCATGAAAGATATGGAAGTGACGCTTCAGGAGATGGCACTTGGAAGTGATGGGCAGAGCAGTGGCCTGTCAAAAGGAACCGAAAAACACAAAGAAACGGATGCTCTGGCAGCTTCGGCACAGGCAGAAGGAGAAATTGCAAAGGAGAGTGCCGCAAAGGATGAGACCGAAAAGACCTGGATCTTAAAAGAGAGCAGTACAGAGAGCAATACGACGACAACAGGCGATTCCACAGACAATATGGGAACAACAGGCAGCACAGAAACAGCGGGAAGCAGCACAGCAACCGATGGAACAGGAGGTGCCGGAACTTCCGGTAGGCAGGATAGCACCACATCCGGCAGTTCCTCTGCAAATAACCGTGCGGCATCCTCTTCGGATGTGACGAAGTATCAGGCAGAATACACGGTGCGGGACGGCGATACGCTGGCGATCGTCTGCCGGATGTACTACGGAAATCTGGACAAGCTTCAGGAAATCTGTGATCTGAACGGCATTACCGATCCAAACACGATTCTTCCGGGACAGAAGATCGTGCTGCCGTAAAAAGAATAAGGAACGTAAAAGGCATGGTTGACTATCCCATGCCTTTTAAACTATAATAACAACATTGCAGGGTACTTAAGAAGAACTTTTGCAGAGCATCAGGAAAATTTCAGAATTGGCACAGTAAGGACGAAATGAGGATGAAAATAAAATTAAAAGAATTATTCAGAAAAAAAGAGGATGATCTGGATTTGGATCTGGACGAAGAGCTCAACGATCCGGATATCCGCATCGAGACATATGAGATGACGGAAGATCCACAGGCAAAAGAAGAACTGTGGGATAAGATTAAAAAACATCAGAAGTTTGTACATAACCGCAATGCGATCACCATGGGACTTCTGTTTATCCTGCTGTTCGGGCTGGGGACATTTTTATTCTTCCACACCGGAAGCACCTATCTTACCTCAGACCGCATTGAGAGAAATGACGTGAGCAGTACGCAGTATCTGGAGTTTGGAGATTATTTCCTGAAATACAGCTCCGACGGGGTAGCCTGTGTGGACAGCAAATCGAATACAAAATGGAGTACGACCTACAGTATGCAGGCACCGTTCGTGGATGTCTGCGGTACGACTGCTGTGATCGCAGATCAGCAGGGGATGCAGGTCTATGTATTTGATGAAGAGGGACTGAAAGGACAGTTCCAGACAAAACTGCCGATCCAGAAGGCAAGAGTGGCAACGCAGGGTGTTGTGGCGGTGATCCTAGCAGATGATGATGTGACCTGGGTCAATTTTTACGATGCATCCGGGACACTGATCGCCGAGAATCGCACGACGATCGACGATTTTGGTTATCCGCTGGATATGGCACTTTCTCCGGACGGGATCAAGATGGCAGTGTCCTATATGCGGGTCAATGGAAACAAGATCAGTACACATATTGCGTTTTATAACTTCGGAAGTGCAGGTCAGATGGAGCTGAACAATCAGGTCGGTGAGCTAAATGTGGACGCCGTGCTGGCTCCGCAGATTTTTTTCTGTGACAACAGCACGGCAGTTGCCGTCCGCACCGACGGGTTTACGGTATTTTCCGGCAGCCAGTCTCCGAAAGAAAAGAAAACGGTGAAGTTTGATCAGGAGATCATCAGTACTTTCCATGACGGCAACCGCATCGGCTTTGTCTTTGACGGAGGCGACTCTGGACATAAATATCTGATGAAGGTCTACAATACCGGCGGTAAGAATACCATGCAGAAATATTTTGATCTGCAGTACAACAGTATTACCCTGCAGAAAGACAAAATCGTGCTGTTCAATGAAAAAGAATTTGCCATTTATAAGTTAAACGGTCAGAAAACATTCCAGGGAAAATACCGCAAGCCAATCCAGAATGTGCTGAGTATCCGTGGATTCCGCAAATATATGGTGATCACCGAGGACAGTGCAGATCTGATCCGGCTTGGATAGCAGAAAGGAAATTATGAATTTACTTACGATCATTATCTTACTGGTACTGCTGGTATTTGCGATCAATGGCTATATGAGAGGTTTTGCGAGGACGCTGACCTCTCTGCTTTTTTTCGTGTTTTCCGGTGTACTGGTCTATTATTCGACACCCTATGTCAATGATTTTCTGAAAACGCAGACACCCGTCTACTCATTTGTGGAGAGCAAATGCGAGACGCTGGTGGAAGATGCGATCATGGACAAATTGGATAAAGAAACACAAAAATTTGCACAGCAGAGCGATGTGCCGCGAAAAGATCAGAACAAGATCATCAAATCACTGCCGATCCCGAAAGAATTGCAGACGCAGCTTCTTGATAATAACAACAGTTACACGTATGCAAATATGGCGGTTCAGACCTTTTCGGAATATATTTCCACCTATCTGGCGGATATGATCCTGAACATGCTGACCTATTTTATTTCTTTTAACCTGGTAAGTATCGCCCTGCATGCCGTTGCACGGGCACTGCGGATCATGACAAGGCTGCCGATCCTGCGTGGCGTCAACCGGATGTGCGGAGGAGCACTCGGATTTGTAAAAGGGATCTGCATCGTCTGGCTGTTCTTTCTGGTAGTGGCGATCTGCTCCAACACAGAGATCGGAAGCCAGCTGCTTTCGATGATAAAAGAAAGTCCGATTCTCACCTTTCTTTATGAGAGCAATGTTTTTTTGCGGTATATCCTCAAACTTTAAAATTCAAGAATGCCTCTGCAATCCGCCGGAGGCTATCTTAGTGGGAGTGCAATCCTTTGCTTCTCATCACTTGACGAAGATAAAAAAAGGTTGACAAAATACTGTAACTGTTATATGATGCAAACGTAACAAAAGTTAATACATTTGTAACAAATATAACAAAAATGCCAAAAAAGCGTGAAGTTATAGGAGTTCAGGAGGTTTTTTTACATGAAAGCAAGAATGAAAACGGTACTTTGCGGCAGTGCGACGGTATTTGCATTTACAGTATTATCTTCCACAGTTGTTTTTGCAGCACCGTCTACAGACAGTAATAATATAGAAGACAGCGTGTGGTCTTATCGTGCAGTGGCAGATGTAGATACACAGGTCAACATCCGTGCAAATGCATCCACCAAAAGTGAGATCGTCGGCTATCTTCCAAAGGGAGCATCTGCAGACCTGATCGAAAAGGGCGAGAAATGGTCACACATCATTTCAAACGGCGTGGAAGGATATATCAAGAATGATTATCTGGCATACGGAGAAGATGCAGAATATCTGGCAAATGTCTATGGTACACAGGGCGTCAAGGTCAACTGGGATGGTGTAAACCTGTTCTCTTCACCGGATGCAGCAGCAGACATTCTGGACAGTGCAGACAACGGAAGCGAGTACAGCCTGATTTCCGAGGATGGTGACTGGTATCAGGTACAGATGGATGACGTTACGGTTGCATACGTTCCGGCAGAGGATGCCGAAGAGACGATCATCACAGACCGTGCCGTTGCAATCTCAACTGCGGATGTCAACGTCAGTGATGCAGATGCCAATACAGACACAACGGACAGCGTGGCACAGGGCTATTACGATCCGAACGGCTGGGGCTGGAATGCAGCAGGCTATGGCACGGCAGATACAGACAGCACTTATAACGATGACAGCTATACTGAGGATACATATGCAGACAGCAGCTATGGCGATGACAGCTATAGTACAGATGATACTTATACCGACAACAGCTACAGTGCAGATGGTGCTTATGATGATACTTCTGCGGACAGCATTTATGCAGACAACAGCTACAATGCAGATAGTACTTATACCGGTGATGCTTATAATACAGGCGATTCTTATACAGACGATTCTTATACAGACGGTACTTATGCCGGTGAAACTTATGAGTCCGATAGTACATACGGCACAGACGGTTCTTATACCGACAACAGCTACAGCGAAGATACGACAGCAGATGCTTCCTATGATACCGCAGACGACACTTACGATTCTGCAGCGTCAACCGGAAGCGAAGAGACTGTTACCACAGCAGATTCCAGTGATCTGAACCTTCTGGCAGCGATCATCTACTGCGAGGCAGGCAACCAGAGCCGCGAAGGTAAAGTGGCAGTCGGTGCCGTTGTTCTCAACCGTGTGGCAAGTGCTTCCTTCCCGAACAGCATTTCCGAGGTTGTTTACCAGGCAGGACAGTTCACACCGGCGTACAGCGGAGCACTGGCAAGTGCACTGGCAAGCGGTGTACCGAGTGACTGCGTAGAAGCAGCTCAGGCAGCACTGAACGGAGAGAATCCGGTAGGAGGAGCACTGTACTTTAATACAGGATCCGGAACCGGAGTGAAGATCGGAGCACATCAGTTTTATTAGGAAGATGCGGAGATTTTCTGAATGTGCAAATGAACGAATTCCCCGAAGGGCACGTAAAAGTGCCTTCTTGGGA
>ENA-UOJO01005245-UOJO01005245.1-human-gut-metagenome-genome-assembly--contig:-P57-NODE-5245-length-10490-cov-7.701198_pt1 | contig 10490 bp, 10 predicted proteins | sample MGYA00242351_ERZ723898 | MGnify/ENA metagenome assembly ERZ723898 | reverse complement strand
TGTATAAGGAGATGTTATAATGAATGAATTCGTAGAAGTTGTTATGACAGAAACTGATATAAATGCAAGAGCTGCTATGTATGACGCTATCATTTTTAGTCAGTTGATTTTGGGTAGAATTGGTTATAAAGAGTTGGACGAGAATGTTGAGTGGATAAGAGAAGTAGGTTATAATCTTGGGTTAGGAGTAATTCAGTTTGATGAAGATGCACTGAGACTATTTGAAAAAGCATCTGCAGCTTGTTTAAATTGTATTGACGCATTTGATGCAGGTAAGTGTTCTCCAGAACACTGGGGCTTAACATTCGGAGAGTATATGTTGTTTAATAGGATAACAAACGTAAACCCTTTCAAGATGCTATGTACGCTTGGATCTAAGTATATTGTGACAACAAGTAATAAGGTTGCTCAGTGTGATCAGGAACATTTAGATTGTAAGAATATAATAAGATTCGGGGGTTGAGAACCCTACGTTGGACGAGTTTGGGTTTAAGTAAGGGGAGATAATTTATGAAGAGAAAGAAGCTGTTTAGAGGTGGGGGTATGGAATATGTAGAACGAACTGATTACAATAAGGTAATTACTGTAAAGCTTGTAATACCAGGTGGATGTAATGCTAGGTGTCCATTCTGTTACAACAGAGATAAGAACATGACCTGTAACAAGCAGCAATTCTTGGATAATTTTATTAGCTCACTGGACGAGGTTATTCAGAAAATTGGTAATAAAAATCCTGTATCGGTTGACATTACAGGTGGAGAACCAACATTAGATCATAGATTTTTATCAAAAGTATTCAAGAAATTAAGAGAGTACAATGTTAAGTCTAAAGTCTTAAGAGTTACTATGACAACAAATGGTACTTATCTTCGAGAAGTAATCCCGGATATGAAGGATGTTGTTGATTATGTGAATATCTCTATTCATGATTGGCGACCACTTAGGAGAGAAGAAATACTGGGGTTTTGTACAGATGGTATTGAGTATAAGAGCATAATCAAAGAACTGAATAAAGTTGGTATTACAGTATCAGCCAGTGCAGTGATATATGAGAAGATACCTAATTTTAATAAATGGAGGGATTTCTTTGTCGACTGGGCTAAAGAGGTTGGTTTTATTGCAGTAAGATTTCGTTGTGATGTATTTTGGAAGGATTCTGATATATTCGATGGGTATTTGGTGGAATCAATGAATGACACAGAACAGTTTGATGTTATTGATTATGAAAACACGTCTGATTCGCATTGGTGTAGACTTCGTAGAAAAGACAAGATGAGAGTGTTTTTCCTACATGGTGTATTAGACACTTCGCTTCTTACAAAAGGTATTGAGTATGTAGTGGATGATGATGGTCATTGTTACTGTGATTATTATAAGAGAACAAGACTCAAAGATTATCAGTATGAAGTTGGTAAAATATATGATGCAGTTACGGAATAGCTGAATTTGTGTGGGATGAGGTGATATACCTGAAAAATGAGTGTAGAGGGTGCGGTAAGGAGCACCTTGAGTGTGGTAATATTGAACACTACGAGATCGAGACACCAATGTTGGATGAATTTGGTTACAGGTAAAATGCGGCATATCTTGGCAGATATCAAGCACAAAAGAAATTGGCTTATAAAAATTTAAAATGGTATGCCACATATATAAATGAAAATAAAGTTATATAAAGTCCATGTAATTTTCCGTATAGGAGAAATTACATGGACTTTATATTTATGTAGTAAAGATGGGAGAGTTGGATTTGGCAAATTCTTTGGATATAAATAAGTGGCTTGATGAATTGGTGGATTTAAACGATAAATTAGGTGTGTTAGAGACGGTAATTGACTCTTTAGATTTGGGGCTAATAAATAAAATTGAATTAAAAACGGACATGTCTACGGTCCGTGTAAGGATAGACAAGATATTAAGTGAAAGGGGTAGGTAAATACAATGAGAAAATTTTGCATTATTTGTTGTATGGTTTTAATCTGTGCGTTTATGGTAAGTTGCATGTCTAATAAAGAACATGATGCTGCTTTTGAAACGAGCAGTGAGTATTATGAACAGATAAGTAGTACAGAGGTTACTACATTATATGAGGAAACTTCAGCTGAAGTTATTGAAGAGATAACCATGGGTGTAAAACCAGGTCTTGCTGATATAGACGTTGGAGACATTGAGATAACTACAACAGTAAGACAGCCAGAGAATACGGAAGAAGTTGAATCTGTGTCTGAAAGTGTTACAGAAAGTTTGACTGATGAGTACAACTATGAGTATGAGACACACTATCAGGCATATACTCTTGATTGGAATAAAGCAATTCTATATGGCGGGTTCGAGTTACTTGTACCGGTTAATTATGAGTACGTTTACTATATGGATGGATGGGATACTTATGTAGGTGGGGACAACTCTTATCTACGTACAAGGTATACTGAGGATGAAGATAGTATACCGATAGATAAGTTATATGAGGCTTTAGAAGAAGATTTTTCAACCACATATTCACCATACACAATGCAGGCAGCAAAGTATAATGATGCACAGATAACAGTTTATGTTTATAAAGATCAGGGTGTGGGCTTGGAGGTGTATAAGACCATACTACCTGTAGGGGAAGGTTTTGTGTACTTAGAGTATAAGTGTGGTTATGAGTCAGGAATTAATTTTATGACTTTACTTAACGAAATGGGGTAGGATGATGTATGGCTAAAGTTTGGAAAATATTATTATCGGTATACTGCATCAGTCTTTTGTTATCTGGTTGTAAAAAGCCAGATTTAGGCTGGTCATGGAACTTGGACACAGTGAAGTCTGTTTTAAGTGGAGGTAATAGTAAAGATGAGCGTGATATCGTATCTACATTAGATACGATAGAAAATTCGTTGCAGGCAGGTGATGTACAGGAATTTGTGTTTAAAGAAAAAGATGTTAAAACCAAACCGAATTTAGGTACTAAGGCTAAGTATATAAAGCAAGTCTATATGTATCTTGGGGAGGGTCTGTATTATCCTGTTGATATACCAGACACGTTGGAATATGTTACAGATAATTCAAAATACATTTATGCAAAAGATGGATCGTTATCTGTATCTGTTGTATCTAATTTGGATATATACTCCTTCTCAGCAGCAGCGTTTATACAGGATGCTGAGACAAAGGCAAGTAATCTTATTGTGTCTCAAGAAGGTAAGAAAGGTCCTCAGGAAGCTGCGATATTTATTGTTAATGACAAGGCGATTATTGTCAGGTGTTATGATGCTCCGGATGTTTATGAGACGATTCTATACGGGTTAGAGCATAACATATATTACCAGTCAAAGTACAACTGTGTAAGAACAGAGAATTTAGTCACTGTACAGTTAAATGAATTACCAGTTTACACTGGCTTTCACATGAAAGTCTATGCTGGACTGGGAGAAAGTCTACAGAAAGTATATACATTTGGTAATGATACATTGACAATATCTAAGGAGTTAAGGCAATTTGAAACAGTAAAAGAATTACAAGGCACTAAGTTGGCAGTAATAGCAGAAAGTGATGTAGCAAATAAGGTGTATGAATCTGAGAATACATATTATGTAGAGATAGGGGACTACACGTTAGGTGTTTATAAGATAAACTATAACACTTGCTTTACTGCATTTGGTAAGGGGAATGAAGTTCGATATAATATAGTCGAATTCTTACGTGCACAGAATTGAGAGGATGATATGGGAGTAGAAAAAGTATTGTTAGTAGTAGCATTGGTAGTTATAATAGCGAAATTAGCTAAGGGTATTCTGAAGTCAATATTTATGGTGTGTTGCATATTACTGTTGCTATATTTGGTGTACCCGTATATAGCCGTTTATTTCTAAGTACTAAGTTGTTAGGAGCTGGATGTTTAAAAGTCTAGCTCTTTTTAATAGGTGAAAACCTATTAAATATTATAACAAGGAAGTGGGTCTGTATGAATGGACAGAAAGAGATATATCGCTCTGTTGAGTTAGATGACAGTGTGAAAACCTCTTCTCTAGGGGTCTTAGACCAAATAAAGTTAATCATTAAGTCATTTACAAATAACGATGAGGCGGAACTTGAGACTGAGAGTAAATTATCAAGGGCAAAGTTAAAAAAGTTAGCTGCATTACGTGATTTTATTGACAGAGCTATAGCGGAAATGCAGAAACGTGGTGAGCATATGGTTACCTTAAAGGTCTCTAATGAGTTCTTACCATATGTGGATGAGGTTATAGATAGTAAATATGGGTATGGGAGGTTTTATGATATTACAGTAGGTAAAGGGCAGCGCTCATCTGTAGTGTCTAAATACTTTATATTACGTATAAAGACTAAAAATGAGGATGCAGCTTTAGAGGAGGGGTAGTGTGAAACATAAAATTGTATTTATACTAATGAGTGTAGTGTTAGTTAGCTGTATTTTCTTTACACCTAGGGTTAGCGCAAAAATGAATATTCATCCAGAAGATCCGGAACAGACAATGTATCCGTATGATCCTGGGGTTACAACAGAGGTGACTACTGCTGCCAGTACTGTTAGGGAGACAGAAATTATAACAACAGGGGACTATGTGATTGAAGTAACAAAAGATGTAAAAACGGAGATTACGACAGAAGCTGAAGTAAGTGCTGATGTGACAGTTGATGACTCTGGGGAAGGGACAGTAGATGTGGACGTTAAGACGGATACCACAGTTAATGTTGATGCCAGTGTTAAATCTGATATATACATAACAATTGTTGAGCCTACAGAAGAGGACTATAAAGTAAATGTTACAGAGCTGTATTCTGTAAATAATTCAATACAGAATTGTTACTATAGACCGTTATTCAGTGAAATACCTAATCTTGAAGGTATGGTTTCAAAAGAAGGAAAATTTGCATCTGTGTATACGGGCTATTTCGATTTGGATAGAACAGAGACGTACAGAGGTGAGGATTCTGTCGTCAGTAGAGCTTTGAGTGTATTAGGTAATGATTTCTTATTATCAAATGAGAATTTTCAGTTTGATGTAGGAAGTGGTGTCATTTCAGGTAAGTATACTATTGAAGAGTGTTCAATAAATAGTGTTGATAAATTGACGGCTGTAATGGATATCTACAAGGCAATTGGGAATGTGACCTATGATGTTAAGATGAAGACAAAACCAGTATCATATGAGAGCTTGAAAAATTCACCGGCAATTCTTAATTTGCCAGGGTATGTTGATGGTATCAATATGAATGCTGGTAACACATATGTTTTTATAACGCGTACGAATAAAGATAAGTATAAGAGCATGGCTATAAGGGATAAGGTCTTAGCTTCAGAGGAGTGTTCAGAGACTGTAACAGTTGGAGAGTTTATCAAATATGCAGCCTACCTCATGAATTTGTATGGGGAGCCTATTATTAACCAACAGGAGCTTTATCAACTCTTACAGGTGTTTGGTAGTGATATACCAGAATATTTAGATGAAGCAGAGAAAGAAGCATATATCTATTTATTTGTAAGAGGGTGTATCAACGAGTCACTGGATTATACAGCAAACATTACACGTGACCAGATGTTAAGCATTCTTATGTGTATAGCTGATGAAGATTCAAGAACTGATCTAAAGCAGGTACAGTTAACTGTGGATTTAGACAGTGAGTTAATAAAACAGGGTTATTTCAAGAAGACTGTTACAATAACAAACGATAGTAATGCTCCAAGTATAGACGTTAAGCTTGACATGTCAACAGTGGACAGGTTTGATTATTATATTCTGTTAACAGACGAAACAAGGTTTAAGTCTAGTACTGGTGCAGATATAACTTCTAATATTTATATTGATAATGGTTCCGGTGAAAGATTGATTGGAACGTCATATAAGGGGATAGAGTATATTGATGGGCAGCAGTATTATCATTTAACATGTAATATTCTTAGTGCAGAGCAGGTTCCTTACATAGCAGGTGAAAGTGTGAATTATCCAGAGTGCTTTAAGGTCAATACAGTATCAGGGACTGATACCCCTGGGAGGCTCTGGCTGCCTTGGGGTGGTGGAGTTTATACAGTTGATCAGGTGAGAAATAACAACGATGATATTCTGTTGAAAAGACAGTCTTTTGATTCAGCAAATGAGTCAAGTTCAAAGAGAGATACTGTATGGTCAGAACAGTGTGCAGATAATGATAGACGACAAGCGGCTTTAGGGCGTACGGCGAAGACAGGAATCTTTAGCAGACTTGTGAGTATGTTAGGAATAAAAAATGTTTATGCTGACAGTGATTATGATATGTATGCCACTACAGCCATTGTTACAATAAAAAATGCAGATGCTATCACAAATCTTGATGATTTGATAGGATACAGGGCTGGAACCGTAAAGACTGATGAACCAAATACAGTAATATGGAGAGTGGAGAAAGAGAAGGTTAATGTATTTTTAGCACGGATTAAAAGGGATCCATCTAAGTTCACTAGTGAAACATTTACAACAGCAGTATCAAGTATAACTGGTAGTTCAGATAACTCGATAATGATAAGTTATAAAGAGCTTGAGAAGAAGGGTCTTGTGACATCGACTACCACATCTGGTGATGGTAATACGGTACCACAACCTGATAATGACGGCAATATTGAATTTTGGACTATAGCTGGCTTTGTTCGATTGAATAATAGTACACATGAAATTATAGTCGGAAATGTTATTTACCGTGTTAATGATGATGTACAGTTGTATTATCAGCCGACAAGCGATGATTTGTTGGTTGACTTTCGTGTGGTCTATGGATGGATAAACTCTAAAAATGCACTCAGATTTGGCTCTGGTAATGGTTACACGATCACTTTAAGTTCAGGAGATTATGCATCAAAATATGCAAATGTTATAAACTCAGATATTTATATTAAGTTCCCACAGGAGTACACAGATAATACTGGGACAATGCTTACGGCACAGATTGTAAAGAAAGGTGTGTTTGATAGTATAAGTCCTAAGTATGTTGTCAACTATGGTTATGCTTTATCTAACTGGATAATATATTGTGGGTTAGAAGATGATTACCTGTTCATATTCTATCCGAGGGAAGCATTTACGAGTTGGGGATTAACTTTTGATGGTTTGAGTACAATGGACGACGTAAAGAGGATAACAGGGTACACGATACCTTCGGGAGACGCATGGGTGGTAAGGATTGTAAAGTTGAATGAGGCTGGTAGTGGTCATAATTTGCAGAGGTCTAATGCAAACACGACGGTCGGGGAGTTTATGTATGATGATGAATTTGGCTATTTATATAATTTACCAGATTGGAGTAGTTATAGTAATCCAATAGACTACTTACAGGGTAAAGTCTTGTTACCTTTATATGTTCAAAGCAATTCCATTAAAAATATAAATGTGAATATGTTTGTGAATAATACTGAGACTTTAAGGTTTGGGTATGTCCCTGTAGGTATTAAATGGACTGAGGTTAATGAAGATGGTGCATTGGAGAAAGACGCTGTACATTCAGTTGTAGACTTGAAGGGGGATGAGGTTCTTGGAGTAAATGGACAGGCCGTTAAATATGACTTTACAAAGTTAGAGATAATACCTACGCCTGCCGGTGTAGTATCGTGGTTTGGTGGAATACAGAATAAGGCTGGGACGATAGGTTCTAAGAATAATGTGTTAAACTTAGTCTCTACGAAGAAGAATGGTAAATGGGTTGACCCAAATGGTCTTAGAATATTTTATGGTACGATGATTGGTAGACTTGAAAAGTACCAAACACAGCCGCCTACTCTTAATATAACATTACGAGATGGTTATGGGTCAAATGATAACGGTCGAGTAACGGTAGTTGGATTGGCACCAGACGAACAGAATTTGATGTTGTACTTGATTGGGGCAAAGAAAACAAGTGATTCAAGTAGGTCTGATGAAGTTTATTACTATTATTCTGTTTTTGGAAATGTATTTACCTCACAATCCATTAAGGTAGAGGAGAGTGGTGAGGTTGTTGATGAGACAGAAGAACAGACGGATGTATCTATAGAGTATGTTGGTTCAGAAGATACCGGTGATGAGTGGGAAGTTGATAGTAAATACGGTTTGGATAGAATGATTAGTATTATTGATAAGGGCTCGTCGATAATAGTGTTAATAATATTTCAAATCATACCTATATTGGGTGTAACTAGCTTAACAGTGTTAGTCGCCTTCTCAATGTTATCGGATAACAAGTTAGTACTTTGGTTTTGTGACCATGTATTTGATCCAGTGTATTTTCTTACACTTGGACATAGAAGATGTGGTGAGTTACAGTTGCGTAATTCATTTGTAGGATTAATTATAGGGTATATCGTATTTATACTTCTTATGAATGGTATTGTGTTCAGGATAATATCATGGATATCCAGTGCGTTTGTATTTATCGTAAAGCATTGGAAGTAGAAAGGACGGAGTAAAGTGAAGGAATTAATAAATTTATTTATGACTCCGGAAACCTATCTAATCATAATTGCAATAATCATTGTAAAAATTATTGCATGTATTCTAAGAATTATAGATTACTTTTGGGTTGAGGAGGTGAGAGGAGAGGACAAGTAATGAGTGTTTATTTAAGTTTCGTGTTAGGCTTAATTGACTCAAGTTCGGTCTTTAACCGAGCATTTACAGAAGGTAATGTGGATGTTATCAGTACATTCGCAAAAGTATTTGGTGGTGCCTGCCAGATAATAATATCCGTTATAGGTTTTGGGATAATAATGGCATCTATAGCAAAGAATGCAATTAATGGCTTATATGCAGTTAACCCTAAGTTGTTCGACAGGGTTAATGATATCAAGAAAGCAGGAACAGATTTTGGTAAGGGACATATGAACACCAATGGTAATGGAATGGCATCTAACATGATGAAATGTCTTGGTGTTGGGTTATGGTTCGTGTGTAGTATTATACCGAACGTGAAAGCAATGACAGATTTTGATGGTGAACAGCCGTTAGATGCAAAGGCATATTTTACGAAGTCAATACCATTACTCTGTTTACAGGTGTTCATTGGTGTGTTTATTTTCTTTGGGTATCCATCGCAGGTAACTAAGTACATATCAGATTTTGGAACAGGCTGTTTCGATGTAGTTCTTACTAATGTTGACCCATTAGCTTGGGTACAGTCATTGCCTGGAAAGATGGCGATGATTAACTTTGCTTCTGATAATGCACCAGACAGTTATGGTGAGAGTGTTAATAAGATAGCTAATTCTATGTATAAGGCTGTAGTTGGTACGTATAACGATATTGAGAAGACACGTAGGCAGGATGTCGCTACCAAAATTGAGGAGATTGTGTATGAACAGCAGCATTCGTATTTCTATGACAAATGTAATGATGATGAGTACAGAATGTCTGTATACTCAACAGTGACAGCATATCAGCCAGATACTTCAAAGATGAATCAGACAAGTCCTGATGGTATTACCACGTATGCATTTGCAAGAGATGTGTCTACAATTCTTGAGAGTAATATGTCAACCAAAGAAACACAGGGACACTATGTTTATGTTCAGTTAACATTCACACCAAAGGCGGCAGCTAATGAAAGTCAGGCTGTGACATGTAATGTCACAATAACAAAAACGTCTTCTGGAGATAATGGAAAGTATATTATCTTAAGTGGAACTGGAAAAGTAGATGATTCTGTGAATGGTGTAGAGTTCTATGCGAATAATGCACAGGGTTATATGACTGTAAATAATGAAGATATTGTAGTCAGCATTGATGTTCAGAGTAATGTAGCTAATATAAAGGTCAGTGCAACTAAAGATATAGGTGGCGCAACGAATATCAGTAAGATTACTGGTTTGTACTACCGTGATACAAATGGTAAGGCGCATCCTATTAATGCAATAACAATTGGAAATAGCGGAGAGGCAGTGTTCACACCAAAGGAAGCTACATCTTCTTATAGTAGTTGGAGTTGGGGTTCATCTCCTGCGAAGAAAGTTAAGGAGACAGAAACAAATACTACAACTCCTACGAGTAGTGGTAGCGTCAATTTAAATTAAACAGGATATCTTATTGTATGAGGACAGACTAAGTCTGTCCTCATTGTGTTGAAAGGAGTCAGTAAATGAGTAAGTTCATAAAAAGAGTTATTTGTTTTATCTTGGTATTAACAATTACTCTTGGTACATTAACAATCCCCAAAATTGACGTTAGGGCAGATGACGTAGTGGATGTTGATGGTTTAACAGGCTATATGAGAGGTACGTGCGAGTTTGTTGAGGCGACATTAAGTGATGGTGATTGGACGGATATAACTGATAACTACGTCATAGACAGACTAAAAGCTGATGTACTATTTAAGTTAAGTACTACACCCAGTAGCGTAAGTCAGGTAGAGTATAACTTAGATAGAGCTAATAGTGTTGTATTGTACTGGGGTACATGTGAAACAATATCAACATCTGTTGAGAATACAAGTGTACCCGTACCGTCTGGTGATAGTAAAGACTATATTGCAGTTGTTAAGGATGATGATGG
>ENA-UOJO01005242-UOJO01005242.1-human-gut-metagenome-genome-assembly--contig:-P57-NODE-5242-length-10498-cov-3.414153_pt1 | contig 10498 bp, 6 predicted proteins | sample MGYA00242351_ERZ723898 | MGnify/ENA metagenome assembly ERZ723898 | reverse complement strand
AAAACGAATATGTAATATCCGGGAAGAGAATCGGCTTATCGGAATTAAAAAACGTAAGAAATGCAAGTGCCAGAACATCATCTGAACCAACACCGACAAACACCTGTCCGGCATCCAGTCCATGATACGATTCAAGTGCTGTCACTAATTCTTTTGCTGCCGGATCCGGATATAGGGCAAACCGTGAAACTTCCATTTCTTCGTGAGCCTTTTTTACCCCCGGTGACGGCGGATATGGATTTTCGTTTGTATTTAACTTTATAATATCTTTTACCTGAGGCTGTTCACCCGGAACATAAGGAACAACCTTTCGAATATTTTCTTCCCAAGCTTTCATTGGAACCCTCCTCTTTTTTTCTCCCTAAATATACTCCTTTCGCTCTCTGCCGTCAATAGTCTGTTATACTCCGGTACGCATCAACAATGCCATAACCCCACTCGGTATTCGGATAGGGTTCTCCTCTTGGCACGGCCCCCCGGATGAGTGCCTCACGCACCGTATTACTGTTTGCACCGTCATCTGCATATTCCTGCATAAAAAGTGCGCTGATTCCTGCCACAAAAGCCGCTGCTACACTTGTTCCCGTCATTGTGCCGTATCGGTTTCCCGGATACGTTCCCGTCAGTTCCACGCCGGGTGCAACAACTTCCGGCTTAATGTAGCCAAAAGGAGTAAAACCACGCCCTGACTGCAGATACAGAGCACCATCTCTTACGTCGTATGCCGACACTCCCGTCACAAATGGCGTTGTCGATGGATTTGTAGCCGTCATATCGGGGTCCGGATCTAAAAATACAACTTCCTTTTCCAAAAACTGCTGAATCGGAAGCCACATGGAAAAATTAGGAACTTCATAATCAAACTGTGTTCGCACTTTCCAAATTCCGGTCGTTGGATTCTGAAAGCGAAAAACGACAACCTGCTCTCTCGTCAGTTCCTGCGCTACACCAAAATAAATTTCGACCGTTGTATTTTCCGGCACAAACCGATGCTCATAGCGGATTCCTGAAACCGCACGGATTTCACGAATTGTCTCCCCGCTCGGTGAAATGACGTCCACCGACAAGCTTCCCGGCGTCTGCCACCACAACTGCCCCATAAATCCATTCATATTTGCGGATACACTAATATCTATCGTATCTTCTTTGCGGCGTATTGTGTGATGATGTCTTGTATTTCCCTCATTTCCCACACACGTTACAATTGCCACACTGCCTACCGACAAATACCGGTTCAAATAAACGCCAAGAGCTGTACTTCCGTTGTGGTTTCCCATACTGCTGCCCATACCAAGGCAGAGAATGATTGGCTTTCTCTCCTGCGCCGCCACGGAAAGTAAATAAGCAAGCCCGGTCATCACATCACTTTCCAGATAAGCCGGCACATCCGACGGGATTCTATAATAATTTCGATAACTTTCATTCGCCTGACGGCACTTAACAACAACCAATTCAGATAATGGTGCCACCCCGGAAAATTCTTCGGCCCGGTTCTCGTTTCCTGCCGCTACCCCCGCCATAAATGTTCCGTGACCAATCTCATCCTGACTTGGCACAATTTCAAACGGATTTTCCGACGAAAGTGCCTGATTCAGCTGCTCCCTTGAATACATCCGTCCGTATGGAAATTTTTCATTTCCAACCCCTTCTTCTACACTCTGATCCCAGATTGACACAATCCTTGAAGTTCCATCCGCCGCCACAAATGCCTTATGTGTAAAATCAATTCCGGTGTCCACAATCCCAATCAGTACACCCTGTCCATATAAATCAAGGGACGGCTGCCTGCGAATCCGAAGCACACCACTGGCTTCCAGCGCTTCTTCACTCATCAGACCAAAGACGTTTGGAATTGCTGAAAAACCATATTTTTGTATCGCCTCACCATTTACATTTTGAACCTGCTGGTAAATAATTGCCTGCCTGTCATCCAGCCGAATATAACAGTCCGGGTTGTACACTTCCCTTACATACCCCTCACCACGGTAATTATCCACAACGTAAATGAGAACATCCTCTGCAAAAACTGCTTCCCTGCACTGCATAAAAAAACCTCCTGCGCTTTGTTTCATCTTACGCAGAAGGTCTTACTTTTATCCATCAGCCATTACTTCGCATCAAAATCGTAGGAGAACCTTTTCCTTCAATATAATCTTTGGTAATGATAACTTTGCCAATCATTTCATCTTTCGGAATTTCATACATAATATCCATCATAAATTCCTCGATAATGGAACGGAGTGCTCTGGCACCGGTCTTTTTCGCCGCTGCTTTTTTCGCTACCGCCATCATGGCATCATCCTCAAATTCCAAATCCACTTCATCCATCTGCAAAAGTTTACGATACTGTTTCAAAATAGCATTTTTCGGTTTTTGCAGCACCTGAACTAACAATTCCTCATCCATCGCCTGTAAGGAAAATATAATCGGCAGACGTCCGATAAACTCCGGAATCAAACCATACTCGCGGATATCTTCGGTTTCTACTAAACGGAACAAATCTTTCTCATGGTCATACTTATCCCGAAGTTCCGAACCAAATCCAATCGTTCCCTGACTGGTAAGACGTTTTTTTATGATGTCTTCAAGCCCCGGAAAAGCTCCACCACAGATAAATAAAATGTTGCTCGTGTTCACCGTTGTCATCGGAACCATTGCATTTTTATTGGTTGCGCCAACCGGCACTTCCACATCGGCACCCTCCAACAATTTCAAAAGTGCCTGCTGCACTGATTCTCCACTTACATCGCGGTTATTGGTGTTCTGCTTTTTCGCAATTTTATCAATTTCATCGATATAAACAATGCCTCGCTCTGCCAATTCTACATCGTTATCTGCATTGGCAAGAAGTTTGGAAATAACGCTCTCTACATCATCGCCAATATAACCGGCTTCTGTTAATGCTGTGGCATCTGTAATCGCAAGCGGTACCTGCAAAAGGCGCGCCATCGTCTTAACCATAAATGTTTTTCCACTTCCGGTTGGTCCTAACATCAGCATATTCGACTTTTCAATTTCCACACCGTCATCGGTCTGCCCGGCAAGCACACGCTTATAATGATTATAAACGCCAACAGACAGCACTTTCTTTGCCTGCTCCTGCCCCATCACATATTCATCCAGGTTTCCTTTAATGACGTGAGGTGCCGGAAGTTTGTTAATATCCAGTGCCGGTTTTTCCTGTTTTTTCTTCTTTTTCGTTTTCACCTGATGGCGCTCCTGAAATTCATTCGGTGGCTCTAAACCCATACTGCCAAGATTCATCATATCCATTCCCGGAAAACTTGGCATTCCCTGCATTCCTATCTGGTCGAACGTTTTCTGCATACAATCCGAACAAATTGTAATTTGATTCGGAATGGTAATCATTTTATCTACTTTACTTTCCGGACGATGGCACAAATAACAAATTTTTTCGTAACCATCGGAATCCTTTTTATGATTCTTATCATCCGGATTCATCTCTTTTATTTCTTCACTCATAGTTTCCTCCATTTTTAGCACAAATCCCACCGCACAAATATGCGGTGGGACTTATTATACCCGATTTCACTCAATTAGTAAATACTTCCGCCCCAAGGTACTACCTGAGAATTGTCATGATCATAATTGTTGTTATAATCCTGACTGGAATCATTTTGCTGTTGTGTCGAACCATCATCCAATCCATCTAATGTATCTTTACCTTTGAGTACAACATCTACTTGTTTCGCTTTATAAGTTCCGTCGTTACTTCGCTGAACGGTAACTTTAATGGTCGTACCGGCTTTTGTACTGTTTACCTTTTCCTGTACTTCCTGAATAGACTTAACCGTCTGGTCACCAATCTTTGTAATAACATCGCCCTGTTTAATACCTGCTTTATAAGCAGCACCGGTATCAGATACCGCAGCAACATACACGCCAACCGGAATACCATATGCTTTGCTTACACTTTCTGAAATGTCTCTTCCGGTAATACCCAGATAACCTTTTTCGCTGTCTTTCAAAACTTCGCGGTCCATCAAGTCATTGATAACAGAAACTGCATCACTCATCGGGATCGCATATCCCATACCTTCAACATTTGTTGAACCGTAGGAGAAATATTTGGACGAGTTGATACCGATTACATTTCCGTTTGTATCAATCAAAGCACCACCACTGTTACCTGGATTAATCGCTGCATCTGTCTGCATCAAAACCTGTGTCGTACTCTTTCCGCTTCCATCCGATGCAGACACTTCACGGTTTTTCGCGCTCAGATAACCAACGGTTACAGACTGTCCATAGCCAAGAGCATTTCCGATGGCAATTACCATCTGTCCGACTTTTGCCTGATCTGAATTTCCTAAGGAAGCAACGCGAATACTTTTCTTCGTGGATTCTTTAAGGGAACTTAATTTAACGGTAATAACCGCAAGGTCATTCGACTCACTTGTTCCTTTTACCATTGCATCCGCTACTTCATTATCGTTAAAAGTAACTGAAATTTTATCCGCGTCAGCTACAACGTGGTTATTTGTCACAATCAGGAGCTGGTCATTATCCTGTTTTACAATAAATCCGGAACCTGCTCCCTCGGAAGAATAAGTCTGTCCAAAGTAAGAAGTCTGGGTACTCTTCTCTGTAATCGCAACAATCGATGGCATAACCTTTTCCACGATACCGGACACATCGGCAACCGTGGCTGCTGAACCGGATACCGTTGTCAGGGCAACACCATTATTGGAACTGTTATCCACGCCCTGAATCTCGCTCTTTGTTCCGAACAAATCAGATAAGCCCTTATTTACTCCAAAGAAACATCCCGCTGCAATCACGCCAAATAAAACTGCACTGACTAAAATTTTAGGAATTGACATTCCTTTTTTGGCTTTCTTTTCTTTTTTCTTTTTCACGTTCTGCGCTTCTACATTTTGGAAACGGTACGTATTATCTTCAGATGGCATCGGTGACGGCTGCACCGGCTGCTCATAATTAGTATTCTGCTGCTGTGCCGGTTCCGGTTCCGGCTGTGTATACTGTGAAGTTGCTTCCGGTTCCGGCTGTATATACTGAGATGCTGCTTCCGGCTCCGGCTGCACCGGCTGGTTCTGATTCTGGTTCTCAGTCTGCGGCTCCTGTGGTTCCTGTGAAGCCTGTGGTGCCGGATTGTCAACCATGACAAATCCATTGGCATCGTTGTTATTTTCTATGCTATTGTTATTTCCCATGTTGTTTTCGTCCATGCTAAAACTTCCTTTCGTCTTAAGTTAGGTTTATTATAGACAGTAATTGTGTTGAGAATGTGAATGATTTATAATATTTGCGTCTTGTGGGCGCTCTCGCTTGACAAATTGCGTAAGGGTATCGGCATGTAAAATACACATGCCGGATACCCACGCATTTGTACCCACAATCCACAAATGTTATAAATCATCTATAAGCAATCAAATAGCTCTGATGTGGCGGCAGGAAGGTTATGCAACCAAAATCCTTACAAACTCCCAAAAACGTTGCATGATTTTAAATTTTTTTCAAAATCATGCAACCAAAACGACTACAATTAAGGGAAAGATTTGCATTTATCCACGAATTTGTCCTGCCAAACTCGAATAACACGGCTGAAATGCAACCTTATGAGCCAAATCAAGCCAAAAACGTTGTTCTGTGCAAATTAAAAACCATTGAATGTATTTTCGCACCTCTTCACCCCTTCCTACTTAATGCTGTCAAGTGCCTTTTTTAATATTCCAGCAGTTTACCGGGAAGGATTGCAAAGAATGTGCTAGGTACACGCAGGTATCTGATATGCGAATTTTGCATATCGATACCTCTGCGCGTACCTTAAGCGGGAGCGGCACATGAGTAGCAATCCTTCCCGGTAAATTGCGAAAATAAAAAAGCCGCTGACATTTTTCTTGTGAAAAAGGCAAAAATGAGATATACTATTTATACTTATGGACATACTAAACTATAAATAGAAAGGACTGGATTGATTTGATTAAGGGAAATCAAAAACTCCTAAATCTTTTTCGTATATTAATAGACACGGCAATTATTGTATTTTCGTTCATCCGCGCATATTACCTGCGCTTTAGCAACGATAGCATTTTAATTCGGTGGGAATGGATTGAGGAACCGGTCGGTATTTACGGCTCGTTAAAGGATTACATGCAAATTTTGATTATGCTGATTCCTTGTTACCTCGTTTCCTATTATTTTTTCCACTTGTATGACCCCAAACGTACCAAGAGCAGAAAATCAGAAATTTTTAACATTTTAAAATCCAATGTTGTAGGAATTCTCTACTGCGTTGCCTTTCTGTTTTTTATTCGCAATGGTACTTACGCCCGTTTGTTTATTATTATTTTTGTTACGCTGAATTTTATACTGGAAGTTTTATTCCGTTTTTGCACGACAACACTTCTTCGCAAGATTCGCAGAAAAGGAATGAACCACAAACATATTTTATTAATCGGTTACAGCCGTGCCGCAGAAGGTTACATCGACAGATTGTTGGCACATCCGGAATGGGGTATTTCCATTCATGGTATTTTGGACAACCATAAACCGCTTGGCTATTCTTACCGCGACATTCATGTGATTGGACGAGTGGACGAGTTAGAGAAAATGCTGTCTGAAAATGATTACGATGAAACAGCAATTACGCTGAGCATCGACCACTACGACAGTCTGGAAGGGATTGTTGCCGTAACAGAAAAATCCGGCGTTCACACAAAGTTTATTCCGGATTACAACAATATCATTCCAACCCGTCCGTATACTGAAGATTTGGATGGACTGCCGGTCATCCACGTGAGAAATATTCCGCTTTCAAACTCGTTTAACCGTTTTTGCAAGCGTGCAATTGATATTGTAGGTGCGCTGCTTTTAATTATCCTGTTCTCCATTCCGATGGCAGTGGTGGCAGCGATTATTAAAATCACATCGCCGGGACCACTTATTTTCAAGCAGGAGCGTGTTGGTCTTCACAATAAGCCGTTTAAAATGTTTAAGTTCCGCTCAATGGAAGTGCAGGACGCCTCAAAAGAAAAACAGGCATGGACGGTGCAGAACGACCCCCGCGTAACACCAATTGGCAAATTCATCCGAAAAACCAGTTTGGATGAATTACCACAGTTTTTCAATGTGTTAAAAGGCGATATGAGCCTTGTCGGACCAAGACCGGAGCGTCCGTTCTTTGTGGAAAAATTTAAGGAAGAAATTCCTCGTTACATGATTAAACATCAGGTTCGTCCGGGCATCACCGGCTGGGCGCAGGTAAACGGCTACCGCGGTGATACATCCATCCGCATGCGAATCGACTGTGATTTGTATTACATTGAAAACTGGACGTTAGGACTGGATATTAAAATTTTATTCCTGACAATTTTCAAAGGTTTCGTAAATAAAAATGCATACTAAAATTATGGCGGACTCCAAAGAATATGGATTCCGTCGTTTTTATTCCTGCCAAAACTCTGCAAGCAGTTCTTTCATCTTTTCACAATTTACAACATCAAACGGGTACCATTCCCTCGGGAACAAGTCCTGATACTGCTTTTGCATAAACCGCTCATCCAAAAGAAGAATTGCCCCTTTGTCGTTTATTGTACGAATCACACGTCCACCCGCCTGAAACACTTTATTTACTGCCGGATACAAATAGGCATACGAAAACCCATCCCCTTTTTTCTCCTCGTAATAATCCCTGAACAACTCCCTTTCATGGCAGACCATCGGAATCCCGGTTCCTACTACGACCGCGCCAATCAGACATTCTTCTTTCAAATCAATTCCCTCACTGAAAATGCCTCCCATGACGCAGCATCCAATCACGCTTTTGTCTGTTTCTTCAGAAAATGCCTCCAAAAACTCTTCTCTCTCCCGCTCACGCATTTCGGGCATCTGTACAAGAATCTTCTGATTCTCTCTATTAGGAAGCCTTGTTACAATTTCATCCATAAAACGGTACGATGGGAAAAAGAGCAGATAATTTCCCTCTTTTGCTGAGATAAAACTGTCAATGTACGCCGCAATCTTTTCGTATTCTGCCGCCCCGCGCCTCGTATATTTTGTCGTCACATCACGGGCAATCATCACTTTTCTCTGTTCCGGCAAAAATACGGATTTTGCATAAATCGCGGCATCTTCCTTCTCCCCGCCAAGCTGTTCTTTATAGTACCGGATCGGCAAAAGAGTCGCCGAGAAAAAGATGGTGCTCTGCACCCGTTCCATCACCTCTTTCAGGCAGCCGGACGGATCCATGCACTGGATTTTAATGCGAAACTTCCGCTCCTCATCATATTCTAGATAAATCCGGTCACTCTCATCAAATTTTTCCAGCACTGCAAGAAACCGGCGGACATCAAAATAAAGCGATAAAATCGTGTCACGCTCTGGCAGTACCGGATATTCTTTTGCCACCAATTCATAATCTCCTGCCACACGAAGAAGAGCAAACTCCAGCGTTCCCGCATCCGAAATCACTTCAAATTCATCGCACTCTTTTTTCCATGCAAGCAGCACACGGTTCGCCGCCTCCAGCGATTTTTCAAATTTCCGCAGTATATAATGTACTTCCGGACGTTTTTCGTGTCGTTCCATCGCCTTCACAATCTTCTTTACTGCAAGAAAATCTTCTTTCACAAGCCTCGCACTGTACATTTCCCTGCCGCGCTCCACAAGATTGTGTGCCTCATCCACCAAAAGCACCATATTTCCTTTTTTCTCAGTTGAAAAAAATCTCCGCAGATACACATTCGGGTCAAAAACATAGTTGTAATCACAAATCACGGCATCTGCAAAAAGGGCGGCATCCAACGCCATTTCAAACGGACAAACCTGATGTTTTTCGGCATATTTCTCAATCATATCCCGGCTCATTTTATGCTCATGAATTAACATGTCGTAAACCGCCTCATTCACTCGGTTATAATGCCCTTTCGCACGCTCACACTCACCCGGATTGCAGGAAACTGTGTCCATTACACACATTTTTTCCTTTGCAGTAATCGTTAGGGTTTTAAAAAGCAGTTTTTGTTTTCCAAGCAGTTCAAAACAATCTTCCGCCACCGTTCTTGTTATCGTTTTTGCCGTCAGATAAAAAATCCGGTCGCAGACCTCCTCTCCCATTGCCTTTACCGCCGGAAAGACTGTACTAATCGTCTTCCCTACCCCGGTCGGTGCCTCTATAAACAGCCGCTTTCCTTTTTCCACCGTATGATAAACCATCGCCGCCAGTTCTTTCTGCCCCGGACGATAGGAAAATGGAAAGGTAAGTTCCGTAATGGATGCATCTCTCTGCTTTTTCCAGTCATACTGATAAACCGCCCATTTTTCATATTCATCCATCAAATTCCGAAACCACTGTACAATCTCAATTCGCGAAAATGTCTCCCGAAACCGCACCACCTGCTCGGTCTCCAGATGACAATAGGTAAGCTGCACTCCAATTTCATCCAGATTTTCATTTTCTGCCACGATATAGGCGTAGCACATTGCCTGTGCCTGATGGATAAACAACGGCTTTTCCAAATCCTGCACCGGCAGATACACGCCCTTAATCTCATCAATTACCGTCAAATCACCATCGGTAAAAATGCCGTCCGCACGCCCTTCAATTTTCAAGGAAAAATCTTCTTCATATTCGGCACTCTTAAATTTTTGCATCGTAAATAAAGGAACCTCGGATTCATACCCAACGCCCATACTTTTTTGTATTTTTCTGTGAATACGGCTGCCAAGCTGCATTGCCTCTACATTTCTCACGCCCGTGCCGCCACTTACAATATCTCCCTCGCGGAAAACAAATTCCACTAAGTTTCTTACGGATATTTTAATCGTCTTTTCTTTGCTCATACCTATAGTATAAAACGAGGATGGCACGGACGCAAGAGGTTAAAATACAATGTTAGCGCCAGAATAGTTGCATTTCCGCTAAAAACATGATACAGTTTAAGAAACAAATTAGAAATCTGAATTGGAGGAAATTATGGCAGATATTAATTATGAAGAATTAGAAGATTTGACACTTACCATGGAAGATGAAGACGGCACAACGACAGAGTGTGAACTTCAGTTTGTGTTTGAATATGATGGACAGGATTATGGTGCTTTCTGTGAAGCGGAAAATGAAACCGGTGAATTTTATTTCTTTTCCATCGATGGAGAGACCAATGCTAAAGGAGAAACCGAATTGGAAATCGCTCCGGTCGAAGACGATGCCCTGTTAGAACAGCTTGTCGATGTTTTGCAGCAGATTATTGATTCCGAGATGTCGGATATCGATGTCGAAGATGAGGACGATGCAGAAGAGGATGAAGACGACAGCATCTGGGATGAATTCATTAATAAAAAATTAGAGGACTAAAAAAAGTCCCTTTGTGCAGAGACGGGATATCGCTTTGCGATATAGCCTCTCACAAAGGGGCTTTTTTTATTTGTTTATGTACACTTTTCAATGACTAAAATAAAGGGAAGATGGAAAAGGCAACGAAAGTGAATGCCATGTATTAAGACTTAGAAAAAAAAT
>ENA-UOJO01005236-UOJO01005236.1-human-gut-metagenome-genome-assembly--contig:-P57-NODE-5236-length-10499-cov-48.496266_pt1 | contig 10499 bp, 9 predicted proteins | sample MGYA00242351_ERZ723898 | MGnify/ENA metagenome assembly ERZ723898 | reverse complement strand
GGAAACGGCGGAAGCTGCCATAGCGGCCTTCAGGAAGCTGCGGCGGGAGATCATGGTAACGTTTTTCATAATAAATAACTCCTTTCCCGGAGCGGGCGGCCCAAAAAATTATAAATAAAAGACCCGCTCCCTTTGCGGGACGGGTCTTACAAAAAAACGACCCTGTCCCTGTGTGTTCATCCACAAGGACAGGATCGGTAAAATACGATTCTGCGGTGCCACCTTGCTTGCCCTGCTCTCAAAACGCAGAGCCTCTCACGGAGAGCCAACACTCCCCTGCCCTGTAACGGAGGCTTCCGTCCCAAGCTACTGGAGGCTCTGCCTCGTTTGCCCGGCCCTCGGCGGCCCACGAATCTCTGCCCCGCTCTCGCCCGTTTTCACTGTCCGGGCTCACTGAAGATGCGCTGTGCAGGTTCTCCTCCGCCTCATCGGTTTGATTGCATTATACACTTTATCCGGATAAAGTCAAGAGGCAATTGCAAAATTTTATTTTTTCTCCGGGGCAAAGTCATTCTTCCGGCGCTTGCGCCAGACAAAGTATGCCGTGTACACCAACCACACGCCGATGCCGCCAAAGGTCAGCGGGCGGCTCAGCCGGATGCCGTCGGGCTGATACACAAAGTCGATGGTGTTCTCCCCTGCCGGGCAGAGCACCGCCATCAGGCCTTCGTCCACTTCCACGATCTCGGTCTCCTGCCCGTTGACATAGGCTGTGAAGCCGTCGTCGTAGGGCACCGAGAAGAACACAAGGTTCTCTTTGCCCAGCGTGATCTCGGCGTGGAAGCCGGAATTGTTCATCTCAAACACGCTGGCGGCCGCAGCGCGGCGGTCGGCGCAGTCCTGCACGTACTCCTCGTAATACAGGTCATTGAGCTTGTCGTCCGGCAGATGGGTCAGGTACTTGCCATAGGTCTCGGCGGCTTCATCCGGCAGCACCAGCGCCCGCATCAAAAGGTTTGAGCGGGTGGACTTGACCGTGTCCTCATACTCGCTCTCGGTGAGGTAGTAGTCATAGGTGAAGCCCATGGGCACATAATTCGTGTTGCGGTAGAGCACATAGCCGTCCTTTGCGCTGTCGTAGACCCAGCCGTCGTCGGCTTCGGCTTCAAAGGCACCCTGCTTTTCCGGCGTGGTGATGAGGTACTCCACGCTCAGCAGGCCCCGCAGGGCATAATTGGAAAGCTCCGGCTCGCTGCGCACATCCCGCTTGACCCCCAGCGCCGGATAAAAGCTGAGGATGCTGGGCGCGGCCGTGCTGCCGAAATACTGCAGGCAGCTCTTATCCAGCCACATGCCGATGTTATCGTGAATTTTGTAGGTGTCGATGCGGCAATCGCCCTCGGGCAGGTCATTTTTCAGCAGCAGGGCGTTGGTGTCCTGCTCCACGAGGTCGCTGTCGGTGTACCACTGGCCGAACTTGCCAATGCCGATGTGCACCACGCTGAACAGGAAGGCGAATGCCAGCACTGCCGCCGTCATGCGCTGGGCAAAGCGGCTGTCTGCCCGCCATTTGCCACAGATATAGCGGTAGACCAGCAGCCCCAGCAGGCCGAAGCCCAGCACCGCGCAGTACTGGCCGGGGTTCTTGAGCACGCCGAAGGACCAGCTGCCGGTGTCGCCGTCCTGCACCGGCACCACGGCAAAGGCCAGCGTGGCGATCATCAGCCAGCTGATGCCGCCCGCAGGGGAATCCAGATCGGTGTTGTGGTCTTCCAGCGCGTTCACCGTCATGGCGGCAAGGATCAGCACCGGCATATAGTACCAGCGGGCGTAGTAGCTGGAATTGAGGGCGTAGAAGGCACTGTTCATGATGGGTACCAGCGCAAAAACGGCGCAGGTGGCCACGATGCGCTTTTTGCTGTCGCCGCGGCGGGCGCGCCAGTAGGCCACCGCACCGGCCAGGCTGCACAGCGGCAGGTAGGCCGACATGCTGGTCCACTTGATGACGCCCTCGGACCAGATGGAGGTGAGATAGGGTGAATCCGGCGGCATGATCCAGCTGACGAGGATGGCAAGGTACTGCTGCACCTTGCTGTAGGTCAGGAAGCCCCAGCCGGAGGAAAGGTCCACCGTGCGGGGGTTCTGCAGCAGCGAGAGGATGGCCGGCACCAGCAAAAGGCTGCCCATGGCCACGCCCAGCAGGCTTTCGAAGGCCAGCAGGCCGAACTTTTTCACCGTGAGACGGAAGTCGCCGGTACTGAGCTTGCACACAAAGTAGATGGCAAGGAACACCACCTGCCCGATGAAGAAGAAGTAGTTGTTGAAAAGGTTCACCGCCACCCAGAAGGCAAACCAGCTGTGCTTGTTTTCATAAAGCACTTCGTCCAGCGACCACAGCAGATACGGGAACAGGGCCACCACGTCCACAAAGTGGTTGAAGAAAATGTTGTACACCGCAAAGCCGGAGAAGGTGTAAAGGCAGGCACCCAGCACCGCATAGTCGATGTTTTTGACGTAGCGGCGCAGGTAAAGGTACGCGCCGCCGCCCGCCACGGCAAATTTGAGCACGAGCAACGGCACCATGAGGTAGGGCAGCCACTTCTGCGGGAAGATGAGCGAAAAATAGAAGAACGGCGAGCCGTACAGGTAGAACGAGTAGGCATTCATGACGCCGCTGCCAAGGTCGGTGGCCCAGGAGAAGGTGTTACGCACCGAGGTGAACGCACTGTCCGGGTAACCGGCCCCCTTAAAAAAGCCGTTCATATAGCGGTAAAAGCTGATCTGCTGGCTGTTGAAATCGCCTGCATAGTGGAAAAAGCCGCCGTCGATGATATAGAACGGCAGGAAAAACAGCGCGGCCGTCAGGGCACACAGCGCCACCGTCCGCCAGAATTTATCCTTTTTTTGCCCAGGCAGCTGCGGCTGCCGGGCGGTACCAGACCACTCCATGGGTTCCTCTTTTCTCTGCCGCTGGGGCAGAATGTTGATGTTCTTTCTGTATAGTATAGCACGGGCACGCGGTTAAAAAAAGAACTTTTCTTCACCAAAGGCTTGACAAGCCCCTGCCGGGCAGGTATGGTGAAGAAAAGTCCGCATCTGCAAAGGAGGAGACTGCCCATGCTGTATCCGTTCAGCGCCCTGCTGGCCCGCATGAAGTACATCACCCGCTGGAGCCTGATGCACTCCACCCGGGCCGAATCCCTCAGTGAGCACACCTGTGATACCGCGCTGCTGGCACACATGCTGTGCCTGATCGCGCGGCGGTACACCGGCACCCCCTGCCGCCCCAAAACGGTGGCAGTGGCGGCGCTGTACCACGACGCACCGGAGATCATCACCGGCGACATGCCCACACCCGTCAAGTATGCGAACGCCGCCCTGCGGGACGCCTACAAGGCGCTGGAGGCCGAGAGCGTGCGCAGCATGACCGGCCTTTTGCCGGAAGAACTGGGCGAAGAAATTTCTCCCTTCATCTCCGGCGAGCTGCTCACCGCCGAAGAAAAGCGGCTGCTGAAAGCCGCCGACCGGCTCAGCGCCCTCATCAAGTGCATGGAGGAGCAGCGCAGCGGCAACCACGAGTTCGACGCGGCCTTTGCCCAGCAGAAAGCGGCGCTGGAAGCCATGCACTGCCCGGAAGCCGACTGGTTCATGGCCCACTGCCTGCCCTGCTACACCCAGAATCTGGATGAGCTGACCCGGCAGGACGTTGCAGTAGGGTCAGTGTGTCGGTAGTTCCTCCTCGGACACGAAACGGGCCATTCCATCGCCCGCCCTACCGCCTGCGGCGGCAGGGTCCCACCCCAGCGGACGGTCCTCAGAGAAACTACCGGCCCACTGGCTCAAAACTTATTTCTTACGGGAACGGCACTTCCCGCACATCGTCGGGGTCAAGGCCGGCCTTGCGCTGCTCCTCAAACACCGCGTCGATCAGCTCGTCCAGGTCTTCCAAGTGGGTCAGGGTGCAGCAGTAGCGCCGCAGACTGGCCGCGCCCTTCAGTCCCTTCATATAGTGCATGGTCTGGGCGCGGGCCTGGGGCATGGCCACGAACTCGCCCTTCTGCTCCACCATTTCCTCCACCTGACGGCGCAGCGCGTTCATGCGGGCCTGCAGGTTCGGCTCTTTGGGCGCAGGCAGGCCCTCGATGGCCGCATTCACCCGCTCAAAGAGCCATGGGTCGCCCAGCGCTGCCCGGGCGATCATCACGCCGTCGCAGCCGGTGGCCTGCATCATCCGCACGGCATCTTCGGCCGAATGGATATCGCCGTTGCCCAGCACCGGCACCTTGACGGCGTCCTTCACCCGGGCAATGATCTCCGGGTCGATGCCGGGGGTGTACATCTGCTCCCGGGTGCGGGCGTGCACCGCGATGAGAGCTGCGCCTGCCTGTTCGCAGGCCTTGGCACACTCTACGGCAGTGATGTGGTCGGCGTCCCAGCCCTTGCGCATTTTCACGGTGACAGGCCGTTTTGTGTGGGCCACCACCTGCTCTACGATCCGCCCGCAGCGGTCGGGGTCCAGCATGAGCTTGCTGCCCGCGCCGCCGGAGACGATCTTCGGGGCCGGGCAGCCCATGTTGATGTCCACAAAGTCAAAATCATACTGCTCGATGGCGGCAGTGGCTTCGCCCATGATCTCGGGCACCTCGCCAAAAATTTGTACGCCGTAGGGGGCCCCGTTGGGTTCCGCCTTGAGCAGGCTGACCGTCTTGTGGTCGCCGTAGACCAGCGCCCGGCTGGACACCATTTCGCTCACGGTAAAGCCCGCGCCGTGCTGGGCCATCAGGCGGCGGCAGGGTGCATCCGTAAAGCCCGCCATGGGGCCGAACACCGCCCGGTGCGGCAGAACGATATTGCCAATTTTCAAAGATTCCATAGGTTTCCTCAAATCTACTTTATCAAAAAAGACTCCCCGGCATAGCCTTCCCCCTCGGGGGAAGGTGTCGAGGAGCTTGCGACGAGACGGATGAGGGGAAGTTATCGTTCGATTCCGTTCCTAAAAACGACATCTGAACGCAATTACCCCTCATCAGTCGCTGACGCGCCAGCTTCCCCCGAGGGGGGAAGCCTTTTTATATTACATCTTCTCCGGCACGTTGATCTTGAACATGGTCAGCACGTTGAAGATGACATTCTTCACGCCGATGCACAGGGCCAGACGGGCCTGCTGCACAGCGGGGTCTGCACCCTGAATGCGGCAGTTGCCATAGAAGCGGTGGAAGGCACTGGCCAGATCAATGACGAAGCGGTTGATGCGGCTGGGGTCGTACTTCTCGGCGGCCATCACGATCTCCTGCGGGAAAGCGGCCAGCATCCGGATCAGATCCATCTCGGAAGGCTCGGTGAGCAGAGTTGCGTCCACCTTCTCGGCACCGGCAAACTCTACGCCCTCGCTCTCCATCTTCTTCAGGATGGAGCAGATGCGGGCATGTGCATACTGCACATAGTACACGGGGTTATCGTTGTCGGTCTTGACGGCCTGGTCCAGGTCAAAGTCGATGCCGCTGCCGGCGTCGTGCATGTTGAACAGGAAGCGTGCGCTGTCGATGGGCACTTCTTCCAGCAGGTCGGTCAGGGTGATGGCGTTGCCGGTGCGCTTGGACATGCGGACAGGCTGGCCGTCGCGCATCAGGTTGACCATCTGCATCAGCACAACGTCCAGATCGTTGCCATTCAGGCCGATGGCATCCATGGCACCCTTCATGCGGGCCACATGGCCGTGATGGTCTGCGCCCCACACGTCGATGGCCTTGGCAAAGCCGCGGGTGGCCAGCTTGTTGTAGTGGTAAGCGATGTCGGCGGCAAAGTAGGTGGGGATGCCGTTGGCGCGCACCAGCACTTCGTCCTTGGCTTCCTCCTCGGTGCCGTCCTCGGTCTTTTTCTTGTTGACGGTACCGTACTTCGCAGCATACTGGGCACTGCGGTACATGATGGCACCGTCTTCTGCCTTATAGCAGGCACCCAGTTCCAGCAGCTTGTCCACCACGGCCATCACCGCGCCGGACTCGTGCAGGGTGCTCTCGTGGAACCACACATCGTAGTCGATGCGGTACTTGCCCAGATCGCGCTTGAGGGCGGCAATGTTCTTGGGCAGAGCGTAGGCCACCAGTGCATCCTTGAGGGCTGCAAAGGCTTCGCTCTCGAACAGGGCTTCCTCGCTCAGGCCCTTGCAGGCGGCCACGTACTCGTCGCCGTGGATGTCGGCGAACTCCCCGGCCAGCACCTTGATGTCGCCGCCCTGGTAGCACTCGGCGGGCAGCGGATAGGCTTCCTCGCCGCAGTACTTCTGCAGGTAGCGCACGGCCAGGCTCTTGCCGAACTTCTGGATCTGGTTGCCGGCGTCGTTGATATAGAACTCGCGGGTCACGTCATAGCCGGACCAGTCCAGCACAGCGGCCAGACAGTCGCCCAGCGCGCCGCCGCGGGCGTTGCCCATGTGCATGGGGCCGGTGGGGTTGGCAGAGACGAACTCCACATTGTACTTTGCCCCCTTGCCGTGGTCGGTGCGGCCATACTCCTTGTTGGCGCAGGCACCCAGCACCACGCCAGCCCAGAAGCTCTGGGACAGGAACAGGTTGATAAAGCCGGGGCCGGCCACTTCCACCTTGGCGAACACGCTGTTCTCGATGGAGGGCAGGTGAGCCAGCAGGGCGTCGGCGATCATCTTCGGGGCCTTGCGCCAGGTGCGGGCACCGGCCATGGCGATGTTGGAAGCGATGTCGCCGTTCTTGGTATCGGCCGGGATCTCCACGATAAAGGCGGGCAGCTCCGCTTCCGGCAGAGCGCCATCGGCCATAGCGGCCTTGGCGGCAGCGGTCAGCAGAGCGCGTGCCTCGTCCAGCGCAGCCTGCCGGGGGTTGTAGTTCTGATAGGTCTTTTCAAATTCAGTCATTGGTCGGATTCCTTTCACAGTCTGGGGGAATATCTCAATTTACGTGGGTCACGGTCACTTCAAGACGGTTGCGGCTCACAAGGTCGGCGCTGTTGGCATCCAGCAGGTAGCCAAACTTCGCTGTGCCGCCCTTTTCGGTCAGCCCGCAGACGATCTCGTCGGCGGTCACACCCAGCGTCATGGAGCCGTAGCCGGTCTCGTAATGGCAGAGGTTGCGCTTGCCTTTTTCAATGATCAGCTGGGTGCCTGCCCCGCCGCCTTTGCCAAACCGCAGCATCGCCACGCGGCTGCCGTCGGCGGCAATTTTCAGGGTGGTGGTGCAGCCCTCGTAGCCGGTGGTCTCGGTCTCTTTATAGGTAATATAATAGCTGTCGCCCTTCTGCACAAACTGGCCCCGGGTCATCAGTTCGACGAATTCTTCCTTTTCGTCGGCCTCCACCGGCTCCTCCACATGCTGCTCGATGCGGCTCTTGATGCGGATGATATAATCTTCCTTCAACGGTTTGCTCACGTTTTCGTTCCTTATCAATATTTGTCAATGGCGATCTGGTCCACCGGGCCGCCCTTGTACTCGCCCAGGAACAGGTCTGCCGTCTGCACAAAGCTGTCCGGCACATCGCTGACGTAGAAGTGCGCCTGGCCCTCCTGCTCCTGTGCGGCGCGCAGGCCACGCTCGGAGAGGGTGCGTTCCAGGTGGTGGGCGGCGGTCTTGGCCGGGTCCACCAGCGTCACACTCTGCCCCATGAATTCACCGATCATGGTCTTGAGCAGCGGATAGTGGGTGCAGCCCAAAATCAGGGTGTCCACCCCGGCGTTGCGCACCTCGGTCAGGTACTGAGCAATGACCAGCTTCGTCACCTGCTGTTTGGTCTCCTCGCTGTGGTCCACATAACCGGCTTCCACCAGAGGCACGAACAGCGGGCAGGCCCGGGCGGTGATCTCCACGCCGGGCACCAGCTGGCGCAGCAGCTTCTCATAGCTGCGGGAGCGGATGGTGGCCGCCGTGCCGATGACGCCGATGCGGCGGTTGCGGGTGGCAAAGGCCGCTTCCCGGGCGGCGGCATCCACCACGCCCAGATACGGCACCGGCAGCCGGGCCGCTTCGGCAGCCGGGTAGGTGCTGGACACCGTGCCGCAGGCCGCCATGATGCACTTTACATTTTTCGAAAGCAGGAACGCGATGTCCTGCCGGGCATACTGCAGAATAGTCTCCGGGCTGCGGCTGCCGTAAGGCACACGGCCGGTATCGCCAAAATAGATGATCTCCTCATGGGGCAGGCGTTTGCGCAGTTCGCGCACGCCGGTCAGGCCGCCAAGGCCGCTGTCGAATACGCCGATGGGGCGGTTATCCATGCTGCTTTTCCTTCCTTTCCAGAGCCAGCTCGATCAGCCGGTCGATCAGAGCGGGCACCGGCAGACCTTCGTGCTCCATCAGTTTGGGGTACATGCTGATGGCGGTAAAACCGGGGAAGGTGTTGATCTCGTTGATGAGCACCCGGCCGGTGCCCTTTTCCACGAAGAAATCGCAGCGGGCAAGGCCCTCGCAGTTCAGGGCCGTGTAGGCCATGGCGGCGTAGGTCTTCACCTCGTCCAGCTTTGCTTCCGGCAGGTGGGCCGGGATGACGGTCTGGCTGACGCCGTTCTTGTACTTGTCGTCATAGGTGTAGAACTCAGCACCGGCAAGGATCTCGCCCGGGCGGGTGGCCACGGCGGGGTCAGAGCCGATGACGGCGCACTCCACTTCCTGGCCGTCCACAAAGGCTTCAAACACCACCTTGCGGTCGTTCTCCAGTGCCAGATCGATGGCCTTCTTCAGCTCCTCGCGGCTGTTGACTTTGGAGATGCCCACACTGGAACCGGCGTTGGCGGGTTTGACGAACACAGGCCAGCCCAGCTTCTTCTCCACGCCCTCGCACACGCCTTCGAGATCGGACTCGATCTCCCAGCGGTTCGCAGCCAGCCACTTGGTGTGGGGCACGCCGTTGGCCTCGAACAGGGCGTTGGCCACCGCCTTATCCATGCACACCGCGCTTGCCAGCACGCCGCAGCCCACATAAGGGATGCCGGCCAGCTCCAGCAGGCCCTGCACGGTGCCGTCCTCGCCCCACAGGCCGTGCAGCACCGGGATGACCACATCAATGTGCAGCTTTTCCACATGACCTTCCGGCGTGAACAGGATCATGCCGTGGTCGGCACGGTCCGGGCTGATGACGCAGGGCATGTTGCCGGCCAGTTCTTCCCAGCTGCCGTCGGCCATCTGGGCTGCGGTGGCCTCGGTGTACAGCCAGCGGCCCTCTTTGGTGATGCCCACAGTGAGCACCTCATATTTTTCACGATCAATGTTGTTGACAAAATTGCCCACCGAAACACGGCTGACTTCGTGCTCACTGGACATACCGCCGAACAGCAGGGCAACGCACATTTTCTCAGACTGCATGATAACTCTCTCCTATTTATAAAGCCCCATGATGCGGGGCGGGTTCAACCGGTAAAAATGCCGTTCTGGCTTATTATACAATATCTATGCGCACGATGCAAGCGCAATGCGCAAAAGCAGCCGCCAGAACAGAAGTGATATTTTTCAAAAAAACTTTCCAAAAAGCGCAAATTTCTGCTTGACGGATGGAAAAGTGCGTGGTACAATGATATCACCTCTTTTGCGGGGTTATTAAGTGCGCCTGTTTTACAGGTACCACCCGCAACCCGAGGGAGGTTCAAAACAACCGTTATAATGGAGGTGTCAACAAATGACCGTTAAAATCACTCTGGCCTGCACCGAGTGCAAGCAGCGCAACTACAACACCACGAAGAACAAGAAGAACAACCCCGATCGTCTCGAGATGAAGAAGTATTGCCGTTTCTGCAAGAAGCACACCGTTCATCGCGAAACCAAGTAAGAAAGGCGGACGCATCATGGCAGACAAAACCGAGAAAAAGCCGGGCTTTGTGGCCAGAGCAAAGGCCGCTGTGAAGAACTTCTTCGGCAAATGCGCCAAGTTCTTCCGCGACACCAAGAGCGAGCTGAAGAAGGTGGTCTGGCCCTCGAAAGAGGACACCAAGCAGAACACCGTCGTCGTGCTCGTGACCGTCGCACTTGCAGCGGTCGTGATGATCCTGCTGGACACCGTCTTCGGCGGCATCCTCGGCCTGATCATCGGCGCCTGAGAATCATCTTGAAACGGAGGGCAGACCAAAATGGAAGAATCAACCAAGCTGGTGGATGAGTCCACTGAGGCTCTTTGGTATGTTGTGCATACCTATTCCGGCTACGAGAACAAGGTCGCGAACGACCTGCAGACCATGGTGGAGAACCGCCACCTGCAGGACCTGATCTGCGACGTTAAGGTTCCCGTCGAGATGGTTCCCGAGATCGACAAGAACGGTAAGCAGAAAATGGTGGAACACAAGCTGTTCCCCGGCTACGTTCTGGTCAAGATGGTGATGAACGACGACACCTGGTATGTGGTGCGCAACACGCGCGGCTGCACCGGCTTCGTCGGCCCCGCTTCCAAGCCCGTTCCCCTCTCTGCTGAAGAAGTGGAGAAGATGGGCGTGGAGAAGGCTGCACCGCTGGCCGTTGACTTCAACGTCGGCGACACGGTTCAGATCACCGCCGGTCCTCTGGAAGGCTTTATGGGCCTTGTGGAGGCCATTGATACCGAGAACTTCA
>ENA-UOJO01005234-UOJO01005234.1-human-gut-metagenome-genome-assembly--contig:-P57-NODE-5234-length-10502-cov-12.298746_pt1 | contig 10502 bp, 6 predicted proteins | sample MGYA00242351_ERZ723898 | MGnify/ENA metagenome assembly ERZ723898 | reverse complement strand
ATTCTTGCGCAAATATGCAAAAATAGCTATACTGTTTTGTAGAAAATCACAAGGAATCGATGATTCCATCGTCTGCGGGTATCAGCGGTTCCTAAAGGAGTACACAATATGGCTGCATTCTCTGCGCCTCCCATCGGCTGCCTGCTCATGGCAGCCGGAAATGCTTCCCGTTTTGGAGAAAACAAGTTGACCGCGCGCTTTGACGGGCAAAGCCTGTTCTCGCGGGCACTTGAGGCGATCCCGGCGGGCGTATTTGTCCGCGTCACGGTCGTTTCGCAGTATCCCTCGCTTCTGGAAGAGGCTTCGCAAGCGGGCTTCGATGCCATTCTGAACGACCGGCCAGAGGACGGCATCAGCCGCACCATTCGCCTCGGCACACGGGCGATGGCGGACTGTGCCGGAATCTTATACATGGTCGCCGACCAGCCGCTGCTGCAGGCCGGAACGGTACGACGCATTGTGGACGCATGGCAGGAACACCCGAACTGCATTACCGCCGCAGCGCACAACGGAAAGCGCGGCAACCCGTGCCTGTTTCCGTCGCGGTTTTTCCCGGAACTGTGTGCACTGGAGGCAGACCGCGGCGGCTCATCCGTCATTCGGCGGCACGAAGATGCGCTGCTGCTCGTCGAGGCAGAAGAACGCGAACTGTTCGACTGCGACACAAAGCAGGCGCTGGAAATTCTGAAGGGTAACGCATAATTCTTAATCCAGAAGAATTAGTGGGCGTTGAGAAAACCGAAAGAAATCGTCATTGCTTTGGAATATAAAAGAAACCCCGCAAACAAGTGACCGGCTTGTCTGCGGGGGATTCTTTATCAATATGAGGGGAAAATGAAAAAGTGTATATCGCTTCTTGCAAGATTATGATATCAAGGGTTTATTAAAAAACTTAGGGGCTAATTTTTAAATAAGTATGAAATCCCGTTTTTCTTTTTTCGACCAAACGTTTACAAAAATATCACAATTTTCGCCCCCTCCCCCTCTTGACAAACTCCGGGGAGAGGTCTATGATGAAGCCAAAATAAATTAGCACTCGTGAACGCAGAGTGCTAACCCCTGAAACAGAGGTGTTACCATGAACGCACAGAACTATACGCAGAAATCTCTGGAGGCCATTCAGGCCGCCCAGAAGCTGACCATTGAAAACCAGAACCAGCAGATCGAGCAGATCCATCTGCTGGCCGCGCTTTTGAAGCAGGAAAACGGCCTTGTGCCGCAGCTGCTGAAAAAGATGGGCGTGACGCTTGAAAGCTTTGAGGCTGCGGTGGACGCGGAGCTGGCGAAGCTGCCGCGCGTGACCGGCTCGGGCCGCGAGGCGGATAAATATTATGTTGCGCGCGCCGTCGACACGGCGCTGAACAGCGCGGAGGACATCGCGAAGCAGATGAAAGACGAATATGTCTCCGTCGAGCATCTGTTTTTGTCCCTGATCGAAAACGCGGACGCGGTGCTGAAAAGCCTGTTCCGTCCGTACCAGATCACGAAGGAGGCCTGCCTGCAGGCGCTGCAGTCGGTGCGCGGCAGCCAGCGCGTGACGTCCGACACGCCGGAGGATACGTATGAGGCGCTTGCCAAATACGGCACGGATCTGGTCAAGCGTGCACGGGAGCAGAAGATGGACCCGGTCATCGGCCGTGACGACGAGATCCGGAATGTCATCCGCATCCTGTCCCGCAAGACGAAGAACAACCCTGTTCTCATCGGCGAACCGGGCGTCGGCAAGACGGCCATCGTCGAGGGCCTTGCGCAGCGGATCGTCGCGAACGAGGTGCCCAAGTCTTTGCAGGACAAAACGATCTTCTCGCTCGATATGGGCGCATTGATTGCAGGCGCAAAGTACCGCGGTGAATTTGAAGAGCGTCTGAAGGCCGTGCTGGCCGAGGTCAAGAAGTCTGAGGGCCGCATCATCCTGTTTATCGACGAGCTGCACACCATTGTGGGCGCGGGCAAGACCGAAGGCTCGATGGACGCGGGCAATCTGTTAAAGCCGATGCTCGCGCGCGGCGAGCTGCACTGCATCGGCGCGACGACGCTGGACGAATACCGCCAGTATATCGAAAAGGATCCCGCGCTCGAGCGCCGGTTCCAGACCGTTCTGGTGCAGGAGCCGACGGTGGAGGATACCATTGCCATCCTGCGTGGTCTGGAATCCCGCTATGAGGTCTTCCATGGCGTCAAGATCACAGACAATGCAATCATTGCCGCCGCGACGCTCTCGAACCGCTATATCACCGACCGTTTCCTGCCTGACAAGGCCATTGACCTCATTGACGAGGCCTGCGCCATGATCCGCACGGAAATGGACTCCATGCCGACCGAGCTGGACGTCATCAACCGCAAGATCATCCAGATGCAGATCGAGGAGGCCGCGCTCAAGAACGAAGACGACGAGCTCTCCAAGGCAAGACTTGCCGAGCTGCAGAAGGAGCTGGCCGAGCAGCGCGAGACCTTCAACGCCATGAAGGCCAAATGGGAAAACGAAAAGAACGCCATCGGCCGCGTGCAGCAGCTGCGTGAGAAGATCGAGCAGCTGAACCGCGACATCGAAGCCGCCGAGCAGAGCTACGACCTCGAAAAGGCCGCGAAGCTCAAATACGGCGACCTGCCCGAGGCGAAAAAGCAGCTCGAGCAAGAGGAAAAGCTGGCGCAGAACGGCAAGGAGACGAGTTTGCTCCGCAACAAGGTCACAGAGGAGGAGATCGCCAAGATCATCGAGCGCTGGACCGGCATCCCCACCGCCCGCCTCATGGAGGGCGAGCGCGACAAGCTGCTGCATCTCGAAGATACGCTCCACAAGCGCGTCGTCGGCCAGGATGAGGCCGTGCGCGTCGTCTCCGAGGCCATCCAGCGCAGCCGCGCCGGCATCCAGGACCCGAACCGCCCGCTCGGCTCGTTCCTCTTCCTCGGCCCCACCGGCGTCGGCAAGACGGAGCTGGCCAAGACGCTGGCCGAAGCCCTGTTTGACGATGAAAAGAACCTCGTGCGCATCGACATGTCGGAGTACATGGAGAAATTCTCCGTCTCGCGTCTGATCGGTGCGCCTCCCGGATACGTGGGTTATGAGGAGGGCGGCCAGCTGACTGAGGCCGTCCGCCGCCGCCCGTACTCCGTCATCCTCTTTGACGAGATCGAAAAGGCGCATCCGGACGTGTTCAACATCCTCCTGCAGGTCCTCGACGACGGCCGCATCACCGACTCGCAGGGCCGGACCGTGGACTTCAAGAACACCATCATCATCCTGACCTCCAACCTCGGCTCGCAGGCGATCCTGGACGGCATCACGCCGGCGGGCGAGATCTCGGAGGAAGCGAAAAACGAAGTGCAGACGCTCCTGCGCCGCAGCTTCCGCCCCGAATTCCTCAACCGGCTCGACGAGATCGTGTTCTACAAGCCGCTCTCGAAGGAGAACATCACCGGCATCATCGACCTGCAGATCGCCGCGCTCAACAAGCGCCTTGCCGACAAGCAGCTCACGTGCGAGCTGACGCCCGCCGCCAAGACCTTCGTCATCGACGCGGCCTACGACCCGCAGTTCGGCGCAAGACCCCTGCGCCGGTATCTGCAGCACACGGTCGAAACGCTGCTCGCCCAGCGCATCCTGCGCGGCGACGTGCTTCCCGGCCAGACACTGGTCTGCGACGTGCAGAACGGCGAGCTGGTCATCACGGCAAAGTAATGCGGCAACCCCGCACAATTGCGTCTGCGCGCTTCGCCGGATCTGCTTGCCGAATTGTGCGGTGCTGCCTTAATTTCTTAAGATATCCCGCGGATTTCTTAAAAATCCGCGGGATACTTGCTTTTTTCTCGAATTCTGCTATGATGTCGGCAGAAAGGAGACCCCATATGCGATCGATCCATAAGCTCATATCTTTGCTGCTGGTTCTGCTGCTGCTCGCCGCGCTGGTCCTGCCGGCCGGAGCCGCGCAGCCGCAGGACTGCGGCGCGAAGCTGCTGGCCATCACGTTTGACGACGGCCCGGGCAAATATACCGCCGACCTGCTCGACGGTCTGGCCGAGCGCGGCGTACACGCGACGTTCTTCGTCAACGGCGTCAACGCCTCCGGCTGGCCGGAGACGCTCCGGCGCATCGTCCGCGAGGGCCATCAGCTGGCAAACCATACATACAACCACAAAAATCTCAACACCTGCTCCGCGAAGACCGTGCAGGCGGAGATCGACGCCGTCCAGACCCTCATCACCGCCGCGGGCGGCGACGAGAACGCCTACATCCGCGCCCCCTACGGCAACGCGAACAAGACCGTCCGCTCCGTCGTCCGCGCCCCGCTCATCTACTGGTCGGTCGACCCGGAGGACTGGAAATACCGCGACAGTGAGACCGTCCGGCAGAACATTGAGGCTGGCGTCTTTGACGGCGCGATCATCCTCGTCCACGATATCTACCGCACGAGCGTCGACGGCGCGCTGGCCGCCATCGACGATCTGCTGGCCGAGGGCTATGAATTCGTCACCGTGCAGGAGCTTCTGCTGCGCCGCGGCATCACGCCCGAGGCCGCGACGGTCTATTACTCGGCCAAAAACAACGGCGTCAACCTCCCGGCCGACGCCGTCGGCCCGCAGGCCTTTGACGAGAGCCAGCTGCAGAGCCACTGGGGCTACGAAGCCATGAAGCGCTGCCTCGACTACGGCTGGATGACGCTGACGGACACCAGCGAATGGAAGCCGAACGCCTATGTGACCCGGGCGGAATTCGCCGCGGATCTGGCCCGCTTCGCCGGGATCCATGTGTTCTACCCGACGGACGGTGCCGCGCAGTTCTCCGACGTGGACCCTGCCTCGGACCTCGCGCCCTACATCGCCTGGGTCAGCGACAGCGGGATCGTCACCGGCTTTGACGACGGGACCTTCCGCCCCGGCCGGACGCTCACGCGCGAGCAGATGGCCACCATGCTCGCCCGCTTCTATGCCCTCTCCGGCATCACGGCGGCGGGCAGCGCCGACGGCTATGCGGACGCGGACGCCATCTCCGCCTGGGCGGTGAACGGTGTGGCGCTGTGTACGGCGCGCGGTCTTGTCCAGGGCGACCCGCAGGGCCGCTTCCGCCCGCAGTCCGACCTGACCCGCGCGCAGATCGCCGCGATCCTGAGCCGGATGGCGGAATAAACGCGAAAAAATGCCCGTGTTTCAAAGAAACACGGGCATTTTCTTATAATTTTTCAAAATCCGCGTCGACGGCGTCGTCGGAGAAGTCGTTGTTCGGGTTCTCGTAGCTGGCCGAGCCGTGGTATTCGGCGTTCGGGTCGATGTGGACGCCGACCTCGTTCAGAAGCGTCTCCAGCTGACCGGCCGCCTCGTTCATCTGCGCGGCGTCCTTGGACTTGACGGCGCGTTTCGCGTTCTTGACGGCCTCGGCCACGCGGACCTTGTCGTCCTTGGAAAGGTTCTTCGCGTTTCCGGCCTGGAAGATCAGCTGCTCGCAGCGGTCGCGGGCCGTGGCCTCCGCCTTGAGCTTGGCGTCCTCGGCGGCGTAGCGCTGCGCGTCGCGCACGGCGCGGTCGATCTCGTCGTGGCTCATGTTGCTCGAGGCCGTGATGGTGATCTGCTGGGCCTTGCCGGTGTCAAGATCCTTCGCCGACACGTTCACGATGCCGTTGGCGTCGATGGAGAACGTGACCTCGATCTGCGGCACGCCCCGCGGCGCGCGGCGGATGCCCGTGAGCTGGAAGCGGCCGAGCTCCTTGTTCTGGTGCGCCATCGGGCGCTCGCCCTGCAGCACGTGGATATCAACCGACGACTGGAAGCTCGAGGCCGTGGTGAAGATCTGGCTCTTGCGGATGGGGAGCGTCGTATTGCGCTCAATGATGCGGGTGCAGACGCCGCCCAGCGTCTCGATGCCGAGCGACAGCGGCGTCACATCGAGCAGCAGCAGCCCCTTCACGCTGCCGCAGAGCACGCCCGCCTGCAGACACGCGCCCATGGCGACGCATTCGTCGGGGTTGATGCCCTTGAACGGCAGCGAGCCCGTCATCGACTGGACCAGATCCTGCACGGCCGGGATGCGGCTCGAGCCGCCGACCATCAGCACCTTGCTGATCTGCGAGATGCTGATGCCGGAATCGTTGATGGCCTGGTTGACCGGCTCGCGCGTGGCCTGGACGAGGTGGTAGGTCAGGTCGTTGAACTTCGCGCGCGTCAGCGGGATCTGCATGTGCAGCGGTCCCTGCTTGCCGACGGCGATATACGGCTGCTCGACCGTCGTCTGCTTCATGGACGAAAGCTCGATCTTCGCCTTCTCCGCGGCCTCGCGCACGCGCTGCATGGCGACGGGATCGCGCGACAGATCGATCTTGTTTTCCTTCTTGAACTCGGAGACGAGGTAATCGACGATGCACTGGTCAAAATCGTCGCCGCCGAGATGGTTGTTGCCCGCCGTGGCCAGCACCTCGATGACGCCGGAGGAGATATCGAGGATCGACACGTCGAACGTGCCGCCGCCGAGGTCATAGACCATGATCTTCTGCGCCTGCTCCTTGTCGATGCCGTAGGCGAGCGCCGCGGCCGTGGGCTCGTTGATAATGCGCTGGACGTTGAGCCCCGCGATCTTGCCCGCGTCCTTCGTCGCCTGCCGCTGCGCGTCGGTAAAATAGGCAGGGACTGTGATGACGGCGTCGGTGACCGGCTCGCCGAGATAGCTCTCGGCGTCCGCCTTGAGCTTCTGCAGGATCATGGCGGAGATCTCCTGCGGGGTATATTTATGGCCGTCGATCGACACCTTGTAGTTGGTGCCCATCTGGCGTTTGATGGATGCGATGGTCCGGTCATGGTTGGTGACGGCCTGCCGCTTGGCAAGATTGCCGACCAGCCGCTCGCCGGTCTTGGAAAATGCGACGACCGACGGCGTCGTACGTCCGCCCTCGGCGTTGGGGATGATGACGGGCTCGCCGCCCTCCATCACGGCAACGCAGCTGTTGGTCGTGCCGAGGTCAATACCGATCGTTCTGGACATCTGAGGTTCCTCCTGTCAGATCCATTCTGCCGTCTCAATACCAGCTGCCGGAGCTTGTATTTCCGTCCGTCTGGTTCTGGTTGGCATAGGATCCTGAATTGCTGTAGCTGTAATCGCGGTAGGAATACGGGTCATAATAATACGCGCTGCGGTAGCCGCAGCTGCCAAAGAGCGCGGCGAGCATCTGGATCACCAGATAGATGCCCAGCAGCCGCACAAGGAAGTTTCCACGGCGGCGCGTGCGGTGATAGGTCCAGCGGTAGCCGCCGGGCTGGTCGCCCTCGTCCTGGTCGCTGCCGGTGCGGTAGTACCAGGTCTGCCAGCCGTTCTGGTCCGTCTGCTGCCAGCTGCTCTGCTGGCCGTCGCCCTGCCCCTGCGCGCCCCAGAACCCGAACGGGTCGGAGAAGGGGTCATAGGTCTGCTGCCCGGCCTGCCGGTACTGCTCGCGCGCCTGCTGCTGGGCTTGCTGCTGCGCCTGCTGCTGGCGGTAGGCCTGCGGATTCTTGATCGCGTCGTAGGCCGCGTTGACCTCGTTCATTTTCTGCGCGGCGGTCTTGTCGCCGGGGTTCAGATCGGGGTGATATTTCTTTGCCAGCCGGCGATAGGCCTGCCGGATCTCGTCTTCCGAAGCGTTCGGAGATACGCCGAGCACCTGATACGGATCTGTTCCCATGCAGTTCACTTCCTCTTACTTTCGAATGTGCTGATTATACCGCCTTTATTCGGGAGAAGTGTGAAGCTTTTATAAACGATATGCGAAAAATTACACATTTTTGGTGCCGGAAGCACAAAAAACGCCCCGGCGGGCCGCGGTCTGCGGCCCGCCGGGGCAAAAAATCACCGAATTCAGTCCTTCAGCGCTTCCAATACGCCGAGCAGGAACTTCCACGTGCGCTGCACCGAGGAGATGGACATCTTCTCGCGCGCGGTATGGATATCGACCAGATCCGGGCCGAAGGAGACGCAGTCCAGCCCCGGCAGCTGCCCGGCAAACAGGCCGCATTCGAGCCCTGCGTGGATGGCCTCGATCTTCGGGGCCTTGCCGGTCTGCTGCTCGTAGACGGCGGCCATCTTCTCCCGCAGCACGGACTCGCGCCGGTATTCCCACGCGGGATACGCGCCCGTGACCTGCAGCGAGCCGCCGAGCAGCTGGCTGAGCGCCGCAAAGCGCGCCAGCAGCATCTGCTTCTGCGAAGCGACCGAGCTGCGGACCGAGCTGACCGCCGTCAGCACGCCGTCCGCCACGTGAAAAATGCCGAGATTGCACGACGTCTGCACCAGTCCCGGGATATCCATGCTCATGGCCGCAATGCCGTTCGGCACGAGCAGCAGATAGCGGACGACGCGCAGCGTCGCCTCCTCCGTCAGCGCCTGCGGGCAGACGTCGGCTTCTTCCAGCGTGACGGTGACGCCGGGGTCGGCCACGGCATATTCCTTGCGGAGATCCGCCGTGCAGGCAGATACGATCTGCTTTGCGGCGGGCAGGTCGCCCTCTGCGAGGGCGAGGACGGCCTCCGCCGCGTTCGGGATGGCGTTGTCCTTCCGTCCGCCCGCGGCCGACACGAGCCGGACCGGGAGCTTCTGCACCAGCGCATCCAGCACGCGGCCGAGCAGAATATTCGCGTTGGCGCGGCCCTTGTTGATCTCCTGCCCGGAGTGGCCGCCGATGAGGCCGGAGACGGTCAGCTTCGCGCAGGGTGCCGCGTTCGGCGCCATCGTCAGCCCGACCGAGACATTGGCGCTCGCGCCGCCGGCGCAGCTGACGGTAAAGATCCCCTCGTCCTCCGAGTCGATGTTCAGCATCCGGCGGGCGGAGAGCTGGGAGAAGTCGAGCCCCTGCGCGCCCTCCATGCCGATCTCCTCGTCGACGGTGAAGACGGCCTCGAGCGCCGGATGGGCGATCTCGCTGCTGTCCAGGATCGCCAGCGCCATGGCGACGGCGATGCCGTCGTCGCCGCCGAGCGTCGTGCCGTCTGCCGAGACGTAGTCGCCCTCGACGCGCAGCGCAAGCGCATCTTTGGTCATGTCGATGGGGCTTTCCGGCGTCTTCTCCGCGACCATGTCGAGATGGCCCTGCAGGATGACGGCGGGCGCAGTCTCATAGCCCGCGCTGGCCGGCTTTTTGATGATGACGTTGTTGAGTTCGTCCTGATACACCCACAGGCCGCGCGCCCTGGCAAACGCGGCGCAGTAGTCGCTGATGGCCTTTGTGTTGCGCGAGCCGTGCGGGATGCGGGTCAGATCCTCAAAGAAATGAAAGACCGCCTTGGGTTCCAGATTTTCCAGTACACGGGACATGATGATCGTTCCTTTCCGTTTCTAAAGTTCATGCGAAGGACGGACAGCGTCCGTCCTTCGCGGCCAATATGCGCTTATTCCGGCAGCTTTTCAAAATCCTCTGCGCCGTGCTTGCACAGCGGGCAGATGAAATCAGCGGGGAGCGTTTCGCCCTCGTAGACATAGCCGCAGATCTTGCAGACCCAGCCGGTCTGCTTTTTGAGCGCCGACGGCTTGGGCTTGACGTTTGCAAAGTAGAAGCTGTAGGTCATGGACGGCGCGTTGGAGAGCACGCGGGCCTCGGTCACGTCGGCAATGAACAGCGTGTGCGTGCCGAGATCGATCTCCTGCGTGACCTTGCCGCTGACAAAGGCGTTGGTGGAGTACGGCAGGTAATACACGCCGTTCGTCGCGCGGGCCATACCCTTTACATCCGCGAACTTGTCCACGTCGCGGCCGGACTGGAAGCCGTAGTGCTGGAACAGGCCGAACGGCGCGTCGGTCGAGAGCATCGAGAGGTTGAACACGCCCGTTCTGCGGATCATGTCGTGGGTGTAGTTGGCCTTGTTGACGGCGATGGAGATGCGCTTCGGCGTGTCGGTCAGCTGGGCAGCGGTGTTGATGATGCAGCCGTTGTCCTTCTCCCCTTCCCGGGCCGTCAGGACGAACAGGCCGTAGGAGAACGAGAAGAACGCGTTCTTCTCGACCGGCGCGTCGGCGGTGTGCACCGCGGGGGCCGGCTTCGGCATGGAGTCATAGATCGCCTGCGCCATGGCGTCGACGTCCGCGAGCTGGGCTTCCTTGAGCGTGGATTTGATCGTGACGGTCTCGTCGAGAATGGTGCAGTTTTTGAGCTTCTGGAACTCCGCCCGCATGAGCCCGGCCGCCGTCGGCGCCCAGGAGCCGTTTTCCATGAGGGCGATGGTGCGGTTCTGCAGGTTATGATGGACGATATCGTGCACGAGATTTTCCATCGTCACGAACATGCCCGCGTTGTACGTCGTGGAGATAAAGACCAGATGACTCGCGCGGAAGCACTCGGAGAGGATATAGCTCGGATGCGTGACGGACACGTCGTACATCTGCACGTTCCGCACGCCGAGCTCCGACAGCTTCGCGGCCAGCACGTTCGCCGCGTTCTCCGTGCCGCCGTAGACGGAGGCATAGGCGATGACGACGGCGTCGTCCTCCGGCGTATAGGTCGCCCAGTGGATATATTTGTCGAGGAACCACGCGATATCCTTGCGCCAGACCGGGC
>ENA-UOJO01005233-UOJO01005233.1-human-gut-metagenome-genome-assembly--contig:-P57-NODE-5233-length-10507-cov-4.842614_pt1 | contig 10507 bp, 11 predicted proteins | sample MGYA00242351_ERZ723898 | MGnify/ENA metagenome assembly ERZ723898 | reverse complement strand
AAAAGAGTTGCTTTTTATACATTAGGTTGTAAAGTGAATCAATATGAAACGAATGCAATGACTCAAAAATTTGAAAATAAAGGGTATGAAGTTGTTAGTGTAGAAGATGCACCAGACATATGTATTATAAATACTTGTACTGTAACAAATATATCTGATAGAAAATCTAGACAAGTTTTAAGAAAAGTTAAAGAAAAAAATCATAAAGCAATAGTAGTTGCTGTTGGATGTTATGCACAAGTTGCAAAAGATGAATTAGAAAAAATGGAAGAAATTGATATGGTACTAGGTAATAATGAAAAAAATAATATTGTATCATATGTAGAAGAATATGAAAAAGATAGAAAAAAAATATGTGAGATTACTGATGTTTTGCATCAAAAAGAATATTTGGATTTTGGAGATATTACATATACAGAAAAAACAAGAGCTGTTATAAAAATACAAGATGGGTGTGACAGATTTTGTTCATATTGCATTATTCCATATGCAAGGGGAAGAGTAAGAAGCAGAAATCCACAAAGTATAATTAGGGAAATAACTGATATTTCAGAAGAAGGAATAAAAGAGGTTGTAATAACAGGAATTCATATAGCTTCATATGGAAAAGATTTTAAGAATAACTACAAACTTATTGATTTATTAGAAGAAATTAATAAGGTAGAAAAAATTAAAAGAATAAGATTAGGATCAATTGAACCACTATTAATAGATGAAGAGTTCATAGAAAGATTATCTAAACTAGATAAAATATGTCATCAATTTCATTTATCTTTACAAAGTGGATGTGATGAAACTCTAAAAAGAATGAATAGAAGATATGATACAAAAATATTTAGAGATGCTGTTAAATTACTTAGGGATAACTATACAGATTGTATTTTAACAGCTGATGTTATAGTTGGATTTCCAAAAGAAACAGATGAGGAATTTGAAAAAACTTATGAATTTTTAAAAGAAATAGCATTTTATAAAATGCATGTTTTTAAATATTCACAAAGAAAAGGTACAAAAGCAGCTATAATGGATAACCAAATAGATGGAACAATAAAGGAAAAAAGAAGTAAAATATTAATTAAGTTGTCAAATGAAAATCAATTAAAATATAATAAAAGCTATATAGGAAAAATTGTGGAAGTTTTATTTGAAGAAAAGGATCATGATGGATTTTATAGAGGACATACTAATAATTATATATTAGTAAAGACGAAAACTGTAGAAAATTTAGATAATAAAATTGTAAATGTAAAAATAGAAGATGCTGATGTGGAAAATGTAATTGGAAAATTAGTTATGTAATAATTTTGTAACATAACTGTAATGAATATTTAACACTATAAACCTTGATAAATTTTAAAATGTATAGTATAAAATATATATGTAAGTATGAGATACAAAGGAGGAAACAAAATGGCTGATATAAATGAAGAAGTAAAAGCTTCAGGAGTTTTTGGTGGAGTTGAATTTGAACAAGACAATCAACAAGCACAAGGTGGAGTTTTTAAAACAGTTTCAAATAATGGAGAAAATTTACCAGCAAAAGTAAGTGTTTGGTCAAAAGTAAAAGATTTCTTATTCCAAGAAATTGATTGGAATAAAGAAATAAAAGTTGAATTAACACCACATCAACAAAAAATTGAAAATGAAATAAATGAATTTTTACATCAAGAGATAACATGGCAAAAAGTTCATGATTTCTTATTTCAAGAAATTACATTTGGAAAAAAAAATAAATAGAAAATTAAAAGGGTGTAGCATAAATAATAAATATATGCTATACTTTTTTTGTACAACAAAAGGAGGATAATATGGCAAAAAATAAAACAGTATTTGTTTGTAATGAATGTGGATATGAATCACAAAAATGGCTTGGAAAATGTCCGGCCTGTAATAGTTGGAATACATTTTTTGAGCAAAAACTAATTGAAAAAAAATCAGGGATAAAAGAAAAAGGACTTGTGAGTAATTCACCAAAAGCTTTAAATTCATATCAAGGAAAAGAATGTGTTAGAATGCAAACTGGATTTAATGAGTTAGATAGAGTACTTGGTGGTGGATTAGTAAAAGGTTCATTAGTATTGCTTGGAGGAGAACCACGGAATAGGAAAATCAACATTGATTTTACAAATATGTGACAAAATTAAAGGAGAAGGAAAGGTTTTATATGTATCTGGTGAGGAATCAGCAGAGCAGATAAAATTAAGAGCAGACAGATTAGGTATAAAAAATGATGATATATTATTTTTAGGAGAAACAGATATTGATATTGTAAGTAATGCAATAACAGATCTTAATCCTAAATTGGTAATAATAGATTCTATTCAAACAATGTATTCTGATGATGTCCCTGCAGCAGCAGGTAGTGTAAGTCAGGTAAGAGAGATAACATCACATGTAATGAGAGTTTGTAAAACTCAAGCAATAACTACTATTATAATAGGACATGTAACTAAAGATGGAAATATAGCCGGTCCGAGAGTTTTGGAACATATGGTAGATACTGTTTTGTATTTGGAAGGAGAAAGATATTTTTCTTATAGAATATTAAGAGGTGTAAAAAATAGATTCGGTTCTACAAATGAAATTGGAATGTTTGAAATGCAAGAGGAAGGAATGGTTGAGATAACTAACCCATCGGAAGTTTTAATATCTGAAAGAGAAAATAATCCTGCTGGTTCTTGTATTGTATCTAGTGTAGAAGGAACAAGACCAATATTAATAGAATTACAAGCATTAACTTCACAAAGCGTTTTTGGTATCCCCAAAAGAACTGCAAATGGAATTGATTATAATAGATTAGCATTATTAATTGCTGTATTAGAGAAAAAAATTGGATTGCCATTAGGTGGACAAGATGTTTATTTAAATGTTGTTGGAGGAATAAAAATAAATGAACCGGCAATAGATTTAGGAATAATTGCAGTTGCAGCATCAAGTTATAAAAATATTCCAATTGCTAAAGATACTGTTATAATGGGAGAAGTTGGATTAACTGGAGAAGTAAGAAGAATTAATTTGATTGAAAAAAGAATAAAAGAAGCAGAAAAATTAGGTTTTAAAACATGTATAATACCAGAAAGTAATAAAAAACTCTTGAAAGAACAATATAAATTAGATATAATAGGTGTGAAAAACATAAGAGATATGATGAAATATTTAGGTTTATAATTATTCAGAAAGAGGTGTAGCAACTTGAGACAGAAAAAAACAGATACAATAACAGAAATATTAAAAATGATTGCTCCAGGAACACCTATAAGAGATGGACTAGAAAATATCTTAAAAGCCAAGACAGGAGCATTACTATTGATTACAGACAATAAAGATGTTATTCAAGAAGTTGTAGATGGTGGATTTTCTATTAATGAAGATTATAATTCGTCAAAGTTATATGAGCTTGCCAAAATGGATGGGGCAATAGTGTTAAGCGGTGATATGAAAAAAATATTATTTGCAAATGCACAATTAGTTCCTTCATATTCAATTCCAACTGTAGAAACTGGAACAAGGCATAGAACTGCAGAAAGAACTGCTAAACAAACTGGTGAATTAGTAATTAGTATTTCACAAAGAAGAAGCATAATAACTGTTTTTAAGGGTAATGACAGACATATATTAGAAAATACAGAAATAGTATTAAATAAGGCAAATCAAGCAATTCAAACTTTAGAAAAATATAAAAAAGTATTTGATAATAAATTAAATTTATTGAATGAATATGAATTTAATGATATAGTAACTTTAGATAATGTAATAACTGCAATCCAAAGAGCAGAAATGGTTATGAAAATAGTTGAAGAAATTCAAACACAAATATATGAGTTACGGTCAAGATGGTAGACTAGTAAGTATGCAATTAGAAGAATTAATTGGAGGATTAGAAAAAGAGGAATTATTAATTATAAAAGATTATATTGCACCAAGAAGAAAAATAGTACCAGATAAAGTTGTAGATGGATTGCTGAAGTTATCATATGAAGAATTAATGAGACCACAAACAATTGCCAAATTACTTGGATATGAATATTTTGACAATTATGAAGAAGTAGGCGTTTTTACGAAAGGTTATAGAATACTTAATAAAATACCAAGAATGCCAAGTAATATAGTAGAAAATTTGGTAAAATCTTTTAAATCATTCCAACATATATTAGAAGCTGATATTGAACAATTAGATAGAGTTGATGGAATTGGTGAAGTAAGAGCTATGACTATAAAACAATCTTTAAAAAGAATGCAAGAACAGTTTGTTTTTGAAAATATTAATTTATAAATACGGAGGAAAATAATGAAAAATTTAAAAAAAGTAGGTTTAGTTTTAATAATATTAATATTAATAGCACTAATAATATTTTTGTGCTGTGGATATTATAAAAAAAGTACAATGAAAGTTGAAAATCCTATAGCTACAATAGAGGTAGAAAATTTTGGTACAATAAAAGTAGAGTTGTATCCGGAAATAGCACCAGATACGGTAGCAAACTTTATAACACTTGCTAATAATGGTTTTTATAATAATTTAACTTTTCATAGAATAGTAAGTGGATTTATGATTCAAGGTGGAGATCCAAATGGTGATGGAACAGGTTCTCCTACAATAGATGATTTAAAGAAAAATGGTGATAGTTCAAAATATTCTATAACTGGAGAATTTATTGCAAATGGATATACAAAAAACAATTTGAAACATGAAGAAGGAGTTATATCTATGGCAAGATCTGACTATACTTCTTATTCATCAACTTTAAAAGAAGAGTCTTATAATTCAGCAGGTTCACAATTTTTTATAATGACAGCTGCAAATACATCTTTAGATGGTAATTATGCTGGATTTGGAAAAGTAATAGAAGGTATGGATATTGTTCATAAAATAGAAACAGTAGAAGTAAAAGCGGCAGATGAAGGAAAAGAAGATTCTGCATCATCAGAAAAAAGTACACCAGTAACTCCACCAGTAATAAAATCTATTACAGTAGACACAAAAGGTGTTGATTATGGAATGCCAAAAACATTAACTCCATTTGATTACACATCATGGTTGTATAAGTTATATGGAATAGATCCAAGTTCATTTACGACTACAACTGAATAAAATAATTATAGATAATAAAAATCAATAGTTGTCAATACAGACATAGATTTTTGACAACACTAAAATATAAGTTATTTAAAACCAGGCTTAAATTAAGCTTGGTTTTATTTTATATTATAGGAAAGTTCTCCGAACTTCCTATAATATAAATATATTGCACAGAAATTTGCTTTGCAAATTTCACACACGAACAAAGATGTGGACTTTAAAATGTTTTAATAAGTACAAAAGTTATTAATGTCCGTTTTTGCTCTAATCAAATTAAATACAAAAATATAATTAAAAAATTTAAAAACGAAAAAAAATATTGAACAAATATATAAAAAAATATTGACAAAATAATAAAAAATGTTTAAAATATTATATGTGCTCACAAATGAGCTACAAAAAATGGTGGATGTAGCGTAGTTGGTTAACGCGCCAGTTTGTGGCACTGGAGACCGTGGGTTCGAGTCCCATCTTCCACCCCATTAATTTATATTGGGCTGTAGCCAAGCGGTAAGGCACCAGACTTTGACTCTGGCATGCGCTAGTTCGAATCTAGCCAGTCCAGCCAATAATATTAAGGCTTTCAAGGAATTGGAAGTCTTTTTTGTCTACTCGCCACTTAAGTTCTGCCAAACTCCAAGATAATCTTAGGGTTTTAGAAATACAATAAAGTGAGTTGCAATGCAACTCACTTTGATTTTTTCTTTTTTATTCCTCCTGTAATATGCTATTTATATACTATAATTGGCATGTTTTTATCTATGATATCATAAATCTTTTCAGCCTTATCTTTTGGAAGGTTTATGCAACCATGCGACCCATTTGTTACATATATATCTCCTCCAAATTTACTTCTCCATGTGGCATCATGTAAACCAATTCCACCATTAAATGGCATCCAAAAATTCACATGAGATTGATACTCATATTTCCCATCTGGAAGTTTTTCCCCTCTCAAAATTCTATCTTTTTGCTTATATGTCAGAGAAAATACTCCTTCTGGAGTTTCATGTTTTTTTCAACACAACCTGAAACACAATCTGTCTCAATTTGTTTTTTTCCATTTAGATATACCCAAACTTTTTGTCTGGACAAGTCTATTTCGACATATGAATATCCTAACCCATTTTCATCTGTAGCTGCCTCTACCTTTTTATAAATAGGTTCTCGGATTACATCCTTTTGCATTTTTAAATTTTCTTTCAATTCAGCAATTTCAGATTCTATGTTTATTTGGTAACCATAATTGCCTCCTGAAACTATTATGGCTTCATCTTTACCTGTGGGAATAAACTTCCGTTCTTTTCCAACAGTTTCCGCCAATTGTTTTAATTCATTTGAAACAAATTTTTCAATACATTCGTTCCAAAAATCTTCATTGTATTGGTATGTTTTATTCTTTTTTACTATCCAATTATGCAAAATCTTAGCATCTAGTATAAACTCTTGACCATTTGGAAGTTCATATCTTATCTTAGCAGAAATTTTTTTGTTTAGTTCTTTTTCATCTCCTACCTTTCTTGGAATTTGATAATACTTGTTTGAAATAATAACGCTATTTTCTCCTTTTTCAAGACTCTGTATCACTTGATTAACTACATCATCTATATTAAGATAATATGAGCATTGACACTTGCTTTCAAATTTGCTTTTTTGTTCATTATATACTACAAAAAACTTGGAATTTTTATCCATAAAGTTCTTCTGTAATTGTTTTAGATTCGAAAGCTCTGTTTTTATTTTATATTCGTCATAAGAAAACTTAATGTTATATTTCTTTCCCAAAAACAAAATTTGTTTTTTCTGTTGTCCTTTTATTTTTTCTAATTTTTCTTCAGGTACCTTATAAGAAATAGTTTTAATACTCTCTATCTGATTATCTTTAAAAATGATATTTATGTTCTCAACATCACTTTTTTCCAATAACTCTTTAGCTTCTTCAATTGTAAGTCCTGAACAATCACATCCATTGATAATTGTTCCATTATAATATACTTTACAATTGTTTCTAGCAACTACGTACATTATAACTATAACCAATGTTAAACATCCTAAAATAAAAAAACTCACTCTTCTCCGTATCTGTCTTTTCCTTTCCAATTTTGTCATTTAAAAATCCTCCTTAATAAATTTTATTTAAAACTTTACTTTTTTCAGCATTATGCCTTTTTATATTATACATTTAATTTTACATAATGTCAATTTTGTTTGACTTCTATTCATAATCTATGTATAATAAAGTTGCACTTGAAAATTAATTAAATATTACTTTTCAAGATATTTACACAAAGAAAGGTATTTTATAAAATGAAAAATTATTTAGAAAAATTAGAATATCCAAAAATATTAAATATATTATCAAATTATGCCTCAACATATTTAGGCAAAGAAAAATGTTTAAATTTAATACCTTCTAATAATATAGATACTGTTAAAAGTACACTATCAGAAACTGAAGAAGCTCTTATCATTTTGTATAGATGTAATACTCCTCCTATTTCTGAAATTGCAGATAACACTAAAAATTTAAAAGCTATAGAATCTTATAGTACTCTTTCTATAAAATCAATTTTAGAATTAAATAATATATTAAAAATGTCAGAAGAATAAAAAAAATATTTATAAAATGAATTATTAAATCCTAAATAATTTGCAAGTAGAGAAAAAGTTTTTAAATTTTTTATAATGATTTTTTAAATGCTAATGAGTTTGCATATCTATCTGATATATTTTCAAAATTATACTCAAATAGTTCAATTATTGAAAAAATATCTTATAGCATAATAGATGAAAACACTATTGATGATAGAGCCTCTAAAAATTTGGCCTCTATTCGTAAAAAGCAACGAAATATTGAGCAAGATATTAAAGCTAAATTAAATACTTTTTTGCATTCTTCTACATATTCAAAATATATTCAAGAAAATGTTATTACTATTAGAAATGAACGTTATGTTATACCTGTTAAAGATGAATATAGAGGGCAAATTAAAGGCTTTGTACATGATGTTTCAAGTTCTGGTTCAACTGTTTTTATTGAACCTATTGCTGTTTTTGAGTTAAACAATGAAATTGCAAATTTAAAAAATGAAGAAAATTTAGAAATAGAAAGAATTTTACAAGATTTAAGTAAGCTTTTTTATCCATATGCTAATGAAATTAAAGAAGATATTGAATGTATAGGTAAATTAGATTTTGCTTTTGCTAAAGCAAAATATTCAAGGAGTATTAATGGTATCACTCCAATTATTAATACTCAAAAACAAATTATTTTAAAAGATGCTAAACATCCTCTTTTGGACCCTAAAAAAGCTGTTCCTATCTCATTAGAGCTCGGTACGTCTTTTAATACATTAGTTATAACTGGTCCAAATACAGGTGGAAAAACTGTTACTCTAAAGACTGTAGGTCTTTTAACCGCCATGGCTTGTAGTGGTCTAAATATCCCTGCTGCTACAAAATCTTCAATTTATGTTTTTGACAATATTTTTGCTGATATTGGAGATGATCAAAGTATTACAGAATCACTTAGTACTTTTTCAGCTCATATGAAAAATATTGTTGATATTGTAAACAATTCAACCGAAAATTCATTAATTTTAGTTGATGAATTGAGCTCTGGTACTGATCCTGTTGAAGGAGCTTCACTTGCAATAAGTGTTTTAGATTATTTTAAATCTAATTCTTCTTTAACAGTTGCTACAACACATTATCAGGAATTAAAAAAATATGCACTTACTACTGATGGATTTGAAAATGCTTCTGTTGAATTTGATGTAAATACTTTATCACCTACTTATCATCTTTTAATTGGTGTTCCTGGTAAAAGTAATGCTTTTGAAATTAGTAGAAAACTTGGATTACCAGATTCAATTATAAATTGTGCTAAAAATAATTTAACTAAAAATGATATAGATTTTGAAGAATTACTTAAAAATATTTATGATAATAAATCTAAAATTGAAAATGAAAAGTTAGAGATTTCTAAAAAATTGGCTGAAGTTTCTGAACTAAAAAAATCTCTTGTAAGAGATAATTCAAAAATTATTGAACAAGAGCATGAAATTATTAATAATGCCAAAATTCAAGCTAGAAATATATTGTTAGATGCAAAAGAAGAAGCAACTGAAATTATTTCAAAAATGAATGATGATGCTAATTCTAGCCGTAATTTAAACAATTTAAGAAATAAATTGAATAAATCTATTAAGGATATTTCTGTAACATCATCATATGGAAATTTGCCGAAAACTTCAAATTCTACTATTTCTATTGAAGAAGCAAAACCTAATACTGAAGTATTTGTTTCTACTTTAGGGCAAAATGGTATAATTGTTTCTAATGTGTCTAAATCAAATGAAGTTCAGGTTCAAGTTGGTAGTATGAAGCTTAGTGTTAATATAAAATTTTTAGAAAAGGTTACCAAATCTGAAAGTACTAAAAACAAGTCAACTACTTCATATAGCTCTGTTTCTAAAGCAAAACATGTTAGTTCTGAAATTAATGTTATTGGTTTTAATGTTGATGAAGCAATTTTCGTTATTGATAAATTTTTGGATGATTGTACTATTGCAAATCTTCAAACTGTAAGAATTGTCCATGGTAAAGGTACTGGTAAATTACGTGAAGGTATTCATAAATTTTTGAAGTCCAATTCTCGTGTTAAATCTTTTAGAGTTGGTACTTATGGTGAAGGAGAAATGGGAGTTACAGTTGTTGAACTAAAATAAAAACTAGGGATTTAAGACCAATCCCTAATTTTTATTTTAATTCTATCTCTATTTTTTTATCTTCTTTTAACTCAATTTTTCTATACTTAACGCCACAGCAATCAAATAATTTTCTTGAAGCTATATTGTTGTCAGAGTCAGCATATTTATCAGATAAATAAACAACTTCTTTTATTCCTGATTGAATAATAATTTTAGCACACTCATTACAAGGAAATAAATCAACATATATTTTAGCATTTTCTAAGTCTTTTTTACTTCCTCTATAATTTAAAATAGCATTCATTTCTGCATGACAAACATAAGGATATTTTGTATCTAAATTTTTGCCTTCTCTAGCCCAAGGAAATTCCTCATCACTAAATCCATTTGGAGCTCCGTTGTATCCAATTGATAAAATTCTATTATCATTACTTACTATACATGCTCCAACTTGTGTTGATGGATCTTTGCTTCTCATTGCTGATAATTTTGCTATTGCCATAAAATATTCTTCCCAACTTATATAGTTTTCTCTTTTTTTATTTAAATTTTCGCTCATATAAAAGCCTCCTTAAGTTTTATCTTTCTATATGAACATATTACTATATAATTTTTTAAATATCAATATTTTTGATTAAATTTTATTTTTAATAAATTATATTTTGTTACAGTTCACAGCCAATAAAATTATTATTTGTGTGGCACCCCCTTCCCC